>Ga0214473_10004288_pt1 | contig 17143 bp, 15 predicted proteins | sample RVTome_7_FD_203509 | JGI IMG/M metagenome (GOLD analysis project Ga0214473, IMG submission 203509) | Soil microbial communities from uranium-contaminated site in the Upper Colorado River Basin, Wyoming, United States - RVT98D197 | ecosystem: Environmental > Terrestrial > Soil > Contaminated >... | reverse complement strand
AGCTCCCACGCCGCTCGTCCCGTAGTTGATCTTGTCACTGTTTGCTTTTCCGTAATCGACGAGGTCTTTCAATGTCTTAAAAGGACTGTCCGCCTTCACGACAATTCCGTTGACATTATCGCCGACCCGCATGATGGCGGTAAAGTCTTTGAGAGGGTCGAAAGGGACTTTCACCATCAGTGAATTACGGATAAAACTTGTGGAAAGGAGACCCATCGTGTACCCATCCGGTTTCTGCTGGACGAGATAGGCCGTTCCGATCATTGTCCCTCCTCCCGGTTTATTCTCGACGATCAGGGGTTTCCCGAGGACCTTCTCAGCGCTGTTGCAGAGAGTTCTGGCGAGTTGATCGGAAGAGCCTCCGGCAGGCCATGTGACGATAAAGGTGATCGGCTTTTCAGGATACTCCGCCCATGCCGCCGGGAACAGGCAGAAAGAAAAGACGAAGGCAGAGATGATGAGCACGTATAGGGATCTGGTTCTCTTCTTCATGTTTTCGACCCTCCTTTACTTTTTAACTGCTTTACTCCCGTTTCCAGGTAGTCATTGATTTCCTTCGGGGTCATTCCCTCAATACCCAGCTTCTCGACGGTGCGCCCTTCTTTGTAGTAATCCGTTTCATTGACTGCCGAGGCGATGGCAATAAAGGCATCGGTGATGGGCGTAGGAACTCCAAGCATCTTCCCCAGGGAAGAATACATTACGGCGCCAATCGGAATGTCTTCCGTCACATATCGATGCTTCATGCTGTTGGGACCGCTCGAAAAGCCAAAGGCCCAGCTCGTATAAGTATGAAATTCTGAAATGGGAACTTCCGGATATCCGAGCTTTCTGCATAATGCAAGTTTCTCGTTGTCCATCGCCTTCATGACCCGGTATACGGAAGGCGTGACGCCCATGGAATACATATGGAAATCTCCGCCAAACCTTTCCATATTCTCAATGGCCCCGATATTTAACAGGGTTCCGGCAGGGTGGTTCATGAAATTAGGATTAATCAGACCCGAATGGAGGGCGCTTGCCGCAGGCCAAAGGTCAAATACGCCGTCAAGCGACTTGAAGACCTGCGGGGTCTTTTTCCCGGGAAAGGCGGCACACCACCACTTCCTGCTGAAGAAGACTCGAACAGAAGTTGGTCCCATTCGCCTCACGTTATAGGGAAGACACGATGTCTCCGCCAGGGTAATACCCTTCTTTATTCCGAGTTCCTTCAGAAGCCTCGTGATAATCAGTGTGCTCGCGTTCCCGGCCAGAAAGACCACGGTCTGTCCCTCCTGCAGATAGGGAGCGCATCGTCTCGCCATCAATTCGTGGCCGGCCGTGGTCGTAGCGACAAGAATCAGCTCAGCCCCGTCGACGACCTCCCGGATATCTGTTGAGATGACCCTGATTTTTGCAAATCCTTCGCGTGCGACACCGACCCGAAAGGTCGTTGGAGTGCTGCTGCACCCCTCCATCTCCTTTCTTTTCTCCACTTGAATCTCGATCCCACCCCTTTCCTGAATAGGTTTAAGATTCTGTTCGAACCCTTCCATTTCGAAAAGGGAGACCTCAAAACCGCGAAGCGTCAGATCCGCAGCAGCGGCTTGCCCTCCGTTTCCCGCTCCCAATACCGCAATCTTGTTTCCCCCCATGGTTTCCTCCTGTTCGCAGAATTTTTATTCCAGGGACCAAAATACCGACCCCCTATTTCCCTGACTTTTTATGCTCCCGGATCGCTGACAGCACGTTCTCGGGGGTCAGCGGTAGTTTCTTGATTCGTACCCCGATGGCATCGTAGACGGCATTGGCCAGGGCAGCGGCCGTGGGAGGAGCCGCCACCTCGGCCACGCCTTTGGCTCCAAACGGGCCAAAGGGATCATAGGTATTGGTGAAATAGATGTCCAATGGCGCTGCATCAAAGGGACCGGGTGTTCCGGAGGTCATGAAATCCGGATTGAGCACATGACCGTTCAGGTAAACCATCTCTTCGGTCTTGGCGAATCCCAATCCCTGAAGGACCTGGCCTTCAATCTGACCTTCTGCTCCAACCGGATTGATGATATTCCCCCCATCGTTGGCAGTCCAGACGTTAAGGATATGGATTTCCCCGGTTCCCTCGTCCACCTCAACTTCCACGGCCTGGACTCCGAAGGAATAAGTGGAGCAGGGGTTGCTCTGTTTGGTCGGGTCCATCTTGGTCGTATCCGGTTCATCCTGACCGCTCCCCCGGATTCTCTGCCCTTTTTTGCGGAAAAGGGCGTACTGGGCCACGTCGCCGACGGTTGTCCTCGCTTCTTCGATTCCTTTTACAAAGATCCTTCCTTCCCGTACATGGAGGTCTTCGGGGTTTGCCTCGAGCAACTCAGCAGCCTCCCGAAGAAGGATGCGCCTTGCCTCCTCTGCCGCATGGACCACGGCAATGCCCCCTGAATAGGTGACCCGGGAGCCCCACGGTCCGAGCGCGTAAGGAGTGATATCCGTATCGGGCAGAGGAACTCGGACAGATTCATAGGGAACTCCCAAGACTTCGGAAACCAGCTGACAATAGATGGGGTCCCGGCCTTGGCCATACTCGCCCTCGCCCGAGTAGATGACCACTTCTCCGTCTTCGAGGATCTCGACATGGGCATTGCTTCCGGCAAATCCATCCGAGTGGCGGTCGTCCACTTCGTGAATGGAGCAGGCCATTCCGATCCCCTTTTTGAGATGCCGTTTCTTGCCCCGCTTCTCCTTCCAGCCGGAGGTTTCGACCACATGCTCGATTCCTTCGGAAAGCCCGCAGCTGCTGATCTTCCATCCGTGGACCGTCACGTCTCCGGAACGGGTGGCGTTTTTAAGTCTAACTTCTGCGGGATCCATGCCCAATTCTTCTGCGATCATGTCGAGCTGGGAGTCGAAGGCAAAGGTGTTCTGGGGGCTTCCGTAGCCCCGGTATGCGCCCACGGGACTCTTATTCGTGTAGACCAGCTTGGCATCGGTTCGAATCGACGGAATGCGGTAGACGCCGTCATTTCGGTGGGAGCAGACAATGATCATGGCAGCCGCCATGTCGCAGTAGGCTCCCGCATCGTAGAAGAAATTCAACTCCCGGCCGAGAAGCGTTCCGTCCCGCTTGACCGCCGTCTTCACGTAGTACCGACCGGCAAAGCGGGGTCGGCTCGCAAAATACTCTTCCTCCCGGCTGTAGATCATTTTGACGGGCCGTCCTGTTATCCGGCTCAATACGGCAGAGGCAGGATAGATGGAGTTGAGAACCACCTTGCTTCCGAAGGACCCGCCCGTATGACAGTGAACCACCCGGATACGGCCGACCGGGACCTTGAGCACCCGGGAGAGCATGATCCGGATACCGGAAGCATTCATCGTCCCCATATAGACGGTGATCTTACCGTCGATGTCCCAGTCAACAATACACCCATAGGGCTCGGCATAGCACTGGTGAACCCGCTGTGTGTCAAAACGGTCCTCCCGGACGAGATCGGCCTCGGCCAGGGCACGGTCCATGTCACCTTTCTCGATTTTGATTCGACCGCCGATATTGTTTGGTGAATCATCATGGAGTTGGGGCGATCCTTCTTTAACGGCTTCTTCCGGATCGAAGACAGCCGGTAAATCTTCGTATTCGACGACGATTCGTTCTAAAGCCTCTGTCGCTGCATCCTCGTCCGTAGCGGCAACAGCAGCGATCTCGTCGCCCTTATAGCGGACGCGACCGGTGGCAAAAACGGTCATGTCCGCTCTCCGGTCCCCGAATCCATAGACGACGGGGGGAAGATCCTTTGCCGTGATTGCGGCCTTGACCCCGGGGACTTTCAACGCCGGAGAGACGTCCAGACGGAGAATCCGTGCATGATGTCTTGTGCTTCTCAGAATCTTCCCTGTCAGCATCCCCGGAAAGACAAGATCGGCCGTATACTTTGCCAGACCTGTCACTTTCGAGACAGCATCGGGACGATTCACCCTTCGACCAATCATACTCGACATGGATCCCCTCAATTAGAGTGAACGGCCTCGAAGGCTCTTCAGAAGATCGGAGAGCTTGGCCTGGATCGCCTGCTTCTTAAATTCCACAGCTCCACGGACAAAAGAGACAAGTTTCAGCTCCTCCGAAGCCTTCCGAGCCACCGCTTCAGCGTCCCATGCCTCTTGATCGAGCATCCTCTCTGCTTTTCCGGCCCGGAGAGGCCGACTGGCCACAGAGGCCACCACGATCCTCGATCCCTCTTCGTTGCGGGGGAGAAGGACCGAAAGGGTGAAGGTGGCAAAATCGAGGTTATTCTGTGGTCGGAATTTGAAAAAGAGTCCAGTCCCCGAAGGAGGGGGAAGAAAGATTTCGGTCAGAATTTCTCCAGGTTCAAGGGAGAGATACCTTATCCCGTCACCGAGGTAGAGTCCGTCGATGCTCAAAATCCTCTCTCCTCCGTCGGAGATCACACGCAGCGTTGCTCCCAAAGCGACCAAGGGTCCCACCACATCTCCGGACTGGAGAGCGAAACAGCCCCTTCGACTTCCTGGGACAACGTAGCATTGACGGCCTCCCGAAGCCTTTCGACATTCGGGGTACTCAGCCCGCCAGAAAGGGGAGCGATTATAGAACCAGCACCGACTATTAAGGCAGATGTTCCCGCCGATAGTTGCCTTATGGCGTATCTGAGGTGAAGCCACAGAAAAGGCTGCTTGGGCGAGCATGGGGTATTTCCCCTTGACACCCGGATGGTGAGCTACCTCATCCAGGGTTGCCATGGCTCCGATGCTTAACCCTCCACTCTCCTCAGGCCGTATCTCCGAAAGGACCGGAATCGATTTAAGGTAAACGATGGTCCGGGGAACAATGAGTTTTTGCCTCTTCTGTATGAGCAGATCTGTCCCTCCTGCCATCGGAACGGCCTCTGAGGGTGTCCGCTCCTTAAGCAGACGACTTGCCTCTGTCACAGTCTGTACAGGAATAAACGAGACCTCATTCATCCCTTTTCCACTCCGCCCGTGGCCCTTTTCACCGCATCGATGATCTTGTAATATCCGGTACAGCGACACATCACGCCTTTAATGCCTTCCCGGATCTCGTCTTCCGTTGGCTGCGGTTTCTCCTGGAGAAGGGAGTAAATGGACATCACCATCCCGGGCGTGCAGTAACCGCATTGAATGGCCCCGGCCTCAATGTAGGCCTTCTGAATCGGATGGAGCCTCTCACCATCGCCGAGTCCTTCGATCGTGAGGACATGGCCTCCTTCGGCCTCCAGCGCCAGGGTCAGGCAGCTATTGACACTCTTTCCATTCAGGATGACCGTACAGTGGCCGCACTGTCCTTCGCCGCATCCCCTTTTTGTTCCGGTTAACATGAGGCGATCCCGGAGAAGATCGAGAAGGGTCTCATCGTCCCGGACATTGACCTGAACGAACTCCCCGTTCACCCACAGGTTCAAGGGTTTTGTCATCTCTTTCGCCTCTCATCCGTTTAATTGCCTTGAGGGTGACGTAACCGTCAACGGCTTAGGAAAGGATGCGATCGCTCACGGCCGGGAATTTTCCCCTGACCGCGGCAACCTTGCCCATGTCGATTTCGGTTTTCAGGATGCATTCTTCGTCGCCGCCGCTTGTCAATATGACACCCCAAGGATCGACCATCATGCTGTGGCCGCAGAATTGAATGCCCCTGTTTATCCCCACACAGTTGCTGGAGACCAGGAAGGCCGTATTTTCTATGGCCCGGATTCGATTGAACATGATCCAGTGTTCCAGTCGGGGATAGGGCCATCCTGATGTGACCAGGAACAACTCCGCCTCTTTATCCAGCATTGCACGAAACAGCTCCGGGAACCTCAGATCGTAACAGGTGCTCATCCCGATTTTGCCGAGAGGAGTCTCAACGACAGTCACCTCGCTGCCCCGCGAAAGGATCTGACTTTCTTTTGACCCGTAACCGAAGAGGTGGATCTTCCGGTAAGTGCCGATGAGCTTCCCCTCAGGGCTGAAGAGCAGACTCGTATTGTAGAGCCTGCCCTCTCTTTCTTCCACAAAACTTCCGGCATGAAGGTAAAAACTGTGTTCCCTGGCTTTGGCGGACATCCTCTTCGCTGTCTCACCGTCGACGGGCTCTGATTCTTTGGAATAGAGATCAAAAGAGAAATAGCCGATGTTCCAGATTTCAGGAAGGATCACAAGGTCGGCGCCCTTCGCCTGATCTAACAATTTTTCCGCCCTTTCGATCTTGAGGGATTTGGATTCATCCCCGGTCTCCATTTGGATCGATGCCACTTTCATGACCACTTTCAGTCCCTCAAATAGTTCAAGGCCTTGACGTAATACGCGCAATTCAACTTTTTCCCGGTCCTGGGATTCGAAAGCTCTGCTTCGAAATAACCGCCGAAATTGATCTTTTCCGGAAGAATGGCCACGGTTCCCGAAAAAATGGCGACACCATCAAGGTTCCTGTCGTCCGTTTTGTTCCGAATAAAGTTCATCAAATCGTCAGGAGTAAGAATAGCGGATAAAGGGGCTTCCTGGTAAAGAACTTTCCTGTCCTGATCATTTTTGACCCAGCTTCTGAGCATGATTCCGTCCCAATCGTTCCGGACATCCTGCAGATTCCAGAGCCGGTTGGACATGACGTTGGGACAGACCTGCTTCGATTTGATGATGCTGACCGCCTCCAATTCCCTGTCCGTATGGTCACTTCCTATTCCGACGAAGGCCTCCTTCCCTGAACAGAGAAGGACGAACTCCGCCTCCCCGGAAGTCTTCTCCCCCACAACCTCGATTTCATCATCGAAGTAGAGGAGTTTTGAGATGACTTCGTATGCCGTCGGTGTGGAGTCAGGAGCGGGTATTCCTTCCTTCTTCAACTCTTCGATATGCTTCCTCACCGCTTCCTGATTCCGTCCCGTGTAGCCGGCATTCACGATCCTTCTCAGTTCAAAAAGGACCTCCTCTTCCTTGCCGCCTCTTTCGACACAAAACTTCAACTTTTCCACTTGGCACCCCTTTGCAGATTTTCATCTGTAGTATCTGATTTCAAAAGTGACGCATCCCCGGGGGATATCATATGGACCGTGTTTCATCCCCGGCGGGCGACAGGCATAGAATCCTGCGCAGAAGGTCTGCTTCTTGGCCATGTCGATCAATTCTCCTTCCAGGATCAGCACCTCTTCCCAAAAGTCGTGCACCAGTGTTTCTGCTGTTTTTATACCGGGAGGAAATTTCAAGAGCCGGGTATAAGATCCGGTTTCAGTGTCCACGCTGAGAATTTTCTCTTTGATCCCCAGGGTATCCCCCTCCACAAGCCTCCACTCATACCGGGTGTCGGTATCGATGAATTCTATTTCGGGTTTTGCCATCTTCGACCTCCTCTTCCTTCATAGCTTCGTCGCCGATCAACCGACCTTGAAGGGCTGTCAATTTGCTGGTGATCAAATGCTTTTGAACCGCCTTTTTTAGCTTCTCCGTATTCCTCTCCGCCAAAGCGTCGAGAATGGCTTTGTGTTCTTCGATTACTTCATAGGCCCTTCCTTCTTTCAGCAGAGCCTTTGCCGCTGTAATGGTCACATAATCCCTTATATTGTTATAAGTTTGGGCCATGAAGCGATTGCCGCTTGCTTCGATGAGGAGAAGGTGGAATTTTCGATCGATTTCCAAAAAGAGGTTTTCATTGTAACGGTGTCTGATGCAATCTTCCTGCTGAGCAATGATCTTCCTGGCTGCCTCAATCTGGTCCTGCTTTAGGTTCTCTATCAATTTTGGAACGATCGATTCCTCCACGGCCAGCCTTAACTCGAAGAGATCTTCGATATCCTTTCTGGTGAAGTAATTGACGGACACGCCTTTCCTCGAGTGAAAGAGGACAAAATTTTCGGCGGCAAGCTTCAGAAGGGCTTCCCTTACAGGAGTTCGCGATACCCCGAGCTCTCTGGCCAATTCCAGCTCGCTGTAGATCTCGCCTACAGCCAGTTTCCCTGTCAAAATTCCATCCTTAAGGTTTTCGTAGACGATTTCGTTTAAGGATTTGGGCCTTGGAAGAGGGCAGAAGTTATCAGATAACCTGCTGTTTTTCACGAGTTTTTTTTCCATATGGCTAAAAAATAAATGAGATAAATATATAATTTGGTATCTTAAATACAGTATTTAAGATCGTGTGTCAAGAAGAAAAGTTTCACAAAGGACTCGCTTATTACACATCCATTGAGACAAAAGAAGGGGGACAAGGGGATAATTTGAATCAACAGCGCCGTTTGGGCCGAGGAGTGCGGCTGATTTTGCCACGCCAGGGCACGGTTAATTTGGCAATTTGCAATTATTCTTAGGGGGGTCTCTTATTATCTGAAGTCCAGCAACACTTTTCTGCCGTCGGTCTGCCCTTTCTCCAGCATATCTCTGATTAAGGCAATCAGAAGATGAAGGGTCTTGTCTTGGGGGAAGATGATCTGAGCTTCCTTTAACTTTTGTAGAGCGTCCGGAAGACGGCCCCTTATAACAAGGTCGATTCCTTCTGTCATGATTGGTTTGAGACGGTCCTTGAGGGTTTGCATCTCTGACGGGTCTTGATCGTAGACCTCGACGATGTCCATAGGCTCGGAACTTCCCTTGATAAGAACCTGTCCCAGATTCCGAAATCGGTGACCATGCCTATCGGGCAATCTTTTCGCCACCTCACTCGAAACGATCATATCCAGCTCCAGTGGCCTTGTGAGTGCTTCGATGCGCTTGGCGAGGTTCACCGTAAGCCCTAAAACGGTGGAATCCATCCGGTCTGGAGATCCGATTGTTCCAAGGATGACCGGTCCTGCATGAAGGCCTATTCCAATTCGGACTTCATGATTTGACCCATGACGCTCCCCCTCATTGAAGGACTTCACCGCGGCGAGAGTTTGAACGCCGCAAGCTACTGCCCGCTCGGCGGAGTCGGGTCCTTCGAAAAGGCACAGGACCGCATCGCCGAGAAACTTGTCGATTACCCCATGACATGTTTCGACGACACGGGTAATTCGCTCATAGAGACGATTGACCACGGCGATCAACTGACTCGGGCTGAGCCTCTCCGACAATGCCGTGAATCCCCGGATGTCGCAACAGAGAACCGTGACATACTGCTGATCCGCCTCTCCCAATCGAATGGAACCCAGCCCTCTGGCAGCGATGCGGCGAAGATAAGCGGGGGGAACGAACTTTTCGAAGACATCCCTGGCTTCACGAACGGCATTCTCCAGAGAACGAAAGTGGAGGGCCACGGCGATCGTCAGGAACATCGAAAGCCAGAGCGAGGTGAACCAGAGGATTTGGTCCTTGGACAGAAGCACGATCCCGGCGGAGCGCATCGCGTCGTTGAGGCCACCCAGGAGCCAGGACAAGAGTCCTGCAGCCACCGGGAAAAGATAGACCTGCCCCTGGCCTTTTGAAGACCAGAGTCTGGTGATGATCAGCCAGAAGTAGTAAAGACACATCGTCATGCAGAAGGTATGGATAAAGGGTCTCAGGAGGTTCGATTGAGGTCTCAAAATGTTTATGGCAACCCGGTGGGATTCAAGGGGAAGTCCCAGGAGGGAAGGTCCGCTGCCCAAAAGGGCCAAGGCTGCCAGAATCAGACTCATCGCCATGACAAGGTGAGAAAACTTGTCGAGCTTCTTATCGAAAAGGTCGGAGATGAACAAGGCCCAGCTGGCCGGCAACAGCGCAACGGATGCAAGATCAATGCGATAACCCAGAAGGATAGATTCCGGTGATCTCTGGAGCCCATAAATGAAGCCGCCTAAAAAGAAGAAGGTTGAGAGAAGGTAAAAGAGGAAGAGGCTGCGGAGGGGGCGGTAGCTCCGGTAGAGGGCCAGGATCACCAAACAGAGAACAGCCATGACCGCATTGGCCGCCAGGCCAAAGAAGGGACCAATACCATAATGGGGGATGAATTTTGGAATCATCAGAAATGCAGTGCCTCCGCTTCTCTTTGGACGGATGTGGAATCAATTTACTAAATTAAGGTCGAGAAATCAATCAGAATTTTTTCTATTGACTTTTGTTGTATTTTTGATATGGTCCGTTCCGTAAGAGGAGGTACTTCAACTTAATATTCCTTCTTGTCACCCTGATAAGATTTACGGTTCCCTGTTTTCGCAGGATGGCATCACATCGGGGAAACCTTTGAACACAGAGGGACGAAAACTCCGGTCTTTGCTGGAGCTCGGGCAGATCATCGGCCTCAATCTGGAGCTCAATGAGATGCTCGTGCAGATCGCCCGGAAGGCCTGCGAGGTGATGGGTGCAGACCGTAGCAGCCTTTTTCTTTACGATGAGGCGACGGATGAGCTCTGGTCGACCGTGGCCCTCGGTATGGAGGAGCAGGTGATTAGAATCCCATCCGGGGCCGGAATCGCCGGCCATTGTTTTAAGGCCGGCGAAACGGTCAATATAAAAAATGCCTATGAGGACCCACGGTTCAACAAAGAAGTCGATGCACACAGCGGTTATCATACCCGAAGTTTGCTTTGCACGCCCATCCATAACCGAGCAGGAAAGATCATTGGCGTCATCCAGCTCCTGAACAAGAAGACTGGGGTTTTCATTGAAGAAGATGAGGCTTTTCTGAAAACCTTCGGAAACCACGCCTCCGTCTTCCTTGAAATGGCACAGCTGCAGAAAGCCCGCATCGAGGCCCTGGAAGAATCGCGGAAGGAACTGGAACGGCTGAACAAAGCAAAGAGCAGGGCTTTGGATCATCTTTCCCACGAACTCAGAACCCCCCTTGCAGTGATTCAAGGGAATATCCGGCTCTTAAGACGAAAGGTCCAGGGCCATCATCCTTCTTTTATAAGAGAAGAGATCTTTGAGTCCCTGGAGAAAAACCTCGACCGCCTATCAAATATTCAGCAGGAAACGGACGAGATTATCCGGTCCTACCCAAAAGGAGAAAGCAGTCACTCCACCGATATCTTCCTTTATCCTTTCGCTCAACATGTTCTTGAAGAAGTGAAACAGCAATCTCGCTATCGGAACATCTATTTTCACCTGGAAGGGGCAGGGGATCTCTCCGTACCCATGGACCCGCAAATTCTTCAGCACATTCTCGAAAGTTTACTGAAGAACGCTGTTGAGAACACCCCTGATGAAGGATGGATAGGTATTTATCTCGAAAGAAAAGGTGGCAGAGTCCTTCTGAACGTCCGGGATTCTGGAATCGGGATCACCGCGGAGAATCAGAAGTCCATTTTCGATGGTCTCTTTCACACCGGGGATACGGATCTTTATGCTTCAAAGAAGCCTTTCGAGTTCGGAGCTGGCGGCAAAGGCCTCGACCTTCTCCGAATAAAGACGCATGGACAGCACTTTGGTTTTGAGCTTTCTGTTGAAAGCAGGAGATGCGTTTATATTCCTATGGACCAGGACCTCTGTCCCGGGAAGATTTCTCTATGCCCACATTGCCAGAAACCGGAAGATTGTTTTTCCTTCGGCGGGAGTACGTTCTCTATCTCTTTTCAACAAGGGGGGAAATGATTTGAGACGATTCGATCTCTTCAAGGGGAAGACGGAAAACGAGAAGCCCCGGAACATCACTGCGGATGAGAAAGAGCGCTTGACTGACCTTCTCATTCATGATCTGAGAGGCCCTCTCTCCATTGTTGCGACCAGCCTTAAAAATCTTCTCGAAAAGTCAAGCAGATATGGTCCACTTACGGACCAGCAGCAGCGTATCGTAGAGCGGGGATTAAGGAATGCTCGTAAAGCCCAGAACCTCCTCCAGGAGATGATCGAACTCTTCCTTTCCGAGGAGGGGTGGTTTCAGACGAGGTCTTTTTTCCTCAGAGTCGCCGTGAAGGATTCGCTTCTCGAAGCCTTTGAGTTAACGAACCCCGACAACATGGAGGGACTTTCTCACCTTCCGAACGATGAAGCCTTCGAACGTTTTCTCAAAGATCGGGGGATCTTTATCGAGGTTAAAGGAAGGTACTCGAGACTCCCTTTCTACCATGACCCGAAAAAGGTCCAGCAGATTCTCCGAAATCTTATCAGCAATGGACTGAAATACCGCCGGAGCCGTATGAGTATATCGGTCACCGGGGAGGAGGATGCAGTCATTTCTGTTGAAGACGATGGGCCCGGAATCCCGCCGGAAGATCGACCGGTCATCTTTGAACGTTTTGGCAGGTCGGATGGCATAAAACGAGCAGGCGTTCCGGGCCTCGGTCTGGGCTTGAGAGGAGTCAAAGCTCTGACGGAAGCCATGGGAGGCAAGATCGAACTTCTGAGCGGGGAAGGGATCGGAACATGCGTTACGATTCGACTCCCTTCTCTTCGGGATCGAAAGGAGGGGAGAGGTTGATCCTCATCAAGTACGCCTCGACATCTCCCGCGTCCTTGCTTTCAAGGAGCTTGGTGGTCTCAAACCCGATCTTCTTGTAGAAATGAATTGCCGATTCATTGTCTGTGCGAACCTTTAAGGAACATGTCCTGATGCCCATCTCCCTGAATCGTTTAAAAAGCTCTTCAACGAGCCTTCGTCCTACCCCGAGGTTTCTGAAATGCAGATCCACGGCGAGGGAGCGCAGTTCACCCGTTTCCTCTGTGATGGTCCCGAGGATATAGCCCACCACAACTCCGGATGGAAGATATGCCCCCACCCTCCCCTTCGAGACTGTGTCGTAATTCGCCGCTCCCCCTTCGACAGGCTCAGGGCGAACGGCTAAGTAATTGATTTCTAATGTGCTGTTGTCCGTTCGTGGTGAGCCTGTCGAACCATGAACGGACTTGTGACACAGTCTCTTCAGAGGGGGGAGAGTGGGAGTGAGGAAAGTTTCCGCCACATAAAAGGCTTCAGGATGTTCTCTGTAGATCTCTTCAAATTGAGACTTTGAAAAGGCCTGGGCCTCGAAGGAATGACCTTCTATCTCTAGAATGCGGTCGATATCCTGAAACGTAAAGGGCCGCAACCGAACATGGCCCCACTCCGTTTTACCACTGTCGCAGTTCAATTGACAGCCCATCAGGATCCTTAATCTCAGCCCTTTTTGATTTTCCTAACACGACCGGCCCCGAGGATACTTCCACTCCCTTTCCCTTGAGGTATTCAACGGCCCTGTCCATATCCTCCACTTCAATTGCAATCATTCTGTAGCCGACCCGCCACGGGTCTGAAGACATGGGAGAGGGGTTTTGAACGGACATCAGCTCGATAACGGTACCGTTAAGCTCAACGTAAACGATCTCTTCAAGTGGAGGCATTCCGATCTTTTTCCTCTCTTTGATTTTGAAACCCAGGACCTCCGTGTAGAACTTGAGCGTTTTTTCCAAATCTTGAGGAATAATCTCAACATGATCAATTCTCTTGAACATCATCATCTCCTTTCTCTTGCGAAGATGCAAGATCTTTGTTATCGACGATCCGGGTGACCGTCGATTGTCAAGTTAACACAGATTTCTGAAAAAAACCAGAAATCTCTGATTACACGGATTATGGAACCGATTGCACCGATTAGAGATACAATGAAAGTAAAGAAGAATCTGTGTAATCGTCTTTTGAAATCTGTGTAATCGAGAGAGCGCAACGGTTTTTCAGAGCTCTCACAGAATGGACTTTTTTTCAAAATCATCCCTGAAAAAATCCCACGACGGTATTCGAGGTCGTCCCTGACCTCGGAAAACGAAGGGAATCCAACCTATCGGACTCAGGGAGAAGCCCGATTACCCAGCGAGAAAACACTTTTTCAGAAATCTCCAAATTGATACTTGACAACCCTGAGTTCTATGGTACTTTTTTAATATGAAAAATACGAACCGAAGTATTATAATTTTATAATGTGTCCCTGCAAAGATCAGATCCGAGGAGAGAAAAATGAGCTTGGTGCCATTGACGCAGAATGCAACAACGGTGCTTGAAAAGCGTTACCTTAGAAAGGATCACCAGGGAAGGGTGGTCGAAACGCCTGAAGAACTTTTTCGGCGTGTGGCGGAGAATGTTGCCCAAGCGGACCGATTTTATCACCCTCATGCCGACCTGGCCTCCCTTGAGGAAGAATTCTTTTCTCTGATGGCTTCGTTGGACTTCCTTCCCAATTCTCCCACGCTCATGAATGCAGGGAGAGAACTTCAGCAGCTCTCCGCCTGCTTCGTCCTCCCTGTGGGGGATTCAATGGAAGAGATCTTCGATGCCGTTAAGCAGATGGCCTTGATTCAGAAGAGCGGCGGTGGGACGGGGTTCTCCTTTTCGAGGATCAGACCGAGAAATGATATGGTGGGTTCCACCCAAGGAATTTCAAGCGGTCCCATCTCTTTCATGAGGGTCTTCGATGCGGCAACCGAGACGGTGAAGCAGGGGGGAACGAGAAGGGGGGCCAACATGGGCATTCTCCGTGTCGACCATCCCGATATCCTCGAGTTCATTCAAAGCAAGGAAGGCGATCAACAGTTCAACAATTTTAATATCTCCGTGGCAGCGACGAACGAATTCATGGAGGCGCTAAAGGGGGATGGGGAGTATCCTCTTCGGAGCCCCAGGACAGGGGAGGTCGTTCGATTTATCAATGCCCGTGAGGTCTTCGAGAAGATTGTCTATTTTGCGTGGAAAAACGGGGATCCGGGAATCATCTTCATCGATCGGATCAACCAGGACAATCCCACTCCCTGGGTGGGACAGATCGAGAGCACGAATCCCTGTGGCGAGCAACCGCTGCTTCCCTACGAATCCTGCAATCTTGGATCGATCAATCTCTCACACATGATCAGAAACGGAATGGTCGACTGGGAGAGACTGGGACGGGTGACCGAGAAGGGGGTCCATTTTTTGGACAATGTCATTGACATGAATCGTTATACACTTCCGCAGATCGAGGCCATGACGAAGGCCAACCGAAAGATCGGCCTCGGAGTGATGGGGTTCGCCGACCTCCTGATCCAGTTAGGGACTCCCTACAGTGATCAGAAAGCCCTTGAGATTGGGGAAAAGGTGATGGCCTTCATCCAGGAAAAGGGCAGAAAGGCTTCGAGGGAGCTGGCGCTGAAGAGAGGATCTTTTCCCAATTTCGATGCCAGTGTCTTGAAAGACCGTTGGGATGCGATGAGAAATGCAACGGTCACCACCATTGCACCTGCAGGAACCATCTCGATTATTGCGGGAACGTCCTCAGGGATCGAGCCTATCTTTGCGCTGGTCTTTATGCGGCATGTCCTGGATGGGAAGGAGCTTCTGGAAGTCAACCCATTCTTTCAGGCCTTCGCCAGGCAGGAGGGGTTCTATTCGGAAGATCTCATGAGGAAGATCGCACAAAACGGAAATACCCAGGCCCTGCAAGAAGTCCCTGAGAGCATCAGAAAGATCTTTGTAACGGCCCATGATATCTCCCCTGAAGACCATATCCGGATGCAGGGGGCTTTTCAAAAGTTCACTGACAATGCGGTCTCAAAAACGGTCAATTTCCCTTATGAGGCAACCGTAGACGATATCGCAGAGGTTTACCAACTGGCTTATGAACTGGGCTGCAAGGGAGTAACGATCTACAGGGACCGGAGTCGGGCGAAGCAGGTTCTCTATAAAGGAGCCCAGAGTGGAGAGGAGCAGCCTGCGGTTGAGAAGAGGCCGAAGGCCCGCCAGGATGTCATCCATGGGTCCACCCGCAAGGTCCGCACGGGTTGTGGGAACCTTTACGTGACCGTTAACGAAGATGAAGAGGGAAGACTCTTTGAGATTTTCAACCAGATTGGAAAGGCGGGAGGTTGTGCAGCATCTCAGTCGGAAGCCATTGGGCGTCTGGTCTCGCTGGCCTTTCGGTCCGGGATTGAGCCTGATGTCATCATCCGGCAATTGAAGGGAATCAGCTGCCATGCGCCGGTCTGGTATCGGGAGGGAAAGGTCCTCTCCTGCTCCGACGCAGTGGCCAGAGCCATCGAGTGGCATCTTAAGGAGAAGAGCGAGATCCGTCGTAGTTCAGAAAGTCATCGAGAGATTCCAATCAATCCTGTTGCTTCCGGCACCGATGAAACAGTTCGCGCCGAATCCGGTTCGATCTCTCTGAGAGGGGCATGCCCGGAGTGCGGAGGACCGCTTATTTTCGAGGAGGGTTGTGTGAAGTGCCTGTGCGGTTATTCGGACTGCGGGTAAGAAACTAGTGGGCGGAAAGCAGAAAGCAGTAGAGCCTGATGGACGACGGACGACCGCTTGTCCCGCGAAGCGCGGGACTCGCTTAGACGAGAGACGATTCTTTTATTTCTTTTTTTCGTCCATCGTCCATCGTCTATCGTCCCTCGTTAACTGGGAATTGGCCATTGAGAATTAAAATTCTTATCCTCTCTACGCTCATTTTGCTGCTGGGACCCGCAGTTTACGGCGACGGGACAAAACCTGTATCGGAATTGCGACCTGGCAGCGAGAAGGTATTTCGGTATACGGCGAAGAAGCTCGGTGTTCCTTTTCTTTATGCCTCCATCAGAATTCAGAACGGATTACAGGAACAAGGAAAGACGGTCTGCCGGATCGAGGCCTCCGTAGAATCCCGGAACTATCTGGGGTTATTATTCCGGATGAATAACCGTTTCATCTCTACCATGGAAGCAGAGAGCTGCAGTCCGATTCGATATGTGAAAATCATTGACCAGGAAGGCCTGCTGGTGAGGAGGAAGAAAGATCTTCAAGTCCTTACTTTTGATCGTCTGAACCAAAAGGTCCTGGCCGAAAGGGCTGAAAAGCAGGAAAGGCAGGAGGTTCTTCTCCCACCCCACACCTATGATCCCCTTTCTATGTTTGCCTACTCTTATTTTAAGAAAGAACTTCAGATGGGAGAGGACATTCAAATGTCGATTTATGATGGGGTCAAGGTCCGCCAGATGGTCTTCCATTCAAAAAGGGAAAACGTGATGTCAAACAGATTGGGCGAAGTCAAGGCTATCCGTATCGAATCGACCACCGCTTTTTCTACCTTTGCAGATAAGGAAGGAGTTATTCGAATCTGGTATACAGCGGATGGCGAGAGGATCCCCGTTGCAATGGAACTGGATCTTCCCATGGGAGATGTAAGATTTGAACTGGAAGAGATAAAAGAGAATTAAGAGTTGAGAGTTATTAACGGTCTCATAATAGTATTGACTCAAATCGTACCCCCTCACCCAACCCTCTCCCCTGCCTGCGCCGAGGCTTCGGCAGGCAGGCACCAGGGGAGAGGGCATCTTTCTTATTCCCTCCCCCTTCGATGGG
>Ga0214473_10004287_pt1 | contig 17143 bp, 15 predicted proteins | sample RVTome_7_FD_203509 | JGI IMG/M metagenome (GOLD analysis project Ga0214473, IMG submission 203509) | Soil microbial communities from uranium-contaminated site in the Upper Colorado River Basin, Wyoming, United States - RVT98D197 | ecosystem: Environmental > Terrestrial > Soil > Contaminated >... | reverse complement strand
TGACGAGCTGCGGGACGAGATCGTGCCCAACAACATCATCCTCATCGGTCCCACCGGAGTGGGCAAGACGGAGATCGCGCGGCGCCTGGCGCGGCTGGCGGGCGCGCCTTTCGTGAAGGTGGAGGCCAGCAAGTTCACCGAGGTCGGGTACGTGGGCCGGGACGTGGAGTCCATGATTCGCGACCTGGTGGACATGGCCGTGAACCTGGTCCGTGACGAACGCGAGGCGGAAGTGGAGGAGGAGGCGCAGCGGCGGGTGGAGGAGCGCCTGCTGGACCTGCTGCTGCCGCCACCGCCGGAGGAGGCGGCACCCGGCAAGGGCAAGGACCCCGCGGCCGGGCGGGCCCGGGTGCGCGCTTTCGTGGTGGGATCGGAGGGCGCGGCCGAGCCCACGGAGATCGCGGAGGAGAGCCAGGAGGACGCCAGCGAGCGGCAGTCCCGGGAACGGCGCGAGCGCACGCGCGAGAAGCTCCGCACGCTGCTCCGCGACGGCAAGCTCGAGGAGCGCATGGTGGACATCGAGGTCCAGCAGTCCGCGCCCATGGAGAACATGATGATGCCCATGGGGATGGACGGCATGGACTTCAATTTCCAGGAGATGCTGCAGGACATGCTGCCCAAGAAGACCAAGCGGCGCACGGTGAGCGTGACCGAGGCGCGCCGCATCCTCCTCCAGGACGAGCTGGAGCGGCTCGTGGACATGGACGAGGTGGTCACCGAGGCGCTCGAGCGCACCGAGGACATGGGCATTGTCTTCCTGGACGAGATCGACAAGGTGGCGGGTGAGCGCAGCCAGGCCGGGCCGGATGTCTCCCGGGAGGGGGTGCAACGGGACCTGCTGCCGATCGTGGAGGGCAGCACCGTGCAGACCAAGTACGGCATGGTGCGCACGGACCACGTGCTCTTCATCGCGGCCGGGGCTTTCCACGTTTCCAAGCCCAGTGACCTCATCCCGGAGCTGCAGGGCCGCTTTCCCATCCGGGTGGAGCTGCATGCCCTGACGGAGAAGGATTTCGTGCGCATCCTGCAGGAGCCCAAGAACGCGCTGCTGCGGCAGTACCAGGCGCTCGTGGCTACCGAGCAGGTGGAGATCACCTTCCAGGACGACGGCGTGCGGGAGATCGCGCGCATCGCGGCGGACGTGAATCAGCGCATGGAGAACATCGGCGCCCGGCGGCTGCACACCGTGCTGACCACGCTGCTGGACCAGATCCTCTTCGATCTGCCGGAGGGCGCCGCCGGGCCGATCCATATCGACGCGGCGGTGGTGCGTGATCGTCTGAAGGACATCGTGGAGGACGAGGACCTGCGCAAGTATATCCTCTAGACCAGGGGGCGTGTCATGAGCCTGGAACTGACCTCACCGTCTTTCACCCACCACGGGCCGATCCCGCGCGAGCACACCTGTGACGACCGGGACGCGGCGCCGCCGCTCAGGTGGAGCGGCGTCCCAGCCGACGCGGCCAGCCTGGCCCTGATCATGGACGATCCCGACGCGCCCGACCCCGCGGCGCCCGAGCGCACCTATGTGCACTGGGTCCTCTACGATATCCCGACCGAGGTGGACGGCTTGGACGACGGCGCCCCGCCGGAGGGCGCACGCGAGGGTCTGAACGACTGGGAGCGCACCGGGTACGGCGGGCCATGCCCACCGATTGGCCGGCATCGCTATTTCTTCAAGCTCTACGCCCTGGACCGCCTCCTGGGTGACCTGGGTGAGCCCACGAAGGCGGAGCTGGAGCGTGCCATGCACGGGCACGTGATCGAGCAGACGGAGCTGGTCGGCACCTACGAGCGTCCCGGGGAAGCCTCGTAGGCACCGACCCTCGAGCCACCGTCATGGTCATCGGCGCCGGGGCGGCGGGGCTGATGGCCGCGCTCCACGCCGGCCGCGTCGGTGCCGACGTGGTGCTGGTGGAGCGCACGGCGGACGGCGGCCGCAAGATCCTCATCAGCGGGGGCGGCCGCTGCAATGTCCTGCCGGGTCGGGCCGAGCCCAGCCGCTACGTGACCGACTCCTCCCCCAACACGCTGCGCCGCATGCTGGCCTCCTGGCCGCTGGAGGAGCAGCGGGCGTTCTTCGAGCACGAGCTGGGTATGGCCATGGTGCTGGAGGAAGAGACCGGCAAGCTCTTTCCCGCCTCCAACCGTGCCCGGGACGTCCGTGATGGCCTGGTGGCGGCGGTCCGCGCGGCGGGCGTGCGCACGTGGTTCGGCAGCTCCGTCGTGGGCCTGGCCCCAGAGGCTGATGCCTGGGTCGTGCGCGTGGCGCCTGGCGAGGCACATGAGCGCGGACCGACCACCGGCCCGCAGGAACATCATGTGGCCGCCGTGATCCTGGCCACCGGCGGCCTGTCCGTGCCCCGGACCGGCAGTAACGGCACCGGGCTGCGCCTGGTCGAGGCGCTCGGGCACACCGTGCATGCCACCTATCCCGCCCTCACCCCGCTCACGGCGGAGCCGCCGCCGCATCAGGCACTGGCCGGCATCTCGCTCGTGGTGCGCCTGGACGCGCCGGGAGCGCGCCCACGCTTCACGACCACCGACGGCTTCCTCTTCACCCACCGCGGCTGGTCGGGCCCGGCGGTCCTGGACGCCAGCCACCTGGCCGTCCGCTCGGCTATGGCGGGCGAGCACCAGCAGCTGCGCGTGCGCTGGGTGCCGGCGCTGGACCGGCAGGCGTGGGACGCGCTCCTCCGCGCGGACGGGACCGGCACCGTGGCCGCGGTGGTGGAGCGCCACCTGCCCGCACGCCTGGCGCGGCGCCTCCTGGCCGAGGCCGCCGTGCGCGCCGATCGCAGGCGTTCCGAATTACGCCGGGAGGAGCGCCTGCGCCTGCTCACGGTTCTGGCCGAGTATCCGCTGCCATGGACCGGTGACGAAGGCTACAGGAAGGCGGAAGTGACGGGCGGTGGAGTGGCGCTCGACGAGGTGGATCCGGCCACGCTCGAGAGCCGTCGGCGGCCGGGTCTCTTCCTGTGCGGCGAGCTGCTCGATGCGTTCGGACCCATCGGCGGGCACAACTTCCTGTGGGCGTGGGCCACGGGCCGGGCGGCGGGGCGCGGGGCGGCGGCGCGGGTGGCGGCTGGGGCGGCGGGGCTCGCGGCAGATCGGGCGGAAGCGCACGGCGGGGCCTGATTACCGCCGCCTGAACGCCGGCCGTCAGGGCAGGTACGGGGCCTGATGCCCGCAGCCTGGACGCCGGCCGTCAGCGCAGGGGTGGACCCAGAAATTGGATGATGGCGTCGGCGATGCCGCGGGCCGCCCGTTCCGGCTCACCCACCAGGATGCGCCGGTCGCGGGGGCTGGTCAGGAAGCCGGTCTCCAGGATGGTGCCCACGGTCATCGGGTGCAGGGCGTGGTCGTAGCGACGGGAATTGAAGGCGTAGTACGAGGTCATACGCCGAGTCACCGTGGGGTAGCGCGTCAGCCCCGTGGCCGCGCCGTAGCTCTCCGTCAACAGCGCCGCGAATTCCCGCGCCCGCCCCGTGCGATCGCGGCGTGGGGCGGCTGCCCGGTAGCCGGAGACCCCCGTGCTGGCATTGCCGTCCGCATGGATGGAGACGAACAGGTCGGCCCAGTAGCCTGGCGGGATGGTGGTGGGCAGGATGTCCACGGTGTAGCCGCCCTCTTCCAGCAGCGCCGCCGTGGCGCGGGCAATGCTCAGGTTTACCTCCCACTCCGCCTTCCCGCCCCCACGTGTGCCGTTGGTGCGCAGCCCCGCCTGCTCGTCGGGTGCCTCGGCCGCCTTCCAGTGACCCGCCTGCAGCGCCACCCTGGTGGGCCCGTCCGGCCGCACCCAGCGGGGTTCAGAGCGGCGCTCATCGTCCGCCGACGCTGCGGCTCCGGGTGGGGTGGCGGCCGGGTCGGATGCGCCGTTCGGGGGCGTGGCCAGTGGACCGAGCCCGGCGCCGAGCAGGGCCAGGAGCAGGAGGGCGGCTGTTCTCATGCTAGATCGTCTGATGGTGTGGGACGCTGATGGCGGGACGTACCCGTCTCCTGGAGTCACGACGCGCACCGGACCCGTTCCGTTTGGCCGGGCGTCCGCTCAGCGCCCGTCCCACCCCGGCAGGGCGCCGTCCGCCAGGCGCAGAAACAGCAGGTTGCGCACCCGGCCGCCGGTGAGGCGGAAGCCCGTAACCCCGCCCGTTGCGGAGCGTTCGAAGCGCGCCGTGCGTGAGCCCATCCTGAATTCGTCCGGTGTGCGCGGCGTCGTGCGCAACTCGCCGAGTTTGAAGTGCCGGGTGACCAGGCCGTCGGCCGCAGGCGCCACATGGTAGATCACGTCCAACTCCGGGCTGTAATAGCTGCCCACGTACGCGGCGAGCTCCGTGGCATCGGGTTGCCACACCGGCTCCGCGCCGCCCCCGCCCCCGCCGCCGCCCTGGACACCCCGCCGCTCGGCCGATTCCTCCGCCACGTTTACGCCCAGGAACACGTCGGCCACTTCCGCCGCAAGCCGCCCCGGGTTGCCGTTGGCGGCGTTGCTCAACACCACCACGCCCAGGCGCTCCGCGGGGAAGTGCAGCACCTGGGCGCGGAAGCCGGCGTCGGAGCCGCTGTGCCCCCAGGTGGTGCGGCCCCGGTGCTCGCCGCGCATGAGGGCAAAGGCGTAGTTCAGAGTGTCTCCGCTGTTCAGCACGCCGCGCTCGCGCAAGCGCGCCACTGCCGCGGGGCCGCCGACGTCCCCCGTCTCCAGGTTGACGAGCCACCGAGCCAGATCTCCCGGCGTGGTGAACAGGGAGGTGGCGCCCTGATTGGCGTAGCTAAGCACCGCATTCTGCCAGCCGTCGCCGGTCTGCCGGTACGAGTAGGCGCGCTCGGGCACCACCTGAAGGTGGTCATGATGCACGTGGGTGGCGCCCATGCCGAGCGGCCCGAACACCCGCGCCTCCAGGAAGGCGTCGAACGGCTGCCCGCTCACCCGCTCTACGATCTCTGCCAGTAGCGTGTAGCCTGCATTCGAGTACAGGTATTCAGCGCCCGGCTCGAAGTTCAGCTCCCGCTGGCGCGCGAGCAGCGCCATGATCTGGTCGCGGGTGATGACGTCATCCATGCGCCAGCCGGCCATCTGCAGGAGTTCCCACTGGTCGCGTACACCACTGGTGTGGTGGATGAGGTGGCGGATACGCACCGGCACACCGAAGTCGTGCAGTTCGGGGACGTGCTTCTGGATGGGGTCGTCCAGCGAGAGCTTGCCGTCCTGGGCCAGGAGGATGATGGCGAACGCGGTGAACTGCTTGGAGACCGAGGCCACGTGGAAAACCGTGGCCGGCGTGATGGGCGCGGCGTGCTCGAGCTGGGCCAGCCCGTAGCCGCGCTCCAGCACGACGCGTCCGTCCAGCACCACGGCCACCGCCGCGCCCGGACCGTCCCCGCGGTCCAATGCCGCGAAGATCGCATCCACACGGGCAGCGAGCGCACCCGGCGCTTCCTGCGCGGCCAGCGCCAGCGGTGCGGACGTCGCGAGCATAAAAACGGCCGCCATCCGGCCACCGAGTGCGTGCAGCATGGCTTCACCTCCGGGGAGTGGCGTGGCCGGTGGCGCGCCCCGAAGCGGCTTCCACGCGCGCCTCGAAGTGGCCTCGAAGCGCTGGACACGGCAGGGTGAGTGTCCAGCGCCCCCAATCGTAAGAAGCTGGAGGGCAGCGGAAAAGGCCCGGTCCGAAAGTTGCCCTTTGGACCTTTGCCGTACGGCGGCACAGGAACCCTTCAGCAACGTGAGGTCATCCATGCCAATCGATTCGCTCGAACGCCTCTTCGTGGAAGAACTGCGCGACGTCTACTACGCGGAGAAACAGCTCACCAGGGCCTTGAAACAGATGGGCAAGAACGCCCACGACGAGCGCCTGAAGAAGGCGTTCGACGACCACCGAACGGAAACCGAGGAGCAGGTCGTGCGCCTGGAGACCATCTTCGACTCGCTCGACCTGAAGCCGCGCGGCAAGACCTGCCATGGCATCAAGGGCATCATCGAGGAGGGCCGCGAGAGGATGGAGGAGGAAGGTGACGAAGCGGTGCTCGACGCCGGGCTGATCGCCGGCGCCCAGCGTGCCGAGCACTATGAGATCGCCGCCTACGGCACCCTGCGCGCCTATGCCGAGCGCCTGGGCTACACCGACGCCACCCGGCTCCTGTCCACCACGCTGGAGGAGGAGAAGGCGGCCGACCAGAAGCTGAACGATCTGGCCATGAACCTCATCAATCCGCGCGCGGAGATGAGCTAGCGGCCACCGCTTCCGGCACCTGCCGGGGTGCCCGGCTCCCATGCGCGACCGGGAGCCGGGCACCTGCGGGACCCGCCCCAGCCCGGACTGGAAGCAGGGCACCTGCGGCCCCGGCCCCGGTCCGCGACGGCAGCCGGACACCGTCGGGCCGGCCGCCGAGAAGGCCCGCTCCCGCCCTCCGCCGCCCTTGTCCCTTTCCCGCCGCCTCCCTACCTTGCCTGCCGATTCGGCATACCCGGATCCGCCCCCTCCCGGGTGCCCGAAAAACGTACTACGCGAACGGTTTCATGGGCAGCGCACGGCATTTTCTGAGCATCCCCGACCTCAGCACCGAAGAACTCTACGCGGTCCTGGAGCTGGCGGGGCGCATGAAGGCCGGCCAGGAGCGTGGCCGGCCGCTCGAGGGGAAGACGCTGGCCATGATCTTCACCAAGAGCTCCACGCGCACGCGGGTGAGCTTTGAGGTGGGGACCTACCAGCTGGGGGGCCACGCCCTCTTCCTCTCCAGCAGGGACATCCAGCTGGGCCGGGGCGAGCCCATCAAGGACACCGCGCGGGTGCTTTCCCGCTACGTGGACGGCATCATGATCCGCACCTTCGACCAGGCGGATCCCGAGGCGCTCGCCGAGCACGGCAGTGTGCCCGTCATCAATGGCCTCACCGACCTCCTCCACCCCTGCCAGATCATGGCGGACGTCATGACGGTAAGGGAGGCGTTCGGTCCGGATCTGTCCGACCGCCGCATCGCCTGGGTGGGGGATGGCAACAACATGGCCAACTCCTGGCTGAACGCGGCCGCCCGCTTCGGGTTCGAGCTGCGCCTGGCCTGCCCCGAGGGCTACCACCCCGATGCCGCGATCCTGCGCCGGGCGCAGGAGGCCACCACGGTGCTGCTCACCGGCGACCCGGGCCAGGCGGTGGACGGTGCGCACGTGGTGAATACGGACGTCTGGACCTCCATGGGCCAGGAGGAGGAGCAGGCGGCGCGCGCGCGGGCCTTTGCCGGCTACCAGGTGGACGCCGCCCTGATGGAGCGCGCCACGCCGGACGCCATCTTCCTCCACTGCCTCCCCGCCCACCGCGGTGAGGAGGTGGCCGACGAGGTGATCGAGGGCCCGCGCTCGCGCGTCTTCGACGAGGCCGAGAACCGCCTGCACGTGCAGAAGGCCATCCTGGCCACGCTCATGGGATGATCCACGACATGAAACGCACCCCCGGGTGCCAGGAGATACAATGTCCGACACACTGAAACAGACCCCGCTGCACGACCGCCACCTGGCGGCGGGCGGCAAGATGGTCCCCTTCGCCGGCTTCAGCATGCCGGTGCAGTACGCCACCGGCATCATGGCGGAGCATCGCGCCGTGCGTACCGCCGCCGGCCTCTTCGACGTGTCCCACATGGGCGAGTTCTTCGTGCGCGGCCCCGAGGCGCTGGCCTTTCTGCAGCACCTCACCACCAATGACGTCTCCCAGCTGGCGGTGGGGCAGGCGCAGTACTCGGCCATCCTGAATGCCGAGGGCGGCGTCATCGATGACTGCATTGTCTACCGCTACCCGGACCACTACATGGTGGTGGTGAACGCGGGCAACCTGGAGCGCGACCTGGCCTGGTTCCGCGCGCACGCAGAGGGGCGGGACCTGGAGTTCAAGGACCGTTCGGCCGAGGTCGGCCTGCTGGCGCTCCAGGGACCGCATGCGCAGGCCATCCTGGCGCGGCTGACGGACAGCCACCTGGACGGCATTGCCTACTACCACTTCGCCGAGGGAGAGGTGGCCGGCCGACCCGCCACCATCAGCCGCACCGGCTACACCGGCGAGGACGGCTTCGAGCTCTATCTGGACGCCGCCGACACGGCGCACGTCTGGGACGCGCTGCTGGAGGCGGGCGCCGATGACGGGCTCATTCCCGCCGGGCTGGGCGCGCGCGACGGCCTCCGCCTGGAGGTGGGCTACGCCCTGCACGGCAATGACGTGGATGACCGCACCACGCCGCTCGAGGCCGGCCTGGGCTGGATCGTCAAGCTCGGCAAGGGGGACTTCATCGGCCGCGCCGCGCTGGCCGCGCTGAAGGAGGCCGGCGTGGCCCGTAAGCTGGTGGGCTTCGTCATGCGCGAGCGCGGCTTCCCGCGCCACGGCTACGAGGTGCGCGTGGCCGGCGCGCCCGCCGGCGCGGTCACCAGCGGCATCCATTCGCCCATGCTGGACCAGGGGATCGGCATGGCCTACGTGCCTGCGGAGGCCGCCAAGCCGGGCACCACCATCCACGTGGTCATCCGGGACAAGGAGGTGCCGGCCGAGGTGACGCGGCCGCCGTTCTATACGGCGGGATCCATCAAACGGTGAGCTTCAAAGCGACGTCCCTCGCCGCCCGCCCGGGCTTCCGACCCGCGCCGTGAGCGTCAGGATCGCGCTGGTGACCGTGTCCGACGGGGTGGCTAACGGCAGCAGGGCCGATGCCTCCGGCGACGCCCTGGAGGCGTGGGTGGCCGCGGAGGGCCACGCGCTGGCGGAGAGGGCGGTCGTGCCCGACGAGAGCGCCGCAGTGGCGGCGCTCCTCATGCGCCTGGCGGACGGTGGGACCGCCGACTTGATTCTCACCACCGGCGGCACGGGCCTCACCGCCCGGGACGTCACGCCCGAGGCCACCCGCGCCGTGCTGGAGCGGGACGCGCCCGGCATTGCCGAAGCGCTCCGCGCCGCCACGGACCATCCCTACGCGGCGCTCTCCCGCGGCGTGGCGGGCGTACGCGCGCGGACGCTCATCGTGAATCTGCCGGGCAGCACTGGCGGCGCGGAGGAAGGCGCCGCGGTGCTGGCGCCGCTCATGGCGCACGCCGCCCAGCTGCTGCGCGGTGAGGTCACGGAGCGCCACGATCCGCCGCCCGGCACGGTAGGCTCCGGGGTCTCCCCGGACGCCGCGAACTCCATGGCGGAGGGCTGACCATGCCCGCCACCGTCCTCGTCACCACCGCCGATCTCGAACCCGCGGTCCGCCTGCGCGAGGCATTTCAGGACGAGGGCTACCGCGTGGAGCTGCTCACCCCCGGTGAGCATGTGGCCGACGTGGAAGAGCCCATCCTGCTGGTGCTCACGGGGGGCCTGGACGAGAAGCAGGCGCGCCGGCTGGTGCGCGAGGCGCGCGCCCACGACGGGCTGCCCATCGTGGCGCTGCTGGAGCCCACCGGCCACGCCACGCCCGACACGCGCCGCCGTCTGGGCGTGACCGAGGTGGTGAGCAAGCCCATCGATCCCGCCGACACCGCCCGCCTGGGCAAGCGGCTGATCGAGCGGCAGCGGCTACGCAACGTGACGGGCGTGGTGGGGGAGACGGACGAGATCATCGAGGTGCTGGAGCGCATCGTCCAGTTCGCGCCGGTGAGCTCCACGGTCCTGCTGACCGGGGAGAGCGGGACGGGGAAGGAGCGGGCCGCACGGGGCATCCACGCGCTCTCGCCGCGGCGGCACAAGCCGTTCATCCCCGCCAACGTGGCGGCGCTTCCCGAGACGCTGCTGGAGTCAGAGCTCTTCGGCCACGAGAAGGGCTCCTTCACGGGGGCCATCGGCCAGCGCAAGGGGCTCTTCGAGCTGGCCCACAAGGGCACGCTCTTCCTGGACGAGATCGGTGAGCTGCCGCAGGCCACACAGGCCAAGCTGTTGCGCGTGCTGGAAGAGCGGGAGTTCATGCGGCTGGGGGGCGAACAGTCGCTCAAGGTGGACGTGCGCGTCATCGCCGCCACCAACCAGCCGCTCCGGCAGCTCGTGGAGGCGGGGCGCTTCCGGCGCGACCTCTACTACCGGCTGAACATCCTGGCCGTTCACATGCCGCCGCTGCGCGAGCGGAGCGGGGACATCCCGCTGCTCATGGACGCGTTCATGGCGGAGGCGGCCGCGGAGCACGGCCGCCCCAGGATCTCCGTGGAGCCCGACGCCATGCGGACGCTGGTGGACTACGACTGGCCGGGCAATGTCCGGGAGCTCAAGAACCTGGTCGAGTCCATGGTGGTGCTGTCGCACGGTGCCGTGATCCGGCCGGAGGACATCCCGCCCGAGATCCGCGACCGCCGCGCCGCCTCGCGCCTGCTGCCCGTGCCCATCCCGCGCCCCCTGGCACGTGACGCCGAGGACCGGGAGGGAGCGGCCACACCGCCCGAGCTGGAGTTCGTCTTCCGTACGCTCGTGCAGCTCCGCATGGACGTGGATGACCTGTCCCGCCGCTTCGCGGAGTACCGCGAGGCCCATCCCGAGCTGACGTCCGGGCGCCCCGGCCTGGCCCTGCCCGCGCCCTATGTGCACCGCGGCGTGGACGTCACCCCCGGCCGGTCTCTGGATGACGTGCCGCCGGGGGAAGCGGAGGAGGACACGGCGGACGAGCACGCGGAGGTGGTCTTCCGGCCGGGCATGACCCTCAAGGACCTGGAGCGCGAGGCCATCCTGGCGGCGCTCAAGGAGGTCGGCGGCAATCGGCGCCAGGCCGCCGAGATGCTCGACATGGGCGAGCGCACCCTCTACCGCAAGATCAAGGAATACGGCATCCCACTCTGAGGTGACGTGCGGTCATCTTGACCGGATAGGGCCCTCGCGAGTGGGTGCGGCCTTCATCAGCCGCCGCGGCCTTCGTCAGCCGGCCCGGCCTCCCTCAGCCGGCCCAGCCTCCGTCAGCGGCCCTGGCCTTCATCAGCCGCCGCGGCCTTCGTCAGCCGTGCCCGCTTCCCTCCGCCGGCCCGGCGTCCGTCAGCCGCCCCGGGGCCGCCTCACCCGTTGATGAACGCGCTCAGCGCGTCGATCTCCGCGTCGGTCAGCTCCAGCGTGGGCATGGGCCAGCCGGCGGACTCCAGGATGCTCGCCGGATCCCGTAGCACCCGCCGCAGGATGCCGCGGTTGTAGGCGCGATCGGTGAGTTCCGGGCCGACCTGTGCGCTGAAGGTCTGCTCGACACCAGCGTGCATGTGGCACGATGCGCAGCCCTTGGCCACGAACAGCCGGCGGCCGCGCTCCTCCATCGACAGGGCGTGGGCGTGGCCGTTGCCGTTGGGCGCGGCGAGCACCTCCATCGGCACGAGTCCGACGCCCGCTGTATACGGGGCGCCCGCGAAGATGGAGAGGCCTTCAGTGCCCGCTTCGGAGGGCTCCAATGTGGCGCGGTAGACGCCGGGCTGAATCGTGGGGCGGGCGGCCACCCTGGCGCCGCCGAACTGCACGGCGGGCGCCATGTCCGCCATGGGCGTGATGCCGTGGCCGCGCAGGGTGAAGGTGAGCTCGAAAGGCTCACCCACCACCAGGTAGTCGGGCAGCTCGTGCACGGTGGCCACGTACCAGCCGCCGTCGTATTCGGCGGCAGCCAGCGGGATGAGGAACGCGGCGGGAAGGATGAGCAGAACCAGCAGGCGACGCATGATGCCTCCAGGGAGGGAGGGGTGCCTGGAACTACGGCAGAGTCCGTAACAGGTAAACGCGCGAAACGTCCGCATCGTGACCGGCGCAAGGTCAGGGCCGTGTTTCGACCCGGCGTTGCGGGGCCCCACCGCCATTGTAGCCCCCGCCACCGTTGCAGCCCCCGCCGCCGGTGCAGCCCCGCCGCCGATTCAGCCCCGCCGCCGATTCAGCCCCGCCGCCGATTCAGCCCCGCCGCCGATTCAGCCGCCGCCCGCCCGCGCCCGCACCCGGCTGCGCTCATCCTGCAGGCGCGGGATGACCCGGCTCCAGTCATCACTGCGGGCGGCGCCGTAGCCCACCACCAGCGAACCCTGTGCAAGGTCGGCATCGGCCCGGAAGACGTACACCGCGCTCTGGTTCTCCTGCTGGTTCAGGCGCTGGCGGGTCCAGCCGGGCGTGGTAGGCAGGATGTTCTGCGGGCGGTGGGTGCGGCCCTGGACCACGAGCTCCAGGTCCTCGGGCTGGAAGGGCACGTCGGGACGGTCGCTGAAGAAGGACACCAGGAACATGTCGTGGTCCGCGTCCGCGCCGCGCGCCACGGCGCTACGCGCGGTGGCGCTCAGGCGCTCGTGGATGTCGGGGGCGGCCAGGCGCGTGACGCTCTCCGCGAGCGGCGTGATGCGCACCTCGAGCGCGCCGCTCCGCAGTCGTAGCGAGATGTCATCCAGCCGCAGGGTACCGAAGCCCGCGGGCACGAGGCCCTCTGCCCGCGCTTCCTGGGCGGCGGCGCCGCCCTCCGTCCCCGAGGGCGGCGTAGCTGCGGAGCCTGCCCCCGCGGGGGCGGCGCCGGCCGCGCAGCCGGCCGCGCCGGCCGCGAGCGTGAGCGCCATGGCGCCGAGCAGGGTCGTCGCTTTCATCCGGTGCCGTCCTTGAGGAGGTCCTCCAGACTGGCCAGGAGCTGCTCGCGGCCCTCACCCGTGCGGGCGGACACTGGCACGAACTGCTCCTCGTCCGCCCCGAGCGCCCCGGCCGCCAGGGCCAGTTGCCGGGCGCGCTCGCGGCTCTTCAGCTTGTCCACCTTGGTGAGCGCGAAGAGCGTGGGCAGACCAGCGTGGGCCAGGAAGTCCAGCATGGTGCGGTCGTCGGCGGTGGGCCCGTGGCGCGCGTCGATGAGTTGCACCACGCCCCTGATGGCGGTGGAGCGGCGCAGAAAACCGGCCAGCAGGTCCTGCCACTGCTTCTTCAGGGCGTCGGGCGCGCGCGCGTAGCCGTAGCCGGGCAGGTCCACCAGAAAGAAGTGGAAGTCCCGGTCATCGGGTTCGAGGCCCACACGCACGTCGAAGAAGTTGATCTCACGCGTCTTGCCCGGCGTGGACGAGACGCGCGCCATCTGGGTGCGGGTGCGGCCGAGCAGCGCGTTGATGAGTGAGGACTTGCCCACGTTGGAGCGGCCCGAGAAGGCCACCTGGGGAAGCTCGCCGGGCGCGTCCTGGCCGGGCGCGCCGATGGCTCCGGCGAAGTCCACCGCCTTCACGCGCATGATGCCGGTCTCCAGGCGTAGCCGCGCGCGCCACCCCGGAGGGGGCGCGGCATGGCTACGCCTCCTTCTTCTTCTTTTCGGGGCGCAGCACCAGGAGCGGCGGGATGCGGTCCGTGACGGATTCCGGGGTGACCATCACCTCCTGCACGTCATCCCGGGAGGGCACGTCGAACATGACATCCCGCATGATCTCCTCCAGCACCGCGCGCAGGCCGCGCGCGCCGGTGCCCCGATCGAGCGCCTTGCGGGCGATGGCCGTGAGCGCCTGCCCGTCGAAGCCCAGGTGCACACCCTCCAGCTCGAACATCTTTTCGTACTGCTTCACCAGCGCGTTGCGGGGCTCCTGGAGGATCCGTACCAGCGAGTCCTCGTCCAGTTTGGTGAGACTCACCAGGACCGGCAGCCGGCCGACCAGTTCCGGAATGAGGCCGAAGCGCAGCATGTCCTCGGGCTCCACCTCCGCGAGCGGACGGGCCGCGGCGGCCGCCCCCGTGATCGGCTGGGCGGCTTCCTCCTCGGGAGCGTTCTCGGCAAAGCCGATGCGGCGCTTGCCGATGCGCTGCTCCACGATCTTGTCCAGGCCGTCGAAGGCGCCGCCGCAGATGAAGAGGATGTTGCGGGTGTTGATCTGGATGTACTCCTGCTGCGGGTGCTTGCGCCCCCCCTGCGGCGGCACCGAGGCCACGGTGCCCTCCAGGATCTTGAGCAGCGCCTGCTGCACTCCCTCACCCGAGACGTCCCGCGTGATGCTCGGGTTCTCCGACTTGCGGGCGATCTTGTCGATCTCGTCGATGTAGACAATGCCGCGCTCGCACTCCGCGATATTGAAGTCCGCGGCCTGCAGCAGTCGGACGAGGATGTTCTCCACGTCCTCACCCACGTAGCCGGCTTCCGTGAGCGTGGTGGCGTCGGCGATGGTGAAGGGCACCTGGAGGACGCGCGCCAGCGTCTGCGCCAGCAGCGTCTTACCCACGCCGGTGGGACCGATCAGCAGGATGTTGGACTTCTCGATCTCGATGTCGTCCAGCACGCCGTTGTGGTTCACCCGCTTGTAGTGGTTGTACACCGCCACGGCCAGGGACTTCTTGGCGTCCTCCTGCCCGATGACATACTCGTCCAGGATGGACTTGATCTCGCGCGGCGGCGGAATGCGCGGTACGGCGTCCGCATGTTCGCGCTCCTCCTCTTCGGCCAGGATCTCGTTGCAGAGGGAGACGCACTCGTTGCAGATGTAGACCGAGGGCCCGGAGATGAACTTCTTCACCGAATCCTTGGACTTGCCGCAGAAGGAGCAGCGCAGGTGCTTTTCACTCGGCATGATGCGTCATGGCTGGAGGGGAGCCGACTACCCTGGCGGGCCCATGCCCGCGCGAGCGTCTCTTCATCAATCTAGCGAATAGAGAGGCGGCCCGGCAGTTCCCCGCCGTCCACCCCGCTCCGCGCTATTCTTCATGGCCCTTCTTCGTGACCTCTTCGGCCACCACCTGGCCCTTGTGCGAGACCACATTGTCGATGATCCCATAGTCCTTGGCCTCGAGTGCACTCATGAAGCGGTCGCGGTCTACGTCCTCGGAAATGCGCTCCACGGTCTGCCCGGTGTGATCCGCCAGGAGCTTGTTCAATCGCTCGCGTGCATAGAGGATCTCCTTGGCCTGGATCTCGATGTCGGCCGCCGTACCCTGCGCGCCGGAGGAGGGCTGGTGGATCATGATGCGAGCGTTGGGCAGCGCGCTGCGCTTGCCCTGGGAGCCGGCCGCCAGCAGGAACGAGCCCATGGAGGCCGCCAGGCCCATGCACATGGTGTTCACCGGGGCCTTCAGGTACTGCATGGTGTCGTAGATGGCCAGCCCGGCGTAGACCGAGCCGCCGGGCGAGTTCACATACAGGTAGATGTCCTTCTGGGGGTCGTCGGCTTCCAGGAAGAGCAACTGGGCAATGACAATGTTGGCCACGTTGTCATCGATGCCGGTCCCCAGGAAGATGATCCTGTCCATGAGGAGCCGGCTGAAGATGTCGTAGCTGCGCTCGCCCCGCTGCGTGCGCTCGATGACGTAGGGCGGATAGATCACGTTATTCATCAGGTTTCCTGTTCGATGGTCGAGAGCTGCTTGAGGTAGTCGAACACCTTGTGCTCGGTGGTCTCCTCCTCGATCTCGCGCAGCCGGCCGTTCTTCTGCAACCGCCCACGCACTTCCGGCACCGGGCGGCCCAGCCGCTCGGCGATCTCCCCAACCCGCGTCTCCACCTCCTCCGGCGTGGCGTGCAGGGACTCCGTCTCCGCGAGTCGCTCCACGATGAGCATCCTTTTCAGGGCGTGCTCGGCGGCGGGGCGGGCCTGCTCGCGCATCTCGCGCACACGCTCCTCCTCGATGCCTTCCGGCACCGGCAGCAGGCCCTCCAGGTACTGGTCCACCATGGAGCGGGGCAGGTCGAAGGGGTTGGCCTCCACCACCTGTGCCATGAGATCGCTGCGCACCTGCCGCTCTACCTCCTGCTCCGCCTCCTTCAGCAGATCGTCCCGGATGCGCGTGCGCAGCTCTTCGAGCCCCTCGAACGGACCCAGGCTCCGCGCGAGCTCGTCGGTCAGCTCGGGCCGCTCGGGGTGCTTGGCCGCCTGCATCTCGATGCGCACGCGATGCTCCTCCGTGGGGCCGTCCGGTTCCTCCGCATTGACCGGCAGTTGCACCGAGAAGTCCTCGGTCTGACCCGGCCGTAGGGTGGTGATGGCGTCCTCGATGGGGGGCAGCGCCTGGCCCTCGCCGAGGATGATCTCGTAGCGCCGCGGGTCGGCCGGGGTGGTGCCCTCCTGGCCCCGCAGCGGCGTGATCTGCACGGTGACCATGTCCCCGGTCGCCGGCGCCTGGCCCTCCGGCAGCGCCGTCCACGAGGCGTGCTCGTCGCGCAACCGCTCGAGCACCTGATCCACCTGCTCGTTGCCGGCCTTGTGCGTGGGGCGGCGCACCGCGAAGCCGCCCACCCGTTCGAGCTCGATCTCGGGGCGGACCTCCAGATGGACGTTGAAGGTCAGATCCTGCCCCGACTGGTAGTCGAATTGCTCAATGGCGCCCTGGGTGATGGGCCGCAGCCCCTCGCGCTCGATGGCCTCGCGGTAGGCGGCGCCGATGGCCTTCTCCACGGCCTCGTTCTCTATGGCCGGGCCGAAGCGCTTCTCCATGATGGCGGCGGGCACCTTGCCCTTGCGAAAGCCGGGCAGTTTGGCGCGGCCGGCCAGCCGCCTGGTGGCGCTCTGCTTCTCGGAGTCAATGCGTTGCGCGGGGACGGTAATGGTAAGGCGGCGGCCCCAGGCGGGGGCCTCCTCCACGCTGATCTTCAACTCGGTATCGGTTGCCATGAGGCTCGGTTCATGTACGTGTGCAATGCGAGAGGCGGGACTCGAACCCGCACAGGGCTGGCCCTACCAGATCCTAAATCTGGCGCGTCTGCCATTCCGCCACTCTCGCGGAAGCATCAATGTAAGCCGGAGCACCGGGGGGGATCAACCGCGCGCCCGCGTACGGGCGCGCACCTACGGCACCCGGATATTGGCAATATAGGTGCGCCCGTCGCTCGACTGGAGCAGGAGTGAGACGATCTGCCCCGAGCCCAGGCGGCGCAGGATGCCCCGCGCCTCCCGCGCGCTGGCCACCGGCTGGCCGTTGATCTCGGCAATGCGCTCACCCTCCAGGACCCGCTTGCGGTCGGCGGCGGAGAAGGGCGTTACGCGGCTGACCACGGCGCCGCCACCCTCGGCGTAGCCCAGGCGGGCGGCCGTGCGCCCGTCCAGGTCGGTCACCTCCAGGCCCAGGCCGCGCGGCGCCTCCGTGTCCGGGCGCTCCGTACGTGCCACGGGCTGGGTGATGGGCGCCTCCCGCAGGCGTACCGGCAGGCGCATGGCCTTGCCGTAGCGGATCACCTCCACCTGCACCTCCTGGCCCGGCGCGTGTTCGGCCACCATACGCTGCAACTGGCCCACGCGCTCGACGGGAATGCCGTTGATGCCCAC
>Ga0214473_10004285_pt1 | contig 17148 bp, 19 predicted proteins | sample RVTome_7_FD_203509 | JGI IMG/M metagenome (GOLD analysis project Ga0214473, IMG submission 203509) | Soil microbial communities from uranium-contaminated site in the Upper Colorado River Basin, Wyoming, United States - RVT98D197 | ecosystem: Environmental > Terrestrial > Soil > Contaminated >... | reverse complement strand
CATTTGGCGGCGTTCCACAAATGGTCCCGAATGCTCATGGATTTCCCCCTGTCACCCGATGGATACCGACCGGTCTTATTCTATTCAGGCCGTCGAAGCCGCGTCAAGCCATATTTATGCCGGGCGCCACCCGCCATGGCGGGCCGTTCATGTCTTACCTCCCATCAGTCCGTCGTCACGGAAGGAGCCGGGACTAGACTTGCTTGTTTCATCTCCAACACTGCCAGGCTCACGAAGGCCAGCCCTCCCGCGCCGATCAGAACCTTCTCCACGCCGACGACCCCTGCGAGGTAGCTTCCGACCAGGAACGACGCCAGTGCGGCCGGAGTGGGGATCCCGGTGATGCAGCCGTAGACCCGACCGCGATAATCGATCGGCGTCGCCTGGTCGCGCAACGAATGCGTCGAAACGATCGTCGTGTAGAAGAAAGCAAAGCTGACCGTGACCAACGCAAGCGAAACGGTGAAGGATCGCGAGATGCCCAGGCACGCGAAGGTAACGTAGTGCGCGGCCAGCCCCCACAGGATCAGCTTCCTCCGGTCGAACTTCGCGGCAAGGCGAGGTCCCAGGACGCTGCCCACCCCGGCCATGGTCATGAAGATCCCGTATCCGTCGCTCCCCCGGCCCAGGAACTGGTTCACGTAGACCACAAACAGCGGGAGCTGGCAGCCGAGGCACAACCGCCATATGAAAGCGACCGTCCCAAGATATCGGAGATCGCGGTTCGCCAGCAGGTACCGGGCGCCATCGCGCATGTGCACGAAGACGTTGTCCGCCAACCGGGAGGCGCTTTGAGGCATCGGGGCGATCCGGGTGGCAAGGCCCAGGAGCGCGGCCGCGACATACACCACGGCGGTCAGATGCAGAAGCGGCGCGACGTTCCACTTCAACGCCACCATTCCCCCGATCATCGGAGCCGCCAGCCTGGCCGCATTCAGCGAGATGAGCATGACCGAGTTTCCGTGCAGGTAGTCGTCCTTCGGAAGGATCTCCGTCATGATCGCCGGGCGGACGTTCATGATGGTCATCAGCAGAATGGAGATGAAGAACCAGATCGTGTAGGTCCACGCGATCCCGCTGCTGCCGGCGATGAGGAAGATGCCGAGCGCGATCCCCATCGCCGCGACGGAGAAGATCCGCGCGCGCGGATACCGGTCCGAGAGCGAGCCGTAGTACGGCGAGAACAGCCTCGGCAGAAAGGTCAGCGCGGTGAACAGACCGACGTTCAGAGCGCTGCCGGTCAGGTCGTAGATGTGCACGGTCATGACGAAGACCATGAACTCGTACCCGAACGCCGACAGAAGATACGCCAGGCAGAAGATGACGACGTTCCGGCTCTCTTGCCTTCCCAGCATTTTCCGCTCCTTCCCCCGGGCTCTCCTCTGCGGTAACCCGGGGGGGGCCCCCCCGGGGTTGCCGCCGTTTCTCCAACTCCCGCCGCATCACCCGCAGCAGGGCGAACCGGCCGCCCCCGCCGGAACGGGGTTGGTCTCCTTCATGCTCGATGAGAACTGGTCCATCTTGGCCGACGCGCCTTTGCGGACCTGCTTCCCGACCTCGATGGCGGCGTTCACCTCCCCGGAATCCGCTCCGGACGCGAGAGCCTTCTCCACGTGATACTGGAGGCAAGGTTGGCAATTTGCCGTGATCGACGCTCCCACCGCCACGAGCTCCTTCACCTTCTCGCTCAATTCCATGATTCCCCTCCCCTGTCTTTATTGTCGCCGGACGGCCGGGGCACGCCCGAGCCACCTGTCACGACTGATCAGCAATATGACTGTTCCGGAAAGGGAAAAACAGACACACATCTTGCAATAGATCCCTGCTACAGTTACCGGAAAATTCAGACTGTACCCATCATAAACCGGATAAATTGTATCTGTTGCCTCCCCGTTCCCGGTGTACAATCGAGGCGTGATGGAGACGACTGGACAGATCGAAGCCGGAAAGCAGCCGCTGTACGAAGAGATCGCCGCCCGGGTCGGCGGCCTCATCGATCAGGGGACCTATCGGCCCGGGGAGCGGATCCCCTCCATCCGGGCGCTCAGCCGCCAGATGCAGGTCAGCGTCAATACGGTCATGGAAGCGTACGCACGCCTCGAGAACATCGGGAAGGTGGAGGCGCGTCCCCAGTCCGGCTACTACGTCCGATGCCGGCTGCCCGAACCGGGGGCGGACATCGCGAAGGGCGAGGCGGGCGAGGAACCCGTGGCGTGCTGCGTGTCGATCGAAGAAGGCCCGATGCGGATCATGCGGACCCTGTCGGACCCTTCCGTGGTTCCGCTCGGCGGGGGGATCCCCAATTCCGACCTGTTGCCGGTCGACAAGCTGAACCGGATGCTCGCCTCCGAGTCGCGCCGGTTCCCGATACAGAGCGTTTCCTACACCGGGCCGCGCGGGACCCAGCGGCTCAGGACGCAGATCGCCAAGCGATCCCTAAGCTACGGCTGCGCCTTCCCCCCCGAGGAGATCGTCGTCACTTCGGGCTGCGTCGAGGCGGTGACGCTCGCGTTGCAGGCGACCTGCCGCCCCGGCGACACCGTCGCCATCGCGTCCCCGGTCTACTACACCTTCCTCCACTCCATCCAGTGGATGGGCCTCAAGGTTCTCGAGATCCCGTCCACGCCCAAGGAGGGGATGAGCATCGACGTGCTGGGGTACGCGATCCGGAACAACCCGGTCCACGCCTGCCTCGTCATATCGAACTTCAACAACCCGCTCGGGAGCGTCATGCCGGACGACAGGAAGCGGGAGCTGGTCGAGCTGCTCGCGCGGCACGACATCCCCCTCATCGAAGACGACGTGTACGGCGACCTGGCGTTCGGGCCGTCACGTCCCGTCGCGGTGAAGGCGTACGACGAAAAGGGGCTCGTGCTGTACTGCTCCTCCTTCTCCAAGACCCTCGCCCCCGGCTATCGGGTCGGCTGGATCGCCCCCGGCAGGTACCAGCGGAAGGTGCTGCAGCTCAAGTCCCTCTTCAACATCGCCACCGCCACCCCGACCCAGCTCGCCATCGCCGAATTCCTGACCAACGGCGGGTACGACCATCACCTGCGGACGATCCGCCGCGTCTACAGCCGGCAGATGGAGAAGGTCCGGGACGCCGTCGCCCGCCACTTCCCGCCGGGGACGCGCGTCACGCGCCCCGAGGGGGGGTTCGTCCTCTGGGTGGAGATGCCCGAAGGGGTCGACACCTCGCGGCTCTACGAGGAGGCTCGGAAGAAGGGAATCGGCATCGCACCGGGCACCCTTTTCTCGACGGCCGGTCGGTACGGCAACTGCATCCGGCTCAACGCCGCCTTCTGGTCGGAGCGCGTCGATCAGGCGCTGGAGACCGTGGGGAGTATGGCGGCCGGGATGACGTCATCCTGACCGCCGCAGGTCGGATCCATCCCGCAAGGTGAAACCAGCCCGTAGCCAACCTCCCTTTTCCCCATCTTCGTGCTGGTGGTCCCATTTGACCGGACAGCTCCCCCGGGAGGGGCCATTGCATCCGGAGGGGACGGATCGGCATCCAGGGGAACAACAATGCATCTTAGCCGGAGGGGAGGACCAGCAGATGAAGAATACAGGAGTCTTTTCCGCGCTGCTTCTGGCAGGGATCCTCGGCGGCCCTTCAGTTCGTGGCCACCACGAAATAATCCGGTCATCGGGGAGGGGGCTCCCATGAAAACGTTCATTTTCGGTTTGCTGGCGCTTCCCTTGACGCTCATCGCGGCCGACACGGTCAGGGCCGCCGGCAAACTCGAAAAAGCGACCTTTGCCGGGGGCTGTTTCTGGTGCATGGAGCACCCGTTCGACGCGCTTCCCGGCGTGTTTTCGGTTACGGCCGGCTACACGGGCGGGCAGAAGAAGTATCCCACCTATCAAGAGGTTTCGGCGGGCGGGACCGGCCACGCGGAGGCGGTGCAGATCGTTTTCGACCCTTCCAAAATCACCTACGGGAAGCTTCTCGACGTCTACTGGCGCAACATCGATCCGACCACGAAGGACCGCCAGTTCTGCGATTCGGGCAACCAGTACCGGGCGGCGATTTTCTACCACACGGAGGAACAGCACCGGGCGGCGTTGGAGTCGAAAGAGGCGCTGGAAAAGGCCAAGCCCTTCAAGGAACCGGTGGTCACCGGGATCGTCCCCGCCGGAGAATATTACCCGGCGGAGGAGTACCACCAGCACTACTACAAGAAGAACCCGATCCGTTACCATTATTACAGGACCGGATGCGGCCGGGACCGTCGCCTCAAGGAACTGTGGGGGAACGCGGCCGGAGAAGCGAAGTAGCGGAGAGACGGCGGGGGGTCCGGTGCGGTGCGCCTTATCCGCCGCAGCCGCAGGAAGGCTTCGAGCCGGAAAGCCACCCCGAAAGGATCGCGGCGGCGCACCCCACGCCCGGATTCACCGAGATCGCCTCCGTCGGGCAATTCATCGCGCACGCCCCGCACTCCATGCAGGCGTCGCGGTCGAGGATCCGGGCCTTCCCCTCCGCCACGGCGAAGATCCCGTGAGGACACACTTCCTCGCACATCCCGCACCCGTTGCAGGCGGGATCGGCGAGTCGCAAGGTGGCGACACCGTCGATATATCGAAACCCTTCCATCACCATCCCCCTTCAGCGGATATCAACGGAGAAACGCTCCCCCGACCCAGAGGAGGCCTGCCAGCACCGTCAGACCCGCCTGGATGGGCAGGGCCCGGCGCATCTCCTTCTCCACGCCCGACGGGGAAGTGAACGGCGTTGCCCCGGTGAAATTCATGGCGACGAACGACGAGACCGCCGTCATCGCGAGCAGCAGCGCCAGCGCCGCGGGCGCGTCCAGGACTCCGCGTCGCCACATCACCGCGCACGCCGCGAGGACACCTCCCGCCAGGCCCCCCTTGACCGAAAAGGCCCGCCCGGGAATCCAGGGTAGAAGAACCGGGGTCACCACCGCGCCGGCCAGGATCCCGGCCGCCAGCGCAACCACGGCGGCGAACCCCCGCTCCCATGCGGCCCCGAGGGAGAAGATGCCCGGTCCGACACCCGCGAGCAGGAACAACACGACTGCCGCCCAACCCGCGGGACGCAACATTCCCGTGATCTCGATCGGCGTCAGGACGAGCCGATCCATCGTGGGGAAAACGACCCTTCGCATCGCCGGAGACGCCTTCATCCCGGCCTCGAGGAACAAACGGATGTCCCGGGCCCGCACCGGACCGTACACCACCGAGAAACCGCACCCCTTCCGGATCTCATGGGCGGCGACTCCGGGCGCGCCGAGTTGCGGAAGGATGAGCCTGCGGTGGCTCACCACCTCCGATAGCCGCGCCTCCGTCACCCTGCGGATCACCTCCTCGGTACCGAAGGTCCCCTCCCCGGCGGCGCACCAGACGTTGATCCCTTGGGTGTCGAGGGCCAGGATCCATGCGTCCAGCCCCGCCACATCGCGGCGCACGACGTCGAAGGTCAATTTGTAGTTGGCGGTCACCAGTACGGGCGCGTTCCCGTCCGGGGCCCCCAGCGCGTACAGCCCCGGGGCGACGCGGTAGCGGTCCCTGCCGATCCCCCACCGCACCCTCCACCGGCCCAGGAGGTCGCGACTCCCGATCCGCGAATGGACGTGGGGAACCGGTCCGGCCGGCGTCTCCACCTGCCCGTCCAAAAACGTATCCTCGTAGCGGATTTCAGCCTTCGACGGCGATCCCCCACCGCAGCACGGAGACGCATTCCCGCTTGGGGGAGCGCAACACCCCCCGCTCTTTTCCTCGCTCATCCCCTCTTCCCTCCGTCACCCTTTCGGGAGCAGGTCCCCCATCAGGGGGCCGAGCACTCCCTTGACCATCGTGCTGAGCTCCTCCACCTTGATCAGCGAGAGGCAGCACACCTTCCCCTCTTTTTCCCAGCCGATCACCGCCAGCTTGTCGCCCCCCTTGATCCCCGCCCTGTCCCGTAGATCCTTTGGGAGGACCATCTGTCCCCGGTCGTCCACGGTCACGAGCGATTCCACCTTGCAGCCACCGAACGCCGGCGTCGCGCAGCACGACTCGCCCTTCACCTTCCCCTTCATGTCCGTTTCCCCTTTCCTGTACTGATCATATAATACATAATCATCTGAATAATCAGTCTATGCTGATATCGTCGCCGATCGGACGTTCGGTTGTCAAGAAAATATTGCGGAAAGTTTTTATTTCGGAACAGGGGTCTTCGGCGAACTCTGAATCGCGGGGAATCCGGCCGTCCCTACCTCTTGAGCGCGCCTCCCGCCTGCGGTCCCTCCACCGCGGCGTTCAGGGCCCGGACCAACCCGTCGACGTCGACGCCGTCCCTGCGGGCCGTCACTTCGATCGGCGCCCCGCCGCCGCAGCAGGAGTCCACCCGGTAGTCGTTGAAGACCTTGATCGTCGCGGGGTATTTCTTGATGACCTCGTTGATGACCATGTCGCCGGTGATCGTCGCCATCGTGTACCTCTCCTTTCCGGGGAACTACTTCCTTATGGACGCGGAGCGATGACCGCGAGCATCACGGTCCGCTCCGCCGCCTTCAGCCCGTGCGGTTCGTTCGGCTCCGTGACCGCGAACGCGCCGGGGTACGCCGGCTCCTCCCCCTTCCCCGTCAGGAAGACTCCCTTCCCCTGGAGGACATGCATCAAGACCCGGACGGGGACGGTGTGCGGGGGGACCTCCTGCCCCGCCTCGAGGCCGAAGACGACGACCCGCATCTCCGGCGCGTCGTGCAGCAGGCGGGTGACCGGCCGGTCCGGAGAGAACTGCACTTCCTTCAGGGCATCGTGCATGGCGGTTGCCTCCTTCTTCTCGAAAGGATTGGTGTCACCGGATCGTCCACCAGAGGTTGACCACCCCGAGGACGATCCCCGCGAACTGCGCGGCGCCGCCCGCCCACAGGAGCGGGGCGGCGAACTCGTGCGTGAACCCGATCGCCATGCCGGCGGTCGCCGGGGCGGCCAGCCAGAAGTGGGCGGCGGCCCATCCCTCGCTGTGGAGGGGCTTCCCCGCGAACCGCGGGAGGATATGGTACGCGATCCCGAAGATGACCATCATCACGAACCCCGTCAGGACGATGTGCGCGTGCGCCAGTCCCCATCGCGCCCCCGGATGGGAGGAGTAGAGGGCGTCCCGCGTGACCGGCAGGGAGAGGAGCACCCCGAGGAATCCCCCCAGGAGGAGGTACGCCATCCCCGCCTTCAGGAACCGGATCGTCGTCGTGTTCATGGTCCTCCTCCCCTCGCCGGTCGCGGCGGCGCACCATATTCCCTGACGCCAATGTATCATCCCCGGCCGGGAGGGGATTGACCCCGGTCAAGGACGGGTCGAGGGCAAGGGGGGAGACTGAGGCGATGGAAATCCCGTTCCCGGAGGTACTACGATGAGCGATCCCGTGTTCGCACGCCCGAAGAAGGATCCCGAGTTCGATCCCGGGCGATTCCTGCCCCTCCCCCTGTTCGAGAGCCCCGAGATGAAGGTCGTGCGGGCCACGTTCCGCGCCGGGCAGTTCATCCCCGTCCACGCCCCCGACGTGCACGTCGCCCTCTACATCCTTTCCGGGGAAGGGGAGGTGGTCGCGGGGAAGGAGCGCTATAACGTGACGGAAGGGGATCTCGTCGTCGTCCCGAGGAAGGTGCGCCGGGGCGTCAAGGCGAAGACGGACATGATCGTGCTGCACGTCGTCTCGCCGTCCCCGACGCAGGCCGACCACGGCGATATGGCGGAGCGGATCGCCCGCGGAGAGTTCGAACTCCCGGCCTGACCCATTAGCGCCAATCCTACCGGCTTCACGCCGCCTTGGAATCTTCCGGCGGGCGGATCAGGCTCTCCGCCGGGATGCCAAGTTCGCGATGAAGACGCCAGGCCATTTTCATCGTCAGCGGGCGTTTCCGGTTCAACACCTCGTAGACCCGGTTGCGCCGACCGATGATCGGCTCCAGGTCCTTGGGGGAAAGACCCATCTGCTCCATGCGAAACCTGATCGCCTCCACCGGATCGGGAAGGTCGAGCGGGAAATGTTTCCGTTCGTATGCTTCGACCAGCGTGACGAGGACGTCGAGCCGCTCCCCCTTCTGCGACTTCGGGGCGGCGTCCATCAGCGTCTCGATCTCCTTGAGCGTCCGCCGGTAGTCCGCCTTGGTTCTGACGGGCAGGATTTCCATGGCTCCTCCTTTCACACGGTCTGCGCGTCGATCGCATCGTACTGCGCGTGGGTCCCAATGAACCGGATATAGACGACCCGAAACGGGTAGTTGATCCAGACTACGATCCGGTACTTGTTCCCCGCGATGTTGAAAACAACCCGCCCGTCCTTGAGGATGCTCGCGGTCGCGAAGTCCGCCTTCACGGTTGCCGGCGAGCCCCAGTCCGCCTTCAGGACGTGGCGGTACCACGCCAATGTCGGCTCCCGGGAGTCCCGAAAAGCCGGGGATTCATCCCAGAACTTCTTAAGAGTTGACAGGGCGATAATCCGCACATCCGCACATTAGTCCCATTATGGGACTAATGCAAGGAAAAATCAGATCTTGGCGAGCGGATCATCACCCCGAAGAAATTGGCGGCGAGGACCCGCTTGAGATCCTCCGGAGCCTGTCCCATCCGTTGCGCGCCATGATGTAGACGGTCCCTTTCTCCATGCGGGTCCTCCCCCCGTTCTCAGGGTTCGCGGTACCGAATCGTGTACCCGATGTTGAATCCGTAAAGGTCCTCGTTGAGCGGCCTGCCGTCCGCCTCGGCGTACGGATACATAAAGTAGTTCAGCGGTTCACCCGCCTGCGGCGGGTTGAGCACCAGATCCCGCCCCGTCCCAACGGCGATCCTGCTCTCGTCCACAGCTCCGAAATAGTATTCCCTCACCGGTTTGGCCTGCTCCAGGGTGATCTTTTTCTCCAGGATCGCCTTCCGGACGTCGGCGGGGTCGACCACGACCCAGCCATACCCGGGCGAATACCACTCCGCCCAGCAGTGCTGGGCCTTCGTCATGTCCCCAGCCTTGCCGGAAGGGATCCGGATCCCCCACATCTCCCGGGACGGAACCTCGGAGGCTCTCGCCAGGGCGGTGTAGACGGAGTGGATGTCCCCGCACTTCCCGCCCAGCGTCCGGACCAGCGTGTCCACGTCGCCGAGGCCGCACCCCTTCGTGTCCGGGTCCCGGAACATGTTCTCCACGGTCCAGTCGTAGATCGCCACCGCCTTTTCCCGATGGGTGTTCTTTCCGGCGGTGATCTTCTCCGCCAGCTCCTTCTCCGGACCTTTGAGGTCCGCCAGGCGGGTGGGGGCGAGTTCCTTGCGGAACTCGGACTTCGAGAAGGGGAGTTCTGAAGGGGGATAATCCCGGGTCACCCGCTCCCTGCGGAGGACCTTGAAGGTGTAGGTCAGCGTGCGCGGCCCCTTTTTGCTCTTCCACTCGGCATACAGGGCGGCGTTCCCGAATGCCCCTTCCTTGTAGACGCCCGAGGAAGAAGGGTTGCCGGTCACGACGACGTCCGTGATCTCCTGGTTCTCGTCGGACATCGGGTAGGGGATCCAAAGGCGGACGTGTTTCGCCTCCGCCGGCGCGTTCAGGTTCATCGAGTAGGTGACCTCCGCACGCCGTTCCTTCGCGACCGCAGGTGTAACGCAGGCAGCGACGGACGCGAGGGCGATCAGGAGGACGAGGATCCCGGCGGGTCGTACGGAAAAAGGGGCACGGGCGCGTTTCGATCCATCCATGGGGGTAGACCTCCTTTCCGGATTTTCTTCGAACCTCTTGAATCGGTTCCCGAGCCCCGCCGACCGGCGGGGAGTCCGCCGCGTCACCGACGACGGCAGGACGGACGCGAGGAGTCCGGCACGGAGATCACCCCCTTTCCTTCAGAATGGACATCAGAAGGAACATATAGATCATCGGCACGGGGTGTGAGTTTCGCCGGAAGCATGCGATCCTATGGAACGATCTTTTTATATTTCGCCAATAAAGTTGTTACCGCCATGCCGAGAAACTAATTGATTTTCCGTCGTGCCCACTGGGGTCTCTTTTCGTAATGTTCTTACGTCGCCAGCCAGAAGACAACAAACTTATTACATTTCCTTACAACAAAGTACTTACCGGACAGAGCGGAGAATGAGCGCCCGTTCAAGCGCATGAGGAGCCCGGTCACCTTACGTTCCAGACCGCTCGTTCTGCTTCCTCCACCTCGCCCGTTGGACCCGTGTTCGTGTTCCGCTGACGTTCAGGCGGGGAAGATTCCATTTGTATCCCCGGTGAAATCGTACCCAACTTTCGCTTTCCTTTTCTTCTCTTTATGCCAACAATTATTACTACTTGGTAGGGTTCTCCGGAATTGCCGTGAAAAGCTTCCTGGAAATCCGGATCGGTGATTAGATTGGTGAATTTCCTTCCACGGGAAACAAAAAGTTGTTTCGCTTTCGCAGCGGCGGTTGCCGCGGGAGCGATCGTACTCGCGCTCCTTGTCTCCCCGATCGCCATCGCGTCGACGAACCATGGAATCCGCGGGGGCGGCGAAAAATCCGGTTGTTGTTGCGGCTGCCCGCCGGACCGGGCTGCGAAGGGAAGGTGCTGCTGCGTTCCGACGGCCGGCGGTGATCCCGTCGAAACGACGGATCTCCCTTCATCCGCCTGCAACTGCTCCCTCGGGGCCTCCCGGGATACGGATTCCGCGGAGTTCACCGGCGTTTCCGCCGGGAAGTATCCGCTTCCGCCGGGGGAGTTCCCGTTCGTCGTCCCCGCCTCCGCCCAACCGTACAGAGTGGTCCTTTCCGGGGAGTCCTTCGAAGACCATTTCGTGGAACCCCCCGACCCTCCGCCGGAACACTCCCTCTCCTGACGAGAACAGAGAGCAGATAATGCCGGTGCGGCACCGCGGAATCCTGCGCTGCCCACATCGGACGCTTCCGATTTCCAAACAAAAGGAGAGTTCCTTTGCGATATCGTCCGACATGGATTTCGATTTTTCTGACGCTGTGCGTCGCGTCGCCCTCGCTTGCCTGCGACCTGTGCGCCGTCTACCGGGCCACGGAGGCGAACGCCTCGAAGGAGGGGTGGTACGCCGGCGCGTTCGAGCAGTTCACCCGGTTCGGCACCTTGCGGGAAAACGGACAGAAAGTGGATAACCCTTCCGGCCAGTACATGAACAGTTCCATCACCCAGTTCCTCGTCGGCTACCAGGTCAACGAAAAGTTCGGTCTGCAATTGAACGTCCCGTACATCCGCCGGTCGTTCAAGCGGCCCACCGGCGTGTCGGGAACCCCCGCGCCCACGGAGAGCGGCACGGAGTCCGGGCTCGGCGACGTCGCCCTGACCGGCAGTTTCCAGGGATACCACTACCGAACCGAAAAAAGCACGTTCATCTGGAACGTCCTTGCCGGGGTCAAGTTTCCCACCGGCAGCGCCGACCGCCTGAAGGAGGAGGCGATGGAATCGGAGGATCCGGCCGCCCCTCCCAGCGGGGTCCACGGGCATGACCTTGCGCTGGGCAGCGGATCGTTCGACGGGATCGTCGGCACGTCCGTCTATGGCCGGTACGGGCGCCTCTTCGGAACGTCCGACCTCCACGTGACGATTCGCAACAAGGGCGCACACGAATACCGGTACGCGGACGAGTGGATGCTCGCAATCAAGCCGGGAGCGTACCTGTGGCTCTCCGACGAAGGGACGTTCGGCTTGCAGCTCGCGGCGATCGGGGAGACGAAAGGGAAGGATACCTTCCAGGGGGGGGTGGCACAGGACACCGGCATCAGCCAGGTCACCCTCGGTCCGGAGGCCGCCTTCACCTGGCGAGAGAACCTGAGCGCCGATCTCGGCGTGGACTTTCCCCTGGCGCAGAACAACACTTCGTTGCAGGCCGTCGGGGACTATCGCGTTCGGGCCGCCGTTTCCTGGAGGTTCTGACCGGCGCACTTCCTCCTTCCGTATTACTCGATGACGTTGAGATACCGGCCCGGGGGCGTCTGCCCCCGGGCCGGTTATAGCGGGGATTGAACCGGGACGGTTCTCCAGCCCAGGAATGCCGGCGGTCCCGTCCGGCACGTCATGATCGTTCCCCGTTCGCCGCAGGGTCGGAAAACCACCCCTTTCCGACCCGCAGGATCAGAAGGATGAAGAAGGCGATGCTCAAGGAAGCGACGATCAACGGCGCCGTGGGCAGATCCAACTTGTAGGAAAAAGTGATGCCTACCATGCTGGCGGCCAACCCGATCCCCCATCCGCTGATCAGGATCTTCATCGGAGAGCGCGTGAATAGCCTTCCGATCAGTGCCGGGATCACGAGAAACGAGAACACCTGCAGGATACCCGCAAGTTGGACGGAGCTGACGAGGACAAAGGCGAAGCTCAAGAAAAACAGGAATTCCCAGAAGACACCGTTGCTCTCCTCATAGGACAAAGCGAAGAACTTCTTCCGGAAGACGAGGTGGAGCAGACCGATTGCGGCGTACAGGATGAACGTCTTCAGAATATCCGATGGCGTTACCCACAGGATGTTTCCGTTTAGGATGGCCTTGAACTCTTCCATGCCGTGGGGCGTCCGGTCGAGGATCAGGATGCTCCCCGCCAGGGAAAAAATGTAGAGCACCCCGATGAATGCCTCCATGTTGACGATCCGCTTGATCCTTCTTGCCATGGAAAAGATAGAGGCCCCGACGACCGCGAAGGCGACTGCGTAGTAATTGCGCGCACTCCCCTCGTCCCCCAGCAGGAACGCGAGGGCGATTCCCAGAGCGATGAACTGGGCCATGGCCAGGTCGACGAAGATGATGCCCCGCTCCAGGATGTGGATGCCGAAATAGGCATGGATCAGAATCAGGAGCACGCACCCAAGGAAAGGGTAGAACAGAAACGTCAGGGCCTCCATCGTTTCTCCGCCTCTATTCGAGCAATCCGAGAACCTGGTCCATCAGGGTGAACCAGTCCTTGGCCGCGGGCGTCGCACCGACATCGTGAGGAACGACGATGCCGCGGACACCGGTCTTGTGCGAAAGAAACGCGACTTCCTTGGTCCCATGGTACGGGGTGACGAGGATTCCGGCGGGCCGGTCCTTCCTTGTCATCTCGATCAGGTTCTCGATGTGCCCCGAGGAAGGGGGGATCCCGGGTTTCGTCTCGACATAGCCGACGATGGAAAACCCGAAGTCGCGTGCCAGGTATTCGAAATATTTGTGGTAGGACAAGAATTTCTTTCCCTTGAGATGGTGCACGGCCCAACGGGCCTGCCGTTCCCGCAGCGTGGCCTGAACGATCGCAAGATTCGCGTTGAAGTACGATGCGTCGCCGGGGGCCAGTTCGGAGAAGGTTTTCGCCATGCCGGCGGCGATGTTCGCCACGTTTCTTGCCGAATAGTGATAGTGGGGATTTCCCAGCGGATGGACATCCCCCATGCTCCGGTCGACGGTCTCGGGTTTTTCGATCACGGTGACGTAACGGGAACAGTCGAAATTCCCCGCGTTCCCAGGCTGGACCTTGGGGTTCCGGGACGACTCGATCAGCCTCGGCAGGTAGCCGATCTCCAGGTCGAGGCCGTTGTACATAAGGATGTCGGCCTTCCGGACCGCGACGATCATGCTCGGTTTGGCTTCGATCATGTGAGGGTCCTGGCTGGGCTTGATCAGCGATACGACCTCCACCTTGTCCTTGCCGATTTCACGCGCCAGGCTTCCGATCCATCCCATCGTCGTGACGACCTGCACCTTTGCGTGCGCCGTCGTGGCGAACAGAATCGATATGAGGAACAGGAAAACGATTTTTCTCATGGTGGCGCCTCCGTTAAAACGCGTGGGGCGCGTGGGCCCCGATCCCCAGGAGCATCTGGAGATACAGTTCGTTGTTTGCCTTCCCGTCCCGCGAAGATTCGTCCCGGGTGTACTGGAGGCGGACGCGGGTGAATTCCGAGGGGTTGAACTCCAGGGCGCCCGTCGCCCGCCAGGGCTGTTTCCCCAAGTTCTGCTGAGATCCGGAGAGGATGTAGTCCTTCTTGATGAGGTCCAGCACGTCGTATCGCACGCCGATCCGCCACCGGTCGATCTGGTAGAGACCCTGGACGTAGATTCCGTCCTGTGCCCGTTTCAGGGATTCGAGCGTCGAGGCTGGATCCGCCGGGTCTCCCGTGCGGAGATCGCCGTTCTGTTTCCTGTAGAGGTACTCGCTTTGGAGAACGAAGCTCCGGTCCCGGGACGGCTTCCACTTGTAAACCAGCTCAAAACCGAACAGGTCGGTATCCCCCGAGAAGAAGGTGCCGTCGGCGACGGTTGTGATTCTCGCCTTGCCGGTGGCGAAGGAAGGCCCGAAAAGAAGGGTGGAATTTTCGCCGAAATCCAGGGAACTCTTGACGAACGCGGTGAAGGCATAGGGTGTTGTTCCGCCGGGATTGAACAACAGGTCGTTTTTCCCCTGCAGTACTTCCATGCCGAATTGAGTGTAAACGGGGAGAGAAGGGAGGTACGTAAGCTGGACACCCGTATCCGCCCACCCTTCCTGGCCGATCATCGCCCGATAATTCAACGGAATGTCGACGAAATCCCATGCATGGGGATGCTGGGCGTTGATGCGGCCGAAGCCGCTCTTGAACTTCCCTCCCTTAACCTGGAAACCGGCCGGAAGAGAGGTCGTGACGAAGTACGCTTCCTCCAGTTCCGCGCCATCCTCGGTAATCGGGATGTCGGTGTAGAGGTTGAAGTACGGGTCAACGGGAGCGAAGATCATCAACTCGGCGGATTCGAGGTGGAATCCCTTGCGGGTTCCGAGCGGAACGTTCGTGAATCCCGGAATCGTTCTCGAATCCAACACCGCCTGACTCAAGCCGGAATGGTGGAAGAACGTGTTTACGATCAGCGAGAGGTATGGATTCGTCATCGCCGATCCTCCGAAGAGGCCGGTCGGCTTTGCGGATTCGGTCGTGCCTGCGGGAATCGCGGCGGCCGTCTCGGTAGTCGTCGCCTTCCGTGCCGCCACCAGATCGCGGATGCGGTTCTGCTGGTCCGTTATTTCCTCCTCCTGGGACCGGATCTTGTCTTCGAGCCATTTCAGGCGCTCGTCCGCATCCGCGGCCATGCCGGTCGCAACCGGCATGAGAAACAGAAACGTCGCGAGAGTCGCGTATCGAAGCATCGGACAACCTCCCGTTGTCGAATCGGTTCGTGACGACGGCTGCCCCGGGGCGGACGGCTGCCCGGAGAAACGACCGATAGGATCAGGCGCGGGAGGTCAGACGGTGGGGGAACGGATGATCGGAAGAGAAAAATCCGGCGGGCTGAGTTGGATGCCGACGTCAAGGAGTGTGATCCGCCCCGCCGCCGGCATGGCGAGGTCGGCGTCGTGGGCGGGGATCGCCCTCAGGAAGGGGGAGTGCGCCGCGATGCATAACGGGCAGTTACCTTGGGACGCGCCGTCCCCGTGGTGGTGGGAAGCCTCCGCGATGAAGAAGGCCAGCAGAAGAACCGAGAGGAAGAGGGCGAGACGCGCGCCACGGCCCTTGAAGCGTGACTGGCGACGCCTCACCGATAGCTCTCCCGAGGATTGACGCTTTCCCTCGGGATGAATGGCCCCACGAGGTACGTTTCTAGGCATCCGTCGCACTTCTCAACACTACTCCACCGTCACCGACTTGGCGAGGTTCCGGGGCTGGTCGATGTCGGTGCCTTTGAGAATCGCCATGTGGTACGCGAGCAGCTGGAGCGGCACCACCTCGAGGATCGGCCGCGTGTACCGCCCGCAGGAGGGAAGGAAGATCACGTCCTCCACCTTCTCCCGAAGGTTGTCGTCCCCTTCCGTCCCCACCGCGATCAACCGGCCGCCTCGGGAACGCGCCTCCTCCAGGTTGGAGAACGTCTTTTCATAACTGTCGCCCTTCGCGCACAGCACCAGCACCGGCATCCGCTCGTCGATCAGCGCGATCGGGCCGTGCTTCATCTCCCCGGCGGGGTACCCTTCCGCGTGGATGTAGGAGATCTCCTTCAGCTTCAGCGCACCTTCGAGGGCGACGGGGTAGGAGATGCCGCGGCCCAGGTACAGGAAGTCGCGTGCGTCCTTGAATTTCCTCGCGATGGCCGCGACCTCCGGCTCGCACTTCAGGAACTCCTCGATCTTGCGCGGCAGCTCGGTGAGGTCGATGAGGTGCAGGGAGACCTCCCGGCGGGTCAGGATCCTGCGCTCCCGCGCCAGGTGGATCGCCATGAGGTAGAGCGCCACCAGCTGGGTGGTGAACGCCTTCGTGGAGGCCACCCCGATCTCCGGGCCGGCATGGGTGTAAATCACGCCGTCCGCCTCCCGCGCGATGGTGGACGCGACGACGTTGCAGATGCAGACCGAGGTTGCCCCCTTCGCCTTCGCCTCCCGCATCCCCGCAAGCGTGTCCGCCGTCTCGCCGGACTGGGAGATGGCGACGCACAGGGTCCCCTCCTCCACGACCGGATCGCGGTACCGGTACTCCGATCCGAGGTCCACCTCGACGGGGATCCGCGCCAGCCCCTCGATCATGAATTTTCCGACGAGGGCCGCGTGCCACGAGGTTCCGCAGGCGACGAGGGTCACCTTCTTCAAGGAAATGATTTGTTCGATGGATAGCGGCAATGTTTCGAAGAAGACCTCGCCGGACTCCGGCAGCATCCGGCCCGCAAGGGTGTCGAGGATCGCCCGCGGCTGCTCATGGATCTCCTTGAGCATGAAGTGGCGGTAGCCGCCTTTCTCCGCCATCGAGGAGGACCAGTCGATCCGCTGCGAAGCGTGTTCCCGCGGCTTGCCCCAAAAGTCGGTGATCCGCAGCCCCGCCGGCGTGGCGATCACCATCTCCCCGTCCTCGAGGAAGAGCACGTCCCGCGTGTGGGATAAAAACGCGGTCAGGTCGGAGGCGAGGAAGAATTCCCCCTCTCCCAGCCCCACGACCAGCGGGCAGTTCAGGCGCGCGCCCACCAGGGTTCCCGACTCCCGGTCGGTCACCGCGAGGAAGGCGTACGACCCGCGAAGCTCCGCGACGGTCTTGCGCACCGCCTCCTCGAGGGGCATCCCCGCCGAAACGTACTCGTCCAGGAGATGGGCGATCACCTCGGAATCCGTCTCCGAGCAGAACGTGCGGCCCTTCGCGATCATCTTCTCCTTGAGCGTCCGGTGGTTCTCCACGATCCCGTTGTGGATGACGGCGACGCGGCCCGCCAGATGCGGGTGCGCGTTCTCGTCGGAG
>Ga0214473_10004284_pt1 | contig 17149 bp, 14 predicted proteins | sample RVTome_7_FD_203509 | JGI IMG/M metagenome (GOLD analysis project Ga0214473, IMG submission 203509) | Soil microbial communities from uranium-contaminated site in the Upper Colorado River Basin, Wyoming, United States - RVT98D197 | ecosystem: Environmental > Terrestrial > Soil > Contaminated >... | reverse complement strand
ACTCCTACCATGAATCCGCCAACGATGGATCCCACGAGGCTCGTAAACCCTCCGATCACGGCAACGACAAAACCTTTGATGAAGAGAAGCCCCATCGTAGAGGAAACGCCCAAGAAAGGAGCGAGAAGGATGCCAATCGTCCCTACGAAGATGGCGTTCAAGACCCAAACGTAAGAGTACATCTTCTTGACGCTGATCCCCATCAAAGAGGCAGCCTCCTTATCCATCTGGACCGCTCTCATGCCCTTCCCAATCCTCGTATACTTGAAGAAGAAGTAGAGAAGGATCATATAAACCACAGAGATGCTGAAGATGGCCACATCCTGGTGGGTTAACTTGATTCGTGCAACGGTGAAAGGAACCCGGCTGAAATAAGGCGGAAAGGTATACGGTTCGGGCCCCCAGATCAAACGAGCGGCCGATTGAAGGATGATCAACAAAGCCATGGTGGTGATGATATTCGTCCATACGGGCGCTTTGATCAATGGCCTGAGAGCCATCCGTTCAATCAGCAGGCTGAGAAGGATAGTGAGACAGATGGCTGCGAGGATGGAAGGGATGAGGGCCCAGCCAAACAGCACCCGGAAGGTGAAGCCGAAGAAAGCGGTCATCATGACAAGTTCACCCTGGGCGATGTTAATCACATCCGTCGCTTTGAATATGACCACCATACCCAGGGCACAAATGCCATAAGTACTCCCTAAAATCATCCCGTCGACGATGAGTTGGATCAGCCGCAACATGGAAATCTCCAGAATGACCTCAAGTCGTTCCTTCACCCCGCCCTCTCTCAGAGGAAAGAGGGATAGGATGAGGAAAATCCCACGCCTCGCGCCTGCGCGCTCAAGCACTTCGACGCGCAAGGGCGGGACAGATGACCGTTTTTCAACAGCTTGCTAAGGCTTGATTCCAAGGTCCAGAAGGGACCGGCGCAGATTGGGCTCGATCTTCACAAAGTTGATCCCGTAATTTCCATGGTGCTCTGTTTCACTGAATGTGACCGGGGTAGCCAAAAGGGTATTAAAATCCTTCATGGACTCAAAGGCCTTGACCAGCTTCTCATGTGTCAGATCCTTTCCCGCCCTTTTCAGTGCCTCAACGAAAACCAGGGCCCCGTTGTAATTGATCATATCCCCACCCGATGGCCGTCCTGGCTTTTCGCCAATGCGCTTCTTGAATTCCTCTCTGAAGGTGGCCACCATGGGGTTTTTGGTGTCAGAGAGAAGGTATTTGAAAGGCCAGAGATGGATGGTTCCAACCGCGGCTTCTCCACCCATCACAGCAAAAGGCTCTTCGCCTGTGGGACCCGCCCCAATCCAGAGGGGGTTGAATTCCATCTTCTTGGCCTGTTTGATCATGACTGCAGCATCCTGGATCCACATCACCATCATGACGACATCGGGCGTTGCCTCCTTTAGCCGTGTCAACTGAGAAGTAAAGTCCACGTCTCCGGGGTTAGAGGTCTCCACCGCAACCGGCTGAACCTTCGTTTCATCCAGATACTTCTTAATGTTATCCCTGTAGTACACCCCGTATTCATCCGACATGTGAAGGACCGCGACCCGTTTGCCTTTGAAATATTCAACAGCCGCCTTGGCCATTGTCCGTGCCTGTAAATCTGTGGGGTTCCATCCCGCCCTAAAAAGGAATGGTTTTACAGGTTTTGTAATTGGGGGGGCACTGCAATTGGCGGTAAACCAGATCATCTTTTCCTTCTCGACGAGTGGAAGTGCAGCCAATAAGGCATTACTGCAGACACCTCCGAAAAGAGCAAAGACTTTATCCCTTTCGATCAGTTTCTTGACCGCTGCGATCCCCTTGGCGGGGACACAGCCATCATCCTCCCATATGACTTTCAGCTTCTTTCCATTAATTCCTCCCGCATCATTTATCATATCGAAATAGGTTTGGGCCCCATCACGGCAAGCCACGCCGGAGGTGGTATTGGGTCCGGTCAGGGGTGCCAAGGCACCGATTGAAATAGTGTCTTTTGTAACACCCCAGATCTCTGCTGCATTAGGAACTCCGTGGAGAACCAGCAAAAATATGGCGGTTAACAAACAGAAGAAAATTACTATCAAGCCTCTCATATCCGACCTCCTTCTCGTAAATGGCCTTAATCGTTCCGTTGCGATCCCCCCTTCTCTCTGGCCTTTCTTCCTTAATTCCGTCTCTTAGGTCGTGCGATCACCCCCTTTCGTCAGGTCCTCTTTGGCCCCCCATAACTTCTCAGCTGTCAGGGGAAGTTCCTTCAGTTGGAGACCCGTTTTCTGAAAGACAGCATTGGCAATTGCAGGAGCCATGTTGATTACGGAACTGTTGCCGACCCCTTTTGCTCCGAAAGGCCCATTATCGTCATAGCTCTCCACAATCACTCGGGAGATTAGGGGCATATCCAAGGCCGTGGGAATCTTGTACTCAAGAAAATTTGGATTGAGAACCTGACCCTCCTGAATCAGAATCTCCTCAAAAAGGCCGTAGCCCAGACCAATGGCCGCTCCTCCGTCGATCTGGCCTTCCGCCCCCTGAGGGTTGATCACGTTCCCGCAATCGTGTGCTGCAAAAACCTTCAGGACGCTCAACCCCATCGTGTCCGGGTCTAACTCCACTTCCACGATGTTGGTTGCGAAGGTGTAAGTTGAAAAAAACCTTGACGCTGCCCCTTGGACGATCTTGATGTCTATAGGAAGCGTATCAGGATTGATGGATGCCCTCCCAATAATGGGCCTCCCTTTCTTGTAGGTGCTTCCACCCAAGAGTTCCTTTAGTTGTACCGAACGCTCGGGAGAGCCTCTGACAAATACCTTTCGATCGCTCACGAAGAGATCCTCCCGGTTTACTTTCAACTCTTCAGCAGCCAAATCGAAGATCTGGGTCTTGGCATCCATGGCCGCCAACTTCGCGGCCATCCCCGTGGTATGAGTCCCCCGGTCACCGAAGACGCCGACATCGAAGGGAGTGGAATCCGTATCGCCGCTGATCACAGTGATATCATCGACCCAGAGTCCCAGTTCCTCCGCCACAATCTGAGCCATCACAGTTTTCAAACCCTGCCCCATATCCATGGCCCCTGAATTTACAACCGCTGTCCCATCTTCATTCATCCGGACAAAGCACGAGGTGGCAAACCCGCCACACGGGTTGAACCCGCAGGCAATCCCAAAAACCTTCTTCTCCGCTTTCCTGGCCTTTTTCCATCCGCTGCTTTCTGCCGCTTTGCGGATCGTCTCCTCAATGTTGACACTCACCAGTTTCTGTCCTGTGGGAAGAAAGTCCCCGCGCCTGAAGCAGCTTTTAAGTCTCAATTCCACCGGGTCAATATTCAGCTCATGGGCGATCCGGTCCATTTGGGATTCACGGGCAAAGGTCACTTGAGGGGTCCCGTAACCCCTGAAGGCCCCGGACATCATTTTGTTCGTATAAACCGAAAAAACTTCTATCCTGACATGAGGAATCCGATAAGGACCGGCCGCAGTGACCGCCCCCAGCCAGACTGCGTTTGGGGTCGGAGCATAGCCCCCCGCATCGTAAACCATGTCCATTCGGCAAGCGATCAGAGTGCCATCCCTTTTTACGCCAGTCTTCATTCGAATGACCGCAGGATGGCGGGTGGTCGTGCAGGTAAGCTCCTCTTCCCTTGTGAAGGACAGTCTTACAGGTGCCTTGGCTCTCCGGGCCAAGGCAACGGCAATGGGCTCCACAAGGGTTCTGCTCTTTCCACCGAATCCGCCACCTACGTGGCAGGGAATAACTCGGATTTTAGAGATGGGCAACTCCAACACGGAGGAGATGATGGCCTGATTGACATGAGGGCGCTGGGTCGTCGTCCAGACCGTGACCCGGCCTTCGGGGTCAAAAAAAGCAACGGCCGTTTGAGACTCCAGGTAGGATTGGTGGACTTTGGAGGTCTTAAACGTGTCTTCAAAAATAGCCTGGGACTGGGCAAATCCCGCCTCAATGTCGCCTTGATGAATAACGGCATGATAATTGACGTTCCCGGACATGCTCCGATCAGTTCGTGGAAAGAGGGTAAGGTAATCCTTGAGATCTTCATGAATGATGGGAGATCCCGGCTCCATCGCCTCCAGGGGATCGAACACCGCAGGAAGATCTTCATACTCGACTTGAATCAGATTCAATGCCTCTTCAGCCGTATCTTCATCTACAGCCGCCACGGCGGCCACAGCTTCTCCAATGTACCGGACCCTACGCCGGGCAAAGATCCCCATATCCATGACGAGAGCCCCGTATTTTACATCGGAGACATCCCCGGAAGTAATGATCGCTTTCACCCCCGGGAGTCTCTTCGCTCTCTCCAAATCGATCCGAAGGATCTTTGCATGGGGTCGGGAGCTCCGTAAGACCTTTGCATGGAGCATGCCCGGCAGGTAGATATCAGTAGCAAACTTTCCTTCTCCCGTAACTTTTGGAAGGGCATCTACCTTTGAAACGTTCTTCCCAATCATCGAATATTCCATTTAAAGAATTCCCAGAAGGATTTCAGGGTTTCTTCGGGTCATCAGATCGAGTTCATCCCCGCTAATCCCCTTCTCGGTCAATTGCCTGACAAAATCCTTGAGCCCGTCAACTAAATGAGGGATATCCGGGTGGCCAGCGTCCGTCGCGATCACACATCGTTCTGCTCCCACCGCACGGATCTGTTCTACGATAGATTCGATAGGGGTCTTTCTGTGTACAAGCTCGGTCAGAACCCCATAGTCGTGTTCCATCAATACGCCATCTCCTGCAAGCTCCTTCTGCACGGCGATAGGCATGTCAATCATGTCCGTGGAGACACTGTTGACCAGAACGCGAACGCCGAGATCTTTGGCCCGGCCAACGAGTGCTTTAATCTCCGGAACGGAGAGATGCCCCGTCCCAACAAAGGATTCAGCACCTTTGAGGAGCTGTAAGATCTCTTCCACTTCTGATATCAGCCTTCCCCGGTCATCCAGGATGTAAACCCCCTTTGACGTTTTCTGATAGGGAAAGATCTTCCGGTCGTCCCCATACCTTTCTTTGTGGTTGCGAGAGCTGTAAGTGGGCATTTGAATCTGCATGGTGCCCAACCCGATGGCCGCTTCGACAACGGACGGGTTGAGCCCCCCCACAGACTCATTCAAAAGGATCGATCCAAACACCCTGGTCTCATACCCTAATTCGTTGAGTACCTGGGCCACAGCGGCCGTATTATAGGTATGATCCAGCAACAGAAACCCTCCCATGCCCTCGTTACTTGCTACCTTTAACGCCTCCAAGGCAGTAAGCTTTCTACGAGCCATGGACGGCGAAGCATGAACATGGAGATCGTACATTCCCTTTAAAGAGGAGCCAGGGTCCATCATTCCTCCCTTGAGATCATGGTCGTTCCTTTATTTTCTCCAAAACCTTATGAAATGAATCGGGTGTTTCTCCTTGAAAAACTTCATCCAATCCCAGGCCTGCAATCTCCTCAAAAATCTCTTTCGTGCTCTTGGACATGATCGGTTGGATCCCCACGGTCTCAAGGGTTTCAATTGCCTCCTCCATCTCCTTGGCTCTTCTCCTTGCATGGATGGCCGTGCTGGCCAACCAGTTGCCCACGGTATCTTTAAAGGAGGCTTTTGACAGGACCTCTGAAGCAGATTCAAGGACCTGATCCGCCACGCCGTACTTCTCCGCTCCTCTCAGCATCTCATAGGCGAGGGCCACAACCCCTTTGAGGCAGATGCTTCGCAGGATCTTAATGGCCGCAGGCTCTTTAGGGTCCGCACCAATCGGCCGGATGGTGAGGCCAAGGCCGGAGAGAATTTCGGCAACTTCCCCTGCTTTATTTCCTCCGGCAATGAGGGGCACTGCAAATCCGCGATCCGGAATGGCTGCCATGATGGCGATTTTTACAAAGTCGGCCCCGCTTGTGGCGAGGGCCGTCTGTATCTCTCCGGTTGTCTCGGGTGAGATTGAATTCAAGTCACAATAGATTTGCCCTGGTGAGAGAAATCGAGCCGCCTCCTTCGCCACTGCAAGGGCGGTGTCAGGCCAGAGGGAAGAAATAATGAGGTTAGATGCACGGATAAGATCTTTCAACGTGCCTGAAAGGGGTATCTTTAACTCTTCTGCCTTCTTGATAACTCGATCGCCAAATTTGTCATAGGCAAGGATGTCTCCGCCCTTCTCTTTCATTCTCAAGGAAAGGGTCCGGGCCACCTCGCCAAAGCCGATGAATCCAATTCTTTGCTTCTCTCTTTCGAGCCCCATGGATCCCTCCGCGGGCCGGAAAAATTCCGGGAGCCTAAATCGGACAAGTGTTCGTCAAATCACGACTCGTACTGTGAAATAACAGTCGTCGTGGTTACTCTTGGCTCACCATCCTGGCATTGAATGACGATATTCCTCAGCCAGTTTTCGTCATCTCGTTTGGGGAAGTCCTGTCTGTAATGCCCCCCCCGGGTCTCTTCTCTCAGGAGGGCGGCGCGGGAGACGATTTCTGCAAAATCAATGATGTTAGAGATTTCCAGAGACTCAATCAGATCGTTATTGAATTTCGGAGAATTTCCTCTGAGGCGAATATCATCCGCATATTCCAGCTTTATCTCTTTGAGCTTCTCGGGCACTGCCCTCAGACCCGCTTTGTTCCTTAAGGCTCCAACGTCATCCCAGAGGAGAGCCTGGAGCTGCCTTTTGATTTGAATAGGAGCCATTCCCGCGGATCTTTCATGGCTTTTTAATAGCCTCTGAACCCGGTTTTGTTCCTCAGAAACCTGGGCCCAATTAATCCCGGGTTTCTGGAGCTTACGAGCTTCTATGGCGGAAAACTTCCCAGCCCTAGCCCCAAAAACATTTGAATCAGCCGTAGAACAACCGGCCAGCCTGTTAGCGCCATGAAGCCCTCCGGCCGCCTCACCTGCAGCATAGAGCCCTGGAATGTTTGTTTCGCATTTTTCATTAATCCTGACGCCACCCATAAAATAATGGACGGCTGGCATGATTTCCACCCAGTCTTGCTTGGGGTCGATGCCCATTTCGTCAAAGGGATAGGGAAAGATATGAAGCGAGTCTTCGGAGGCCTGGCTGAAATCCATCCAGACTCCTCCGTGGGGAGTCCCCCGTCCTTCTCTCACTTCCTGAACAATCGCGGCCGCCAAGGCATCTTTGGTGGTATTCTCCATCCGTTGTGGATCATAGCGCTGCATAAACCGCTCTTTCTTCCCGTTATAAAGTTTCGCATTGTGAGCAGCGGGTTCTCCTGCCAGGATCCCCTTATAGAGCTCCGGGTGTGCGATCGCCGTAATGAACTGGACAAATTCCATATCCACCAATTCAGCCCCGGCCCGATAGGCCATGGCATAGCTGTCCGCTGTGATTTCCATCAGAGTCGTCGTATATCCGGAGACTTCTCCCGGCCCGTAGGCTTGCCCCGCACCCCCAGCCGTTAACACCGTTGTCCTGGCTCTGAAAACGATGAGGTCCCCTGTCTTTCTATGGAGCCCAATGGCCCCGACCAGACTTCCCCGGTCAGTGAGGAGCCGCGTGATCATCACTTCTGACATCACTTTTATGTTCCGTTTCGTGACTTCGGAGACCAGGACATTTACCATGGACGCAGCATGGAAGGATGCAACATCCCTCGGGTGGCTGTGCCCTCCCATCTGTCTTCGGCTCAAGTTTCCATCCTCAGTCCTGGCAAAGACGATCCCATAATTCTCAAGTTCCAATACCCTCCCCCTAGCAATATCCTCAACAAAAACCTTCACAAGGGTTTTATTATTCATTCCCTGCCCGCTTTTAATCATGTCCTGGAAAAAAATTTCGGTGCTGTCGGGAGGTCTTATCAAAGCAGCGGTTACCGAATAAGCAACGGGCCCACCACCGCTTTTCCCCAACAGGCCCTTGTCGACGAGGGTCACCTTTGCACCTTCATCGTAGGCGGCAATCGCCGCTCTAGTTGCAGTAACCCCACCCCCGATGACCAGCACATCTGTTTCGAGTATTTGAATGCATTCCATCTTCAAGCCTCCTCATAATGGCAATCCCTCGATCCCGTGTTCCATCATGGACTGTGAGATAAACCGTCGAGCCATCAAGCTCTCTGCCTGGACTCGCTGGCCCGTTGAAGTTCTCCTAAAACCTCGTCCACTTTTATCCCGGCCGGACAGACTTCGCTGCATTTTCCACATAGATCACAACTCAATAGCCCCTCGGAGAGGGCAAGGGTGATCCTGTCGCCCTCATCCTGTGGCTCCCGGAAAAATCGTGCGACCTCAAGCAGGAGGGAGGGGCCGGCAAATTTCTGGGGCGATTTTCGGAAAACCGGGCAGGCGGCATCACACATGAGACATCTGATGCACAATTCGCATTCCCTGTATTTGTTAACCGTCTCGTAGCTCAATGACCTTGGCATCTCAGAGGCATCCTTCGTCCGCTGGATGAAGGGCCTCATTTTGGAACGTGCCTCATGATAGGCATCAAAATCGACGACCAAATCCTTGACGACAGGCAAGACGGGGAGCGGCTCTATCGTCATGCCCGGATGAGCTTTCTCCTTGCATGCCAAAACCGGCCTGTCATTCACCATCACCGCGCATGAACCGCAGACTTTTATCCTGCAACCGTACCGGAAGGCTATTGGAGTGTGGTGATCATAGATGTATCGCAGGACCTCTAATACGGTCATCCCCTCTCTGCAGGCCACCTCGTACTTTTCATAGCGGGGTCCAAAATCTTTCGCCGGATCATATCTGAAAACGGATACGGATATTTTAGGATCCACGGGCCTCCCTCCTTATACGCAATTTAGCCACTCCACTTTTGACTTTCGAACTTTTTACATTCCCTTCTATTGGAAGCTATTAGAAAAACCGAGAAGAACCTTCCTGATCCGGTCTACGTGATGCTCCATGCTTTTAGATGCGAGTTCAAAGTCGTTCATGCTTAGAGCGCTAAGAATCTGTTCGTGGTCTTGAATATATTCCTCTATATGTCCGAGGGTAATTCCGAAATAGTGGTACCTGAAGGTCTTCTTCTTCAGTTGGTTGATGATACTTTCAAGAACGGTATTTCCTGCCATTTTAGGGAAAAAGAGATGAAACTTCACATTGTCTTCCAAGTATTTCTTGTAATTGTTCTCTTCCCAGGACCGTTTCATCCTAAGGTTCAGTTTCTGTAATTCATCGACCTCATTTTCCCCCAATTTGCCTGCTGCGAGTATGACACCAAGCCCTTCTAACTTCGCCAAAACTCCATAAATTTCATCCAATTCCTTTGGCGACTGCTTTGTCACAAAACTACCTTTTTTGGGAATGGTCGTGATGTAGCCCTCCGCGTTTAATTGTTTCAATGCTTCTCGAACAGGGGTCCTACTTACATTCAAGACGGTCGAAATTTCCATCTCGTCTAACTTTTCCCCGGGATTGAGCTTGCCAGTAGTAATCTGTTCAACCAGACTTCTGTAAACGGTTTCCCAAACGTTTGCTCTCTCTATGCCTTGCATAAGATCCATCCTGCGAAAAATTAACCGATTGGAGGGAAACTTTAACAAAACTGGATACAATTGTCAAGAAAAAAATTATACTATATGAAATACAGAATTGTATTATGAACTAGCATCGGCATCGAAAGTCCGAAATAGGATGATCCCATAAGTCTATAAAATCCATTAAACTTGTTAGTTACTCATAAAATTTCTGCTAGCATTGTTTCCGGGTATTCTTCAGTTAAATCTCAGCTATGGAACCTCCGCTAGATTATTCAGTTAAATGGATTTTACTCCTCGGAAAGCCTGAGTCAAGAACTGGGTAACCGTTTCCCCTCTGCGCTTTAAACTCAACCGACCCACTATCCGTCGAGGAGCGTTTTCCTTGTAAAATCAGCCACGTGTTTCGTATTTTCCTTGAAGAAGGCTCCCAAAATTGCAGCGTATCTCCGATCCTGGAATATGACAAAGTCTCAGGAGCATCCAAAGTGATACCTGGTTGCTTGAAAGAACGGGCTTTCCTAAATCATATTCGAGCCTGGGTAGAACCTCCAACGTCCGGAGCCCCATGCAGCTCAAAAAAAGGGCATCAGCCTCCATTCTATCCTGAGCCTTCGCAAAATGGTACAGAATCTCTGGGTGGATTTCACCCACTAACCTTCTTCGGCCAAGTCCTCGGATGTTGACGACATGGACACCGCTTCCTTCAAAAAAAATTTTCTCCAGTTCATTCACCCAGTCCTCATAGGGCGTTGCCACCGCCACCTTCTTCACGCCCAGTACTCTGAAAGCTTCTATGACGGCCGTAGACGTAGTGGAGGCCGGGATGTTGGCATCTTCTCTGATCTTCGAAACGATCTTCTGGTCATATCCTAAGCCGCCATAAAGGCTTCCACTCGTGCATCCGAACATAATGGCATCCACCCCAGCATGAGTCAGCATCCGAGTTCCGGAGGGAACATCATCAATCATTCTCTCGAAGTATTCGGGAGTTGTATCGTTAAACTCCATTCGGGTGAAATGGGCGGTAACTCCCTCTGGCAGGCATCGGTAAAATTCTGGCTCGGTCGTTACGTTAATGGAGGGTAAGATGACCCCAAACCTGGCTCTCCATCCAATCACTTTTCAATCTCCTTAGGCAGGCTGCAATTCCCATATTCCTGCAACAGTATTTTTATTTTTCCTGCTAAAATGGAACAAGGCAGTAGACTTATCCGATCTGAAAAATATCCTTCTTTCTAGGGATACAACACTCCTGCCCCCCCCAAATCCTCTTCCCTTGCGAGGAAGGTGATAAGGAAGGAAAAGCTATTCCCCAAAAGCTTCATACTCCTCACGTGGTTTCTTGAAACAAGGAAGCAACGCAGAAAGAAGGAGGAGAAAGGCAAGAGCGATTGCAACCCCCGAAATCGGGCGAGTAATAAAAATCATGAAGCTTCCTTTCGAGATGAGAAGGGATTGGCGAAGGGCTTGTTCCAACTGGGGGCCCAACACATAGGCAAGGACGAGGGGAGCAATCTCGTAACCAAATTTTCTCATCAGGTAACCCGCAGTCCCAAAAAAAATCATGACATAGAGATCGAAAGTAGTGCTATTGATGCTATAAGCCCCGATCAGACAGAAGAGGAGGATTAAAGGGAAAAGAACCTTGTACGGTATTCTTAGTACTTGAACCCACATGCCAATCAAAGGAAGATTAAGAACAAGGAGAAGGATATTTCCCACATACATGCTGGCCACCAGGCCCCAGAAGAGGTCAGGATTGCTCTTGATCAGCATCGGGCCGGGCTGGAGTCCATGGATGATGAGTGCAGAAAAGAGCATGGCCATCACGACATTCGGAGGGATGCCAAGAGAGAGCAAGGGAATCAAGGATCCCCCTGCCGCCGCATTGTTGGCCGATTCCGGGCTGGCCACGCCTTGAATCGCACCTTTGCCAAATCTTTCCGGATGTTTAGAGACCTTCTTTTCAACGGCATAGGATATGAAGGTGGCGAGAATGGCCCCTCCTCCCGGAAGTATCCCAAGAAAAAATCCGATAATTGTTCCTCTTACAATGGCCCATTTCGATTCAATCCAATCTTTCAGGGATGGATAGAGGTGGCTGAGGCGGGTACGCAAGATCTCCCTCGGGACAGATTGTTCAAGATTCTCAAGAACCTCGGCTATTCCAAAAAGGCCCATGACCATCGGGCTGATTCCCACACCGTCTGTTAGTTCATTGATTCCCAAGGTAAACCGGGGAAGGCCAGTTATGATATCGAGTCCAATGTTTCCGAGGAGAAGCCCCACCAGAGCCATCATCAATGCTTTCAAGATAGACTTCTGGGCCAGGTAGGTAAGGATGACCAATCCCATACATACCAGGGCGAAATATTCAGGGGGACCGAAGCTGAGAGCTGCCTGAGCAAGTGGAACGGCAACAAGCATCAGTCCGATGACGCTAAATGTCCCTGCAATGAAAGAACCCCACGCCGCGATCGATAATGCAGGACCAGCACGACCCTGCCGGGCCATCTGATATCCATCCAGGCAGGTAATCACCGTGGATGCTTCGCCCGGGATATTGACCAGGATTGAGGTCGTCGATCCTCCATACTGGGCTCCATAGTAAATCCCGGCCAGCATGATGAGACTCGAAACGGGCGTAGACTTAAAAGTTGCTGGCAGAAGCAGGGCCATGGCACCGACTGGACCGATTCCCGGAAGAACACCCACAAGGGTCCCCACCAGAACGCCAATGGCACAGAAAAGAAGATTGTCAAATTGAAAAACGACCTGGAAGCCATAAAGGAGGTTGTCAAACGCTTCCACTTTCTCCCTCTAAAGGCCAAAAACACCGGATGGAAACTGACAGTTTAACAATACCGAGAAGACATAATAAGATGTAACGGTGGTCAAAAAGGAGAGGACCAAAGACCAGAAAGCCCACCTCACCTTCTTGGGTTCTGAGATCCAGTAAAGGAATGCCATTAAGAGAAAGGTACTGACAAGATAACCTATCACGGGCATTACCCTGGCATAGACCACCAGAGTAATCAAAAGAATCAAGACCCTTTTCCATAAGGTTTTTGAGAAGAGAGGGGCGGTTTCAGCCTCTTTCTCCCCGAAGATCGTCCGAAACAATAGAACGAGTGCGAGGAGCCCCAACAACCCTGATGCCCCGAAAGCCATAAACCCCATGCCGGGGTTTTGAACAGTTCCGACCCCCAAATGGAGAGATTCGATGAATATGACGATCGATAGAAGCAGCCAGAATAGGCCACTTCCCAGATTATACTTTTTCATATGACGATCTTAGTTCTTTTTGCTTTTTGTCATCCCGGACTTGTAATGCTTGTTCAGGATCTCGCTATCTTGATATGGACCCTATTTACCCTCCAAAGGAATCCCGTATTTCTTCCAGTTGGCAACTACCCTCTCATAAACGTCCGGCTTCGGATTGCATTCCTCGGCATAAGGCCGATGCAATGGCTTGGTCGCATCGATAATCAATTTAGAGGTCCGGCTGGTGTTGGCTCTCTTATCCTCCTGGGATATGGAGGGATCCAGAACGTTTCCTGTCGTCCCATGAATGATGACTGCGTCCTCTATCGGTTGGAACCGTGTGCCCAAAGCCCACTCTACATCCGTCCAATTGTCCGGGTCTACATCTTCATCTACCATGATCAGTGTTTTAATCCATCTGCCAGAGGGAGTGCCCAAAATAGCACAGGCAATGCTTCTCTCCTGGCCTGCAAACTCTTTCTGAATAGCGGCGATCGCCACAAACATAGCGCCCCCCACGCACATTCGTATCTTTCTCAAACCCAGCGGGTAAACCCGGCCCATGATCTGGGCTTCATGGGTAAGGATCTGTGTTACCGAATCGCAAGTGGGCGGGCGCCCTTCATAGCAGCACTCATAGATCGGATGATTCCGATGGGTAATAGCCTTGATTGAAATAACCGGCCGCTTCATTCTTTCACCATAGTACCCGGTGAATTCTCCAAAAGGTCCCTCCTCCCGCATATCGTCCAGATGAAATTCTCCTTCAAGAATAATCTCTGCTGAGGCCGGGACCTCCAGAGGAATAGTTTCGCATTTCACCAGATCAATCGGCTCACCCCTCATCGCCCCGGCTAAACCAAACTCATCGGTTCCCGGAGGAAGGGCAGCGATGGCTGAAGCCATGATCGTGGGATCCTGACCAATGCTGATTGCCACGGGTAAGGCCTCCCCCCGTTTGGCCAGTTTGAGCGCAAACTGATAGATCTGCCTGTACTGGGCAGCAAGAATTCCAACACTCTGGCGATCATGGACCATATGTCTGTATAACCCAACATTGCGGACACCCGTTTCCGGGTTTTTCGCAATCGCGGCACCAAGCGTAATGTAAGGCCCTCCGTCCTTTTCGTTCCAGGTGGGAATGGGAAACTTAAACAGATCTACATCCTTCCCGAGGAGGATGTTCTCTTTGCAGGGACCATCCTTGACCAGACGAGGGGGTAGCGGGTTCTCTATCTTCTTGAGGAATTCTTGCCAGAAATTCTCCCGTGTGGTTCCCGTAGCCAGGTAGTATCGGTTTCTGGAGTCTAATAGACCCGCTGCGATAGGCATTGAATAACCTTTTGGCTTTTCGAAAATGAGGGCTTTGTTCTTTTCCACCCCTCCCTGGCTGAGGACATGGCGGCAGATTGCCCCGATCTCGTATTTGACGTCAACCTCCGGCTTGACTTTGATTAGTTCTCCCGCCTGTTCGAGGCGTGCAATAAATTCTCTAAGATCTGCGTAGGGCATCGTTCATCTCCTTTGGTGATGGTTAACCATCGCTTTGTGCCTCATCCCCTCTACTTTTTCTCCGCCTCTTTGGGCAATTTGAGTTCGTTGATTAACCTTCCGAAGCGAACGTAGGCTTCTTCGAGATACTTTCTGGTATCCGCAGAGTTTCGGTAGGTGACCTCGAACCCCAGCTTTCCCATCAACTGGATGAACTCCGGATCATCCATCGCTGTATGAAAGGTATCGTCCAACTTACTTACCGCGGATGGAGCTATCCCCTTTGGAGCAGCAATGATGAACATGTTGTCACCTTTGAAATCATATCCCAGATCAGTAAACGTGGGCACATCTGGAAAGTTCTTCATCCGATTCTCGCCGTGCGTAGCCAGAAGGCGGAGGGTTCCTTTCTGCACATGGGGGGCAAATGTTTGATCTCCCGAGGCGGCAGTAATGTGGCCTCCCAATACAGCCGTGATCGCAGGTGCCATTCCAGGAAAGGGAACGAGGGTCCATTGAATCCCTTCCTGTTTAGCCACATACTCCATCGCTAAATGCGAAACCAAGCCAACTCCGGCTGTACCGTAAGTGACCTTTCCGGGGTTCTTCTTTGCATATTCCACAAATTCCTTCATCGTTTTCCAGGGCGAATCGGCTCTCACCACAAGACCCGTTTGCATAGCTCCGAAGTGGAGGATTGGAACAAAATCATCAAGTTTATAAGGAACTGACCGAAACTGTGGAATCAACGCAAAAGTGGCTGTGGTTACATTCACCAGATGATATCCGTCCGGCTTTTCTTTTGCCATGATGCCCAAAGCAACCGATCCTCCCCCCGCCCCATTGTTCGTGAGGACAAATGGCTGACCTATGATTTTTTCAGCCTTGCTTCCGATGACTCGCATCGTGGTATCCACTGCCCCACCGGGGGCGTACCCAATCAGGATATTGATCGATCTTGTGGGATAGGATTGGGCAAAGGAGACGCAAGGGATCAAAATAATGAGAACCCCAAGCAGAAAAATCGTTCTTACCCTGTTCCATCTTTTCTGGTTCATAAAGCACCTCCTGGCAATGCGCTAAGATATGAAACAAAAACCCCATAAAAAACTTCTCCAGTCATGGAAATACTTCCCCCTGTCGGCGCAGGCATGCAGGAATTCCAAGGCAAAAAATTGGTCGCCTTAGTCGGCACTCCTTGGCATAAGATAGACCGGGCATCCAAATAGATGAGATCATCTTTAAGTCGATAAAGAATAACCCGTAATTATTTTCTCTCCACTTGCCTGGGGATCTTGAGCTCTGTGATAATTCTTTGGAACCGCGCCTGAGTATCTTCCAACTGTTTTTTTACATCCTCAGAACTTTGTGAAGCGACCTCGTATTCAAACTTCCCCATCGTCTGAATGAACTCCGGGTCATCCATGCCTTTACGAAAAGCATCATACAACTTCTTCACAACAGAGGGAGGCGTTCCTTTTGGAGTAGCGATAATAAACATCGTGACGTTGATGAAATCATATCCCAGGTCCTTCAGTGTAGGCACATCTGGAAAGGCTTTCATCCGCTTCTCTTCATAGGTAACCAGTAAACGAAGTTTTCCATCCTTGACATGGGGCATCCACGTGGTGTCACATGAGGCAGCGTGTATGTGCCCTCCCAATAAGGCCGTAACGGCAGGAAGGGCCCCCATATAGGGGACATGAGTCCACTGAATCTTCTCCTGTTTCGCCACATATTCCATGGCCATATGTACGGTTGTGCCAGCCCCCGCTGTCCCATAAGTAACCGCTCCAGGGTTCGTCCTTGCGAAATCCACCAATTCCTTGAAACTTTTCCAGGGGGAATCCGCCCTGACCACTAACCCCGTTTGCATCGATGCAAAATGGATAATGGGAATGAAATCTTCTAGTTTATAGGGAACCGTTCTGAGCTGTGGAATCATTGTTAGGCCGGTGCTGGTACAACCTGCAAGATGATAGCCATCGGGCCTTTCTTTTGCGACAATTCCCAGGCCGACCGAGCCCCCTCCTCCACTGTTATTCGAGATAGCGAAAGGCTGGCCCAGGAATTTTTCAGCCTTACTGGCCAAAGTCCGCGTGACGGTGTCCACCGATCCACCCGGGGCAAATCCAACTAAAATATTGACCGGTTTTGCAGGGTAGTGTTGAGCAAGCAATAGGCGAGGGACCAAAAGAATTAGAAAGCCGGTTACGAAAATCGTTCTTTTCATCTTTTCTCCCTTCCTTTCTTAAGAATTCTTCCCTCATTTCAATGTACGCGCTCCCTATGTAGTTTATTAATGATCCTACTTGAACCCATATTCCTTCCATCTCCATAGGACCATCTCGCGAATATCTTTTGACCAGGAACGCTCAAAATCAACAATCTTCGGCGCCCCATCCTTCCATTCAAAAGGGTAAGTGGCGTCAAAACAGACCGCTGCTCCAACCAGATTCGCTCGTTCTTCGGGAGAGAGAAAAGGGAATAGAGGATGACTGGGTGCCCGTTTTTTCACATGAATATCCCGAACAGGATGCATCCGAGTCGTCATGGCCCAAATGACCTCCTCCATATTGGTCACATCGACATCCTCGCCCACAACAATAATCGTCGGTCTATAGATCCCAGTTTTACTCCCCCAGATGGCCGAGGAAAGGGTATGGACAAACCCCGGATAGGTTTCCGAGGTTGAAACAACAACCGCCATGGATGTAGAGGTCAAAAATAACGATTTGAATGGAACTCCGATCTTTCTCAGCTCTGCCGTTAATGCCGCACTGAGGCACAAGGCATAAACAAAACTACTGTCATCAAAGGGTTTCCCAGGAGTTGAGACAGGCAATATGGGCTTATCACGATGGGTAATGCATTTGACATGGATGACCGGCCGCGGCGACTTATCACTGGCGCTATATCCGGTATATTCTCCAAAGGGTC
>Ga0214473_10004283_pt1 | contig 17153 bp, 7 predicted proteins | sample RVTome_7_FD_203509 | JGI IMG/M metagenome (GOLD analysis project Ga0214473, IMG submission 203509) | Soil microbial communities from uranium-contaminated site in the Upper Colorado River Basin, Wyoming, United States - RVT98D197 | ecosystem: Environmental > Terrestrial > Soil > Contaminated >... | reverse complement strand
CTTCGACAGCTCGCTCGTGAGCATCTCGGCCAGCCCATCGCCGATCTTCCAGCTCGCCCCCCACCAGGGGGTCTTGACCTTGTTCTCGAACGCCGTCACGGCGATCCGGATTTTCCCCTGCGCCATCGCCTCGAGCGGCCACGCCACAACAATGAGGAGAGAGAGCGTCGCCAAGAACCATCCGAAGCACTTGTTTCTTCCTCGTTCCATCTGTCCCCTCCCTTGCTGATGCCGAAAACTCAACCTTGAATCCGCAACCATTCCACAGAACCTCCTCGAAGGACGACGGCCGGATCATTGCAACGATCTACTGCGATCCCCTGCGGCTCCGAGCAGGGAGCAAAACGTGGAGAGCTCCAGGGCTCGCTGCAGGCGCTCGCCCGATCTCATAGCGGCATACGCGTTTGATCGGCGGACGGCGCCATCCCCAACCGAGGCGGAGGGCCGGCGACGCGCAGTCAATATCCGCAACGCTAGCTCCAACGGGCGTCTCTTCACACATTCACCTCTACTATCGACCGGTAAGGCGCCACCACTTCACATCCCCCCCGCAGTGGCACATGTTCGTCACCGGCTTGATATGGCGGGTTGAGGAAGGCTGTCAAGGGTCCCCTGGGCAGTGGCACATTTTCGTCTCCGGCTTGACATGGCAGGGCGGCTTGCAAGCTCCGCCGGTCCCGCCCATCGGGGGCGTGCCCTCTGGAGGGACCAGGCCCTGCCAGCGAACCGGAGGCTCCCAGGATGGTGGAGGGCAGGGGCCCATCGGGGTCCAGTACTGCTCTTTCGTCTTCTCCGAGTAGCACCAGTACCCTGGCCCGGGTGCGCCGGGCCCCTGGGGCGGGGTCTCTCCGGGGCCGGCCGGGCCAGTCTGCTGGCCTGGTATCGGGATCGGCTTCTCACCGCCTCCGGTCACGCCGGAGGTCCCTGGCGCGGGAGGCACTGCGCCGCCGAATGGCTGCTGGCCGGCGCCGGTGACGTCCACTGGCGTGGAGCCCGGTCCTGTTCTTGGTTCGCAGGCCGGGTCGTTCGGGTTATACGGATGACAGATAGGTCCCGCAGGACCAATCGGCGGTTCCGGCGGCAGGCCCTCCCCTGGCATCGGCGGAACAGAGATCATCGGGGGAGGTAAAAGGGGAAGGATATCCAGCGGTTTCGGAGGGACGAAGGGCGGCGGCTCTGTCGGCGCGGGCCCCACAGGCACCACCGGGGTCACCGTCGTCGGCGGAATGGGGAGGCGGTCCGGTATCGGGACAATGACGGGCGTCCCCGCGCTGGTTCCGGTAGCAGGCTGGCTCTTTGTCGGGTCGGTCACATGCTCCGGCGGAAGATATTGTGGTGGACCGCTCTCAGGACACGGGCCGACCAGGCAACCACCGACCACGCTCCCAACGATTCCCCCGATGAGCCCACCGATGATCGCACCGGGGGGGCCGAGCCATGCTCCAACTCCTGCCCCGTACGTTGCACCGACCCATCCACCAGCAACCTCTACGGTTGCCCGCGGCTTATCCTCTGCCGTCGCGATGTGGACCACACCTGTGACAACGGCGATCCCAGTCAGCACCCCGCCGACCGTGATCCCTCCTGGTTTTGGGGTGACGCCAGCCCCCCCTGAGGGGGCGGGTTCAACCACAGTGGGACCGGTGGGTCGTATCGGGGCAGGAGGTTCTGGCGTCACCACTGGGGTCGCCGGCCCCGGTGGCTTGGGCGCAGGCACGACCTCGACGGGACCCTTGGGGATCGGTATGTTCGCCATCCCCTCAGCGACCCCGAGCGGCTTCGGATGGATGGTTACCGGAGGTGCATTGTTTGGCCACACCGTGAGCGTCAGCGGGCTCTTCGGGTCGATCCTTGGCGTGATCGAAACGCCAAAAGGGCCGGGGTGGCGAGTCGCGACCGAGTTGATCTCCTGAAGGATATGTGCGCGTGTGAAGGGATTCTTAATGTTCGCGATGTCACTTGGTTTGATCGGACCGGAGGATGGTAAACCCGGAATCGTCGCGGGGTCGCTCCAGCCTGCGAGACCAAGCGGGTCGGTAAATGATAAGGGGTTGTTGTACACGTAGACGTAGGAATGCAGCGTGCGAGGGTCGAGCAGGGTACCGGGGAGCGGATCTTTCGTGAGAAAGCGGCCGAGCGTCGGGTCATACTCGCGCGCGCGGTAGTGGTACAGGCCGGTCGCCGAATCGTACTCTCGCGCCGTGAACAGTAACGGGTTGGCGACGCCGGCCTGCAGAGACGTCGGCACGCCAAAGGGGTCGTACCGGTAGGAGGCCACCACCTCGCCCCGGGCATCGGTCAACGCGAGAATGCTGCCGAGGCGATCGGGATGGTAGTAATAGCTCTTCCCACCCCGAATCATGACAAGGGGCGCATCGAGTCCGTCGCCGTGAACATACACGGCGTTCACCGAGAACCGGTCATCCAGTTCCGCCAGCAGGTTGAACCCATCATGGAGATAGTAGGTCATCCCCGCCTCATCCCGACGCCACAGCCGTTGCCCATCCGGATCGTACCCGTACGCCACGACCTTTTCGTCGGGACGGGTGACCTTGGCCAGACGGCGATCGGCATCATATTGGTACTTGGTCACCCCTCCTGGCCCACCTCGCTCGGTGAGATTCCCATCAGGATCGTGCCGGAACGTGGCGTCGCCGGCCGCCAGCAGTCGGCCTGCCTCGTCATAGCGGTACGTCACGGCAGAGCCTCCCGACACCACCTGGGCCCGGCTGCCATCCGGGAGGTACTGATACTCGACGCCACTCGCCTCCCCACGTGTGATCTGGCCCAGGCGCGACAGCAGATCGTACCCGTAGTGTTCGCCCGCGCTGCCAACGGGAGCGGCGACTGTGACCCGGCCGTCTGCATCATACTGGTAGGCGCCACCCGTAAATGGCCGGCCCTCTCGCTCGTGTCGCATGCTCGCCACCTTACCGCTCGCATCGTAGGCGATCCTGGCTCTCACCCCGTTCGGGTACTGGATCTCCGTGGTGCGCCCTGCCGCGTCGTGGGTAAACCGGAGCGACGCTCTGTCCGGGGGCGTTAACTCCACGAGGTGCCCCGCCGCGTCGTACCGGTAGCGAGTGACGCCCCCGGCGGGGTCAAACATCGCCGTCCGACGTCCGGCCCCGTCGTACTCGTATCGGATCGTTTTCTTCAGCCGAACGTGCTCCACACTCACCAGACGATTGAGGCCATCGTAGCCGTACCGAATCGCGTCATCCCCCTGCTTTGCCGCGACCACATTGCCTGCCGGGTCATACTCGAAGCGGCGTTCAAACCCGTCGGGAGAGCCGGTACCGACCAAGCGGCCGAGGCGGTCGGATTCGTACCTGACAGCCTTTCCGGAGGGCGCGTGTACCGCGACCACATTCCCGATGGCATCGTAGGCGAGGCGCAGTGCGCCTCCACTCGGGTCCTCGACCTCGATCACTCTGCCAAGGGGGTCCCGACGATAGCGGACGGCGCGGCCCGCCGGATCGACCTGCTGGAGGAGCCGCCCCGCCGGATCGTACCGATACCCCGCCTTCCCTCCGCCAGGATCGAGGACCTCCACCACGTTGCCCAGCGCATCGAAGCGGTAGCGCCATGTCGTCCCGTCTGCCCCGGTGAACGCCTCGATGCGGTCGGCCCGATCAAACGTCAACCTCGCCCGCGCCGCTTGATTCGACAGGGCAGTTGGGCGGCCGCCGGCGTCGTAGGCGACGCGAATCTCCACCCCCATCGGGTCACGCACGGCCACAAGGCGACCCTCCCCATCGTATTCGTACTGCGTCCGGTGCCCGAGCCCATCGACGCTCGCCACCCTTCGACCCGCGGGATTATACTGATTGCGAAGGAGGACCCCGCTGGGGTCTTTGATCTCCTGAAGCCTCCCATCTGCCGTGTAGCTCCTGATCGTTCTTCCGCCGGCAGGATTCACGACAGCGACAAGCTGTCCGATCCGATCGTACTCGTACCGGGTGATGCGGCCGGCCGGGTCGATTTCGGCAGTGAGTCGGCGCATCGAGTCGTACCGGTATTCGGTCACCCGCCCCTCGGCATCCACCTTCTTGAGCAGGTCCCCGACGCCGTTGTACGTCCAGCTGGTCTCAGCCTCGTTCGGCTCGACACGCCTCACCAGCCGCCCCAACAGGTCGTACTCGTAGCGCGATTTCTGCCCCAGCGCGCCCATCTGCTCGACCAGGTTCCCTGCCTGATCGTAGCGGAAGCGCGTCCGGGCGCCGGTCGGATCGATCCGCTCGATGATCTGGCCTCGAGCATCATAGACATCGCGCGTCGCTGTCCCGTCGGCGTCAGTCACGGCAACGCCGTTCCCCCGTGCGTCGTAGTCGAACCGCACCCGCCGACCTGCGCCGTCTGTCACCTCGCGCAGGAGTCCAGCCGGATCGTAGCGATACCGTGTGGTCCGCCGCAGGGCATCGGTCTCGCTCAAGAGCTGCCCCGACCGATCGTACTGGTAGGAGTGGCGGACGCCCTGAGGGCCGATGAGGCTCAGCGCTCGATTCAGGTCAGGATCGTACAGAATAGCCGTCCGACGACCGGAGGGGTCAATGATGACCGACTCGCGGCCGCCCTGAGCGTATTCATAGGTCGTCTTCCGGCCCGCCACATCGGTGACCGTGGTCCGGCGAGAGAGCAGCCCGCCCGGTTCCCACTCGTAGCGGTAGGTCGTCTGGCCGGGGCCAGGTCCCCGCTGCGCCAGGACGGCGCCGCTGTCCCCCTCATAGGTCATATGGGTCGCCGCGCCATCGGCATAGACCAAACGCACCAGCCGATCGCCGCTGTCGTACTCGTATCGCCCCTGGCGACCGACCTGGTCCGTCACGCTGATCAAGCGACCCTGCTTGTCATACTCGTAGCGGATGGCGCCTCCCGCCGGGTCCGTCACCGCGGTCACGAACCGCCCACCGGGACCCCCATAGGTCAAAGTGAGGGTGCGCCCCGAGGCATCCTCAAGCTTCGTCACCTTGTCTCCCTGGTACTCCAGGCGAAGGGTATTACCGTTGCGGTCCTCGATCCGGGCGAGCCGCCCCTCGCGATCGAAGAGCTCTCGTTGGCCGGTCACCGTTCGCCTGAGGAGCGAGCCGTCCGGTCGCTCCCCCAGCTCCTCCCGCCCGCGCGTGGTGGCCTTGTATTGCCGCACGCCAGGCGACGCGGCGAGCGTGGCGCCCTCCGGTTTGAACTCGATCAGGGCTCCATCGGCCTCGACGATGACGATCGACCCGGGGAGGCGACGCGCCTGCACCTCCAGGTTGGACTGCCACTTCTTACCGAAAAGGCCGGCGGCTGTCGAGCGGCTGTTGTAGGTTCGCGAAAGCTCCAGTGGCGGACCCAGCGACGGCATCGTGACGTCGATCCCAGGCAGGGTCAGGTTGCCGGTCCGCAGGTTCACCGGGTCGGCGGCAACCACCGCACTGCCCACACCCAGATGCGTGAGTAGGAACAATGTGGCGACCGTCTTCCAGGTGATCCTTGGCCTCTGTGAGCTCATGGCGTGCGCTTCCACACGCCTTTTCACATCCCCCCGGAGGGGCATAGGTTCGTCCCCGGCTTGATATGGCGGGTTGGGAAAGGCTGTTTTATGGGTCCCCTGGGCAGTGGCACATATTTGTTCCCGGCTTGATATGGCATGGCGGGTTGCAGCCTCCGCCGGTTCCGCCCATCGGCGGCTTCGGGCCCATCGGGGGCGAGCCCTCCGGGGGGACCAGCCCTTGCCACGGGATGCGACCAGGCTCTCCCCCCGCCGTACTACCGGTTGGCGGCTTCATGTGGGGAGGCGGGCAGGGACCATAGGGAATCGTGAAATACTCCTTTGTCTTCTCCGAATAGCAGACGATCCCCTGCTGAATTGGCTGCTGGCCGGGCGGCGTCCCCGCCTCCCCCGTGCCGGTCGGAGGCGGCTTGAGGCCAGGCTGGTCGACCGGCGTGCCTCCCCCAGCCGCGCCGGAGGTCCCTGGCGCCGGAGGGATGCCGCCAGTAAATGGCTGCTGGCCGGCGCCCTGAATGTCTGGCGGAGGTTGGGGGTTACCGGCCACCACGGTTACGTAACCATGCGCGCTTTTTCCGCCGTGGGACGCCCTCGCCCAGAAGGAGCCGGGCCAGTCCCCTATGACGGTTGGCCCGGGGGCCCATGCCGCCAAGTGAGTGAGATCCACGTAGACGCCGGGCTGAGTGGAGTACTCGCCGACGGCTTTGCATGATGACGACTCGCCGACCTTCACCTTACTCGGAGTACATGACACACTGAAGCTTGTCAACGTGGGATCGGCAGGTGTCGTGTCCCCGCCTGTAGTCGTCACGGGCGTCTGCCCCGGCGTCAGTTTAGCCAGGCATGCCGCCGCCTTCCCGGCAAACCCCTCCCCCATCCCGCCCATGCCGAGGCTCGCCAGAGCCTGCGCCGCCTCATCAATTGAAGGGGGGCTCACGTCATCGCAGAGGGGAAATGCCTGGAATTCGGCGAGCAGCAGCTCCGCCTGACTCCAGATCCCCTGCGCGCGCCCCACTTCCCCGCGGGCCCAGTTCTCTGAGGATCTCACACTTGGAGCCGGCTCCTCTGCCGTCAGACGCCCGACCAAGGGGCTGAGGCGCTGGTCCACCTCCTGCATCGCATCGCGAGGGAAGACATTTCGAATATTCCCGACCTGGGTCAGCATTGCATTCTTTCGTGTCTTTAGATCGGCGTAGAGCTGATCAGCCTTCGCCGCCTCCTCCCCAGCCGTTCTCATGAATTCAATCGCCGAGTCGTGCTCGGCCCTAATCCTGCTCACGATCCCGCTCGCCTGGCCCAGCAGCGAGCGTGCGGTTGCCGCCTGCGCGCGGATCGCGTTCAACTTGTCGATCGCTTCCTGGGCTCTGCGATAATACAGCTTGGCCGAGGATGCCATCATCTTGGCATGGTCATAGGCGTTCTGGGCCTTGTTCAGTTGATCCTTTGATTGGCACGCATCCACGTCCGACTGGGCAATGGTGAACGCAGTATCGGCCAGCTCTGCGAATTGCTTCGCGCTGGCCGCTGCGCTCGCGATCTGGGACATCAGCGACTCGACCTCTTTGCAGGCCGTTACCGCCGGCCCGATCTGCGCCCCAAGTCCTTTCAGTTGCGTGAGCAGGTTCGACGCGGCGTTGGCGGCGTTGGCGGCGGATTGGGCCGCGCCCCTGGCGCCGGCGACGGCCCCGGCGATCTGGCCTCTCAACGCAGCAAGCTGTCCGTCGATCTGCTGTTCAAGCCCACCGATAATTTTCTCCTTGTTTTTCAGGTTCTCCTGTTGCTGGGCCTCTCGGGCCTGTTCCGCGCGCCTCCAGTCCAGGTAGTCTCGGACCCACCGTGATCCCTCTCCCGCCACCTGGAACCAGCCGTACCCTCCGGCCGCCAGTATGACCGGAATTGTGAGCCCCGCTGCCGCCGCGGCCTTGGCGATCACCAGCCCGACCGCAAGTCCGATCCCGGCCTCAAGCGAACACTGTTCGATCCCTTTCCCTAGCTCGAGACATGACGCCAACTGGAGCGCTGCGGCGGCCCCGACGACGACTCGACCGAGCGTCTCAGGTTTCATCCCGAGCGTGCGCCCTCCTGGCGGCGCGAGTGCTTCAGGAGTTGGCGATCCGGGGCGAGGAACGACAGCCGTCTGGCTGCCGGGTGCGCCAGAGCGCGGGACTGCACCGGTCTGCCCGGCTTGCGGCAGTCGAGTTTTAATAGTCGGAGTCCTTGGCCTACCGGCAGCCTCCTGCGCCCGTATCTTAGCCTCCAACTGTCGCAACGCCGCGGATTCGGCCTCAGCCGCAGGAGGTGTCTGGGCCTGTAAGCCGGGATTTGCGGCTCGAAGCGCGGCCGCCTCGGCTTCAGCACGAGCTAGTCCCGCCTCGTAATCCCCACGAAACGCGCCTTGAGGCAACCCGTGTTGCTCCGGGTTTGTCAGATAGGAGCGATAATCCGCGATAGCCTGTTCGAGCCACCAGAGTTTATTCCCCACGGTTTCGGTCATGAGTCCCAGGGGATCAACGAATCGAAGAGGGCTGTTTCTGGCGTAGAGATATGGGTTCAGCTCGAGCGGTTCGGTCATGCGCGGCGGCGCCGGATCTGTCGTCAAGAATCGGCCAAGCGCTGCGTCGTAGTAGCGAGCGCGATAGTAGTAGAGGCCCGTGCCGGCGTCGTATTCGCGGCCGGTGAACGTAAAGGGGGTTCGAATGGACCCATGCTGCTCTCGCATCTTCCCAAAGGCGTTATAGTCGTACGTTGCCACAATCTGGCCCTGCTCGTCGGTGAGGTGGGTGACGCTCCCCAACCGATCGACATGGTAGTAGAACGCCTTGCCATCGCGAATCATCGCAAGGGGCCGGTCGATCCCCGGACCGTGAACGTAGGTCGCCTTCGGCTTGCCCCCCTCGCCCAACTCCTGGATCAGGTCGAAACCGTCGTAAAGGTAGTAGGTCGTCCCATCGGCATCTTTCTTCCAGACGCGGTCACCGGTTGGAGTATACCCGAACGAGGTACCCGCTCCTGTGGGTGTTACGACCTTCACGAGCCGCCTCTCCCCGTCGTATTCGTAGCGGCTAGCGCCGGCAGGCACCTTCCGACCGATGAGGCTGCCGGTCGCGTCGTACGTCAGCTCCTCTTCGCCGGCCCCGACAAGACGGTCCGTCGCATCGTAGCGGTAGGCAGTCACAGCCCCTCCCTCCTCGACCGCCGCCCTATTACCGCCGGGACGATATCGGTAACGGCTGGTGCCGCTTGCGGTCACCTCCTCGACGAGCTGGCCTGCTGAATCGTATTGAAAACGGGAAGCCCGGCCCTGGCTGTCGGTCACCTCGACCGGGTTTCCATCCGCGTCATACCGGTACGTGAAGCCGCTCACGGTCTTCCCGTCCCGGTCGCTGTAGGCGATCTTGACGGTCCGATCGGCGGCATCGTACTCCCACCGACCGGTGATCCCGTTCGAATACTGGACTGAGCTGAGCCGATCCTTGAGATCGTACGCGAATGTGATCCGCTTCGCATCGGGAAGGACGATCGCCGACAACCGCTTCGTGGCGTCGTACTCGTAGCGGACCTCGCGCCCTTCTGCATCGGTCAGCTTTGTCTTCAGCCCGCTCGGGCCGTAGGCATAGCCCACGCTCTTCTTGATGGCCGGGTACTCGACCAGGACGAGACGGCCCTCCTGATCGTATCGGAAGAAGACCGGGAACGCGCCGTCGTCGGCACTGAGGCGATTCCCCAGGGCATCGTACCCGTATTTAACCGTTCTGCCGTCCGGAAGCCGCTTCTCCGTCAACCGGCCTGAGCGATCGTAGGTATACCCGGTGGCGCGACCCGCCGCGTCGGTGCTGCTCGCCAGACGCCCGCTGACGTCGTAGCTGTGGTGGCTCTTGGCGGCACCCGGCTCGGTGATGGTTGCCGGGTTCCCCATCGCGTCGTAGGCGAAGCGGGTCACTGTGCCCGCCGGCCGGCCGATCTCGACAAGCCGCCCGGCCGAGTCTTCGACGTAGCGCGCTTCATCGCCGGAGGCGATCCGTACCCGCGCCAGCGCGCCTTCCTTGCTGTAGGCGTACCGCTTGACGAGTCCGCGAGGATCGGTCACGCTGACGACATTCCCGAGCGGATCATACTGATAGCGGGTCACCGCCCCAAGAGGATCCACGGTGGAGGTCAACAGGCCCGACGCGTCACGCTGAAGCTCGCTCTTCGCCCCGGTGTTGTCTTCAATACCGACCAGATTTCCCAGGCCATCATAACGATAGGCGAGTTCCAACCCAGTCGGTCTCCGTTCCCGCTCCAGGCGTCCGAGCCGGTCATACTCGAACTGCGTGGTGCGTCCCCGTGAATCGGTCAGCCCGGTCACGTTCCCGAGCGCGTCGTAGCGGCGGTTCGTGATGCGGTTGCCGGGTTCGATGACCTTCACGTCGCGGCCAGCCGCGTCGTACTCGTATTTGGTGACCAGTCCCGTCGGGCCCGTCTCGGCCACGAGCCGACCGCGTGCATCGTGCTCGAAGCGTGTCGCCCCCGTGGATGGATCGACCAATCGGCTCAGACGGCCCTTCTTGTCATACTCGTAGCGCGTGATCCCTCCGACGGGATCGGTCAGACCCACCAAGCGGTCCTGGGAATCGTGGCTCCGAACCGTCACCCCTCCCAGGGGGTTAATCTCCCGAATGAGATTGCCACGGCGATCGTATTCAAACTCGGTGGCCTCCCCAAGCGCATTGGCGATCGACTTGACGCGTCCATCCGGATGGTAGGTGAACGTGCGCTTCGGTTTGTCTCGACCGATTGAGGTCGCGATACTGCCGTCCGGTTGATAGGTGAAGGCGGCGATCGCCTCGTCACCGACCTTAATAGTCGTCAGATTTCCATTGTTATCGTATTCAAACGTCTGACGATCACTACCCGGCTGTGTCACGGCCTTAACGAGGCTGCTCTCTCCCAGATACTCGAACTTGGTCACCTGTCCCAGGGGGTTGGTGACCATGGTCGTTCGTCCCAGCGAGTCGTACGTGAGTCGCGACGTGGTGCCCGTGGGCCCCGTGACCGATACCGGCCGACCAGTCGCATCGGACTCGAGCACGCTCTTGCGGCCGAGAGGATCGGTCACCTCCTGACGTCGCCCATCCTGGCTCCACTGCATCGTCGTCACCCCACCGAGCGGGTCGGTGTAGCGCAGTCGGCTTGCCTTCTCGTCGTACTCGTAGCGCTCCTTGCTGCCGTCCGCCCACCGGCGGCTCATGACCCGTCCTTTGAAGTCGTAGGCGAACTCGACGGCGCCGGAAAGCGGCTCCTCGATCCTGGACAGTCTGCCGTCCGTGAAGTAGCTGTACCGGATGGGAGACGATGGCGGACGCTGAACTTCGGTGAGATTGTTGCCCTGATAGCCATATCGGACGGTCGCCGTGGACGAGGCCTCAACGAGCGTCACGCGCCCAGCCTTGTCCATCGTGAACCGGAGAAAGCTCCCGTGCGGCCCGTCGATCTTCGCGAGACGGCCCGCTTGATCGTAGCGGACGATCGCCCGGTTTCCGTTCCGGTAGTCCCGTTCCGCCAGCCGCCCCTGGGCATCGAAGATCTCCTTTGTGCGATCTGGCTTGGTCCGGATCGCTTGCCCGCTCTTCTCAAACACAAGCCGGTCTCCCACTGCGCTCTTGTATTCGGCCTTGGCCCCGTCCCGCGTGAAGGAGGCAGCTCCAGTCGCCTCCTCGATCAGGATGACGGATCCGGCCTGAATCAGCCGGCTTTCCCAGTTCAGCCGCCATCTGTTCCCTAGCAAGCCAGGCTCGCGGCCAGCGTTCAGCAATGCCCGGCGAACCTCAAGCGTCACCGGACCAGTCTGCACTGTCAGATCCGTGACACTCAGAAAGAGCTGGCCCGACCGGGGATCGACGATCTCTTGAGCAGAAAGCGCAGGAACAACCATGAAGAGCAGGATGGCGACTGTGCTCCACGTGATCGTTCGCCTGTGTGAGTGCATGGCGTGCCCTTTCAATCGCGTTTTCACATCCCCCCGCAGTGGCACTTGCCCGTCGCTGGCTTGATGTGGCAGCCCGGCGGGCAGGCGCCGCCCCCACCCATTGGGGACTTCTCGCCCATCGGCGGTTTCTCGCCTGGGACCAGACCCTGCCAGGGTACGCGCACCGACTCGCCCGACGGTTTCATCCCAGGCGGAGGGCAGGGCCCATACGGAATCATGTACCACTCCTTCGTCTTCTCAGAAATGCACCAGATCCCCTGCTGCAGAGGCGTCTGGCCAGAAGCTCCCGGCTCTCCTGCGCCTGCCTGGCCTGTCTGCTGGCCCGGTATCGGGATCGGCTCTTTGCCGCCTCCGGTCACGCCGGAGGTTTCACCAGGAGGCTTCCCCCCTGGAGTCTGCCCTTGAAATTCCGTCCCGGCTTGCGTCGCACCTTGAACATCAGACTTGCCACCGGCCACCACGGGATCGGTCCCCAGAGCGCCAGCTCCGGCGCACTCGGCAGCCCGCCCCGCCGCCGCACCGATCTTGGGCAGGAACAGCTCTGCGGCACTGGCTGCGGCTGTGGCCGCCTGGACGAGGCCGTCCGTCGGAGCGAGCGCGTCACAGGTGGCGAAGCTCCCTCCCCAGGTTGCAAGCAGGTCAGGTAGGCTCGCCACCGTTGCACGGGCTTGTTGAATCGCAGTCAGGGCAGCCTGAAGCTGCTGATCGACACCCTCACTAGATGGTGCGACGATTCCGTTGATAACCGGGAGCATGTACTGAACCTCAGACTCGGACATGAATGGGCTCAACACTCCGATGGCGGCCTTCTTGTTTGACTCTACCTCCCCCGCCGCCGACCGCGCAGCCTCGAGTTGCGCTTGGGCCTTACTCACGGTGGTCTCATGGGCGTTGATCGCCCCATTGGCGGCGCTGACTTGACCTTGGGCCCCTGCTAGCGCGGCCTTGGCCGCTGCACTTGCCTGTTGGGCCGCCTGCCTGTTCGCGTTGTGCTGCGCGGCCTGCGCCACCTCTGCCCTGGCCCGCGCGACGGCTGCCTGCGCCGAACCCACTTTTGTCTTTGCCTGAGCGGCAAGTCCCTGGGAAAGCTTCCTATTGTTCTCTTGGGCCCACGTTTGGGAGGCCTTGAGAGCCGCGATCTTGCACGCCTCTGCCGCCAGGTTCACTGCCTCTTGGTAAATCGCGCCCACCTCGCTTGCTGAGGCCTCCGCGCGGGCCCGGGCGGCATCGATGATCCCTTCACTGACGATCCTGGCGCAGGCCGATCGGGCAGCATCTGCCGCCCCCTTGGCCTGCTGGACCGCCCCTTGAGCGGCGCTGGCCAGGCTCGTGGCAGCGTTGCCGGCCGCGGCCGCCCCTTTCGCCGCCCCTATCGCCGACTGCGCGCGCCCCGCCGCCGCTCGCGCCGCCGCGATCAACGCTTCCGCCTGTTTCAGGGCTGCCTGCAGCGCGGCCTTCCGCTTCGCCTCTTCCTCGGCCTTCCGCTTCGCCTCTTCCTCGGCTTTCCGGTTGGCGTCCTCTTCGGCCTTGCGGCGGGCGTCGGCCTCGGCCTTCTTCCTGGACTCTTCCTCTTTCTGCTTCCGCTCCTGCGCCGCCTGGTACTTCCCATAAAGTTTCGGGTCGTCAAAGCTCCCCGTCTGATTAACCGGCGTGGACTTGCCGCCGTTCCCTATCCATCTGTTATTGTAAGCCTCCTCGGGAGTGAAGGCCTTTCCCTGCCAGCCATCGACGCCTGCAGCGTTGGTGCCCCAGGTCTTGGGATCGCCAACATTCGCCTTCGGATCCAGGCCGATTACCGCATAGTTGTGCCCGGGGCTTTCCAGGATCTTGGGATCGTAGCCGGCCTCCTTCAGGACATGGTAAGAGATCGCGGACGTCTCGTTGCACGCGCCGTACCTGAGGTCCCAGGCCCATTTCGCCCGATCCTCATAGTCGCGACCGTGCCGAGCACCCGGGATGTTTTCGCGTTCCTTGGCGTATCGTGCGTCGGTCTTGATCCCCTCACCGACTTCTTTTCCTGTCCAATACTTGATCGCTTCTCCCAGGAAGGCGCCTTTCCGCCACGCCCCTTCCGCCGTGTTCGCGTTGTCGATTCGCCTGTCCACGACCCTGCTCACGTAATCAGCGACCTCCTTGTTGGAAGCTCCCTGCGCCTTGAGCGCCTTTACCTGGTTGACGAAATCATCGAGCGTCCCAGGATCGTCTGCGTACGAAGAGAGGGGAAAGAGGGCGAACAGCAGTGCAATCGAAACGACGAGCTGTTTCATACTGATCCCTTGCTTTCGGTGAGGCCGCGTCATTTGACCGTGACGCCGTGACGGATTCGCTCGAACACCTGTTCCGAGACGACCCCGGCCCTCAGAAGGTCGCGCGGATCCCGGAGCACTCCGACTTTTAGTTTGTGATCAATGATGTTTCTGGCGGTGACTGGGTCGAGCCGCAAGAATCGTTCGAGCTCCTTGACGGTGGCGAGGTTGATGTTCATCGGGTAGGGGAGCTGGCGGCCACGCTCGCTACGCTCGACCGTCGCCCACCACGTAAACGCATAGCCGCCCGTCGACACGGGGTTCGTTCCGTCGTAGCACACGCCGCTCACGAAGCGCCGGTCTCCGGAGAACGTCCCGTCGCAGGCCAGCTCCTTTCCTCCGCTCATGATCTTTCGCATCTTCACCTTTGCCCGGAAACGGTCGACGGTCACAGTTCCCTCTCGCCTCCCGCCGGGGTCGTTCGAGGTGAGCGCGTAATAGTCGAATACATTGGAGGACACCTGCCGGACCAGCCTGAAATCGCCTCGGCCTTCCTCCCTCCCGCTCCATTCCACTCCCCGGAGGTCCGCCGCTGGAGTCGCTTGGCCCTGGGCATCGAGAGGAAGAACACGAAACAGGAGGACCGTGACGAGGATATTAAGGATAAAGAGAGTCCGGCATCGGGCGGACTCGGCAGGTGTACGGCTCGACGGAACCGTCATATCAGACCTCCGCCGTCGGAACGGTCGTAGTTGCAAGGGGCCTTAATCTGCGCTCACCAACCGTGGCGTCCCACAAACTCGCCATGTCGTCCACGAAACTGCATATGTACTGGAGATCGATGATGGTGACGCGGGGGAACCAGGCTCCACCAGGGGATTCGAGGGGAGGTCTCCCACCAGCCAGCAAACCAGGGATCGTACCCGTAAGACGGGCCGCCATACGGGGCACCGTAGGAGGCGTTTGAAAGCGGGGGCGTGGCACCGGGCGAGAAACTCTCCTGGACATAGTGCCACGGTTGAGGAACAGCGAACTGGCTCGATGGTTGGTTCTGGCCCATGTTCGAGTGGCTGCGCGCCTCGAACTCTCTCACGAGACTCCAGACCGCGTCCCAGTTGATCGGGGTGGTCTCAACGGCTTCACGACTGTAATTCGGATCGCGCCGCGGGTCATACTGGTCTGGCATTCCTGAAACCGCGCGGGCGTCACCCGAGTGACTGAGCAGGAGCAACACCGCAATGACGGGACACACAATATTCGTTCGAAGGCCAGTTCCCATTGCCGATCACCTCAATTAGTTGATTTGGGTCTCGAGCGCCCGCCGGGCGCTAGCATTTGCCGCCCGGTCACCCACCCCCGGGTGTGGGTTTGCCTCCGATCGAGCCCTGTATTCCCTCCAGTATCGGCCCATATGGGACCTGAGGCGACCCGGTATCGGGGCCGGGCCCATACCCTAGTTGCTGTCCCTGTTGACCAGCAGGCTGAGTAGACCCCGACGGCCCGACTCCTGACGACGGAGTGGCGTACGAGCCCTGCGGTTGGACCGATTGGCCGCTTGTTGTGGGCTGGCTCCCCGGCTGTGACTGCTGATACTGCTGGGTGTGCTGGTCGATGGCACGAAAGTCCACGGGAGCGGGGGTCGCGGCACCGCAGCCAAGGCCCGCGATGATGTCGCGAAGCAGGAATATCTGACTGCCGACGTACCTCTCTCGCTCCTTGGCCGCATCGAGCTGTTTTTGTTTATCTTCTCTGTTTTTCCTTGCAGCGTCCACAAATCCCAACCGACCCACATCCAGTCCGACTCCCAAGTCGCCACCCATGCCCGTCCGTATGCCTTCGGTCATCCCGGTTATTGCGTTAGTTTCGACCGCCTGGGCCGCTGCGTACTCGGCTTCCAACTTGGCAACCTTGGCATGAAGTCCAGGCGCCTCTGCCTCGAGCGTGGTGAGGCCATCCCTTTTTGTTTTGCAGAGCTGGGCCTCCGGTGAAAGCTCCTCAGCCCACCCGATGGCCGTACCGCATACCAAAACGGCGGCGGCGGACAGCAACATGAAGAGATGTTTCGTCATCTTTCTGCTCCTTCTCCGAACGCGTACTTGACTCCAGTTTCGCCGGCCAAAGCCTGACTCATCGTTCAATGATCGCGCGCACGTCGAGGCGGTTTGGCGTCACGTTGGTCGGCTCCAGGCGAAAGCCCGTGAACTGTTTATTAGCCAGTTCATCGGCGATCAGACCGCTTTTTCCGGCATAGTCAAGCTGTAGTTCCGCTGTCCCCTGCGTGAAGTTTCGCTGGTGAACAGCCTTGACGCCCTGGAGGTCTTTTTCCAGAAATGTCTTCACCGCAGACAGATGCCGGTAGGACACCAGCCCCGAGATGATCAGCGTTATCTGTTGAGACCGGCCGTAGACCTCCTTCTTCCAACTGCTCAGAATGTCGCTGATTACAGTGTCGGAGAGTTTTTCGCTCGCCTCCTTGATGGCAAGGGCCCCGCCCTGCATCTCGTCGATGTGTGCCTTCGCCCCCTGCTCACTCCGGGACGAGATAACGCGGCCATCATCGGCTCTGACCACCCTGGCCTGAAGCGTCGCCTGAATCGACTGCATCTGGGTTCCGAGGAGCCTGCCGCCCGCATTCTTTGAGAAGGAACGGCCCGTGATCACGACCTGCGCTCCGTACTGCAGACCCGCGGCGGCGGCGGCCTTGGGATCGCCCTCAAGCAACCGAAGCGCCTTGTCGCGGGGGATGTTGGCCCGGACTGTGGCCGGATCGACGACGCTGAACCCCGCAGCCACCAGCCGCTCCATGATGGTCGATTCGGCCTGGCCGACATTCTCCCAGGCGGTCGTCCCGAAGAGGCCCCCCACCTTCTCTTCGATGATGACCATGACCTTCGGCCTCTCCTTCAGCTCGTGGATTAGGCCAAGCGCCTCCAGGCTTCGTTGGAGATTCTCTCGGCCGACATCGGCCATGACGGTGACCCGGAACTCCTGGCCGACCTGTCCCTCTTTGACGATTTGATAACTTTTCACATAACCGGAGGTCTGTGCGAGGATCTTGTCATGGACTACCTGGAAGTTGTTGGTCATGGTGTCGGAGGAGATCAACGTGCCCACGCCCTGCTCGACGGCCCTGCGGAGGGCGTCGTCGATCGCTTTCTCTCGGGCGATCGTGACGTTGCCGGTGATGGCTGCCACGCCATCGGCTGTGATCATCTCAGCGAACGCCGCGCGGGCGAATACAGCCCACAGCAAAATGATCAGGGCAACAGCGCGCCGGACTGCAGTGTGGTCTGTGTGTGGGGCGAGCCGGATCATCGGCAAACCCTCCATCTTGTTTCGGATAAACACGAAGTCCCTCAACTGTTTATCGTCGCAAGCGCCGGGAAAACCTTCCAAAAGGCGGCTTAACCCTTAGCACGATCAACACGATCTGACAAGTGATTTCCTG
>Ga0214473_10004282_pt1 | contig 17155 bp, 12 predicted proteins | sample RVTome_7_FD_203509 | JGI IMG/M metagenome (GOLD analysis project Ga0214473, IMG submission 203509) | Soil microbial communities from uranium-contaminated site in the Upper Colorado River Basin, Wyoming, United States - RVT98D197 | ecosystem: Environmental > Terrestrial > Soil > Contaminated >... | reverse complement strand
TACATAGACATATTGCTGGTCGAGATGATTGTATTGTTTGTCGCATACCAATAGAATCAGGTTCACCAAAGTTTAAGTGTTCCACAGTTAAAGTGGCTAATAATTCAAGAGATTCTAATGATACAGCGCTATCCTTTTTATCCGCTTCAGCCGGGTTTCTTCTCTTAAATGGGCTTTATCGATTAATGTATGGAGAATTGACAAAAGATAAATTCAATTGGTGGCAAATGAAATTCAATTCTAATGGAAAGATGTTATCAGGGGGAAGATGGAAATGCACTGATGGCTGCATGGTGTTAATGCCTAAAACAATTCGTAGCAAGATCAACTTGGGCAAGCGCTGGGCGAATGTCGAATAAAGTTGAGCAGATAGTCCGCCTTTGCACAAGGCAACTGCGGATAAATTTTGGGGGGCATTTCATTTTGGATTTTAGAATTTGGATTTTGGATTGAAATAAACGTCGTCGTTTCGACGACGGCTAAACAACCCCCTACGGTGCGGGGGGCTAAATCCCAAAAGTAATCCCCACCCCAGCCCCATAAAACCGCACGAAAACGGGTAAAACCCATATTTACAAAAAATTTTCGATATTCAAAAAGTCGTGAGGGAAATAGACCGAAGTCTTTTGTTGGCAGGAAGTTATTCAAAATGAAAGGCTGAAATATGGATATGAATGAAACGCCAATATGCACGGAATGGATGCTCAATGAGCAGATAGCGAAAGAGGTTTTCGCGATTCAGCCTGAGAACGGCCCGGTCGTTGTAATTTTAGACCGAGACGGGACTTGCTGGCCGAGCGACGCGGAACGATTCGAGAAATTGAATTTAGACGCCGCGTTATTGAAGGAACTTTGCGCAAAGGTTGACGACGGGGCCGAGCCGGTAATCGCGCAAGTTAATGATTGCAGCATTGTCGCGGCGCAGTTGGCGACGGAGCGGACGAATTGCGGGTATGTGCTTATCGCGCTGGCCAACTACAGTCCCGAAGCGACGATGGCGAATATCGACCTGATTGAGATGCTGCTTGTGCAGATTGGGCTGATTGGGAAGCTTATCGAGAAATACAATCAGGCACGCGAACTTCATATGAAGCAATTCAGCAGGTATTGTCTCGGGTCGGGGTTGTTAAGTTAATTAGCGTACAACGTGCAGCGTATAGCGTACAGCGTAAAGAAACCACTTCAAACACAAACCACTTCACAAGCCGGGGGCGGCTGTGCCACATTAAAAGAATGAGTTGCCAATGGTGGCGTAAATGCTTATAATTGCCTGCGAGTAGAAAACCAAGTTGGTGAGACTATTTGCGAGGCAAAGTGAAGTTTCGGATATTTAAAAATGGCGAACCAGTTACGAAATTCGCATCCGGCGGGGCGTATCTAACGGGTACGGACGGGATAGTAATCCGCAAGGCGAGAATTACGTTCAAGGACGGAATTATAACTTGCGAAAAGCAGAACGAGGAGTCATCGTCGCTGAGTCTGCTATGGTCTGTGGAGGGTTTCGGCAGGGTTCTATTGCCGACGACGTGCCTGCCTGAACGGGAGGTTCCGTACAATCTGAATGTCGAGATTTCGCGTGCGAAGCTGATGCAGATAGTGAACAAGTGCGAGGACTGGTCTTTTTTCGGCGAGATGGACGATTTGAAACCGTTTGCGAAGGAGGCGCAGGGCTTGTTTACGCAGGCGCTGCAGAACCTTGCGGATGAGAAGGCGGCGTCGAAGTTCGCGGATGAGGCTCTGAAAAAGGCGATGTTTTTTTCGGAAATGATGGCATCGAAGCAGGCGGAGGTGCATTTTAATTCGCGGTTGGAGAGCCGGGGTTTCGGGCGTGCGTGTTTGGGGTGTAAAATCGACCCGCAGCAAATCGGCAATGCGAAGTATCTTGCGAGGCTGACGGATGTTTTCGGGTTCGCTACGATACCGGTGAACTGGGGGGCAATCGAGAAAAAGAAGGACGAGTACGATTTTTCAGTAATTGACAACTGCGTAAATATTTTGAGCAAAAAGAAGGTGACAATCGGGGCGGGTCCTTTGCTTTATTTTGTGCAGGACCATCTTCCGAAATGGCTGGTCGAAGGCAAGGCGAGTTTCGAACAGGTGCGTGAGGCGGCGTACAGGTTTGTTTACAAGTGCGCGGAACGATACGCGAACAGTGTGCGGACGTGGTTTGTTGTGCGAGGGTTGAACGTGTTTAATCATTTCGGATTCAATTTTGAGCAGGTGCTGGAAATGACCCGCGCCGGGAGTATGGCGACGAAGGCGGCAAGTGAAAAGGCGGTGAAGATAATAGAGGTGGCGAATCCGTGGGGTGAATATTACGCAGCGTTGCCTGATACGATTCCGCCTTTGGTTTATGTGGATATGGTGGTTCAGAGCGGGATTAATTTCGACGGGTTCGGCCTGCAGATGTGTTTTGGTAAAAATCAGTCGGGGATGCACGTGCGTGATATGCTGCAGATATCGGCGATTCTGGACCATTTTTTCCTGCTGAACCGGCCGCTTTATATTACGGAGTTGGAAGTTCCGAGCAAGAGCGGCAGCGGCGCTTATGACGGGACTGTGGCGGGGATATGGCACGATGCGTGGAGTCCTGCGCAGCAGAAGCAGTGGATTGAGCAATTTTATAAGGTGGCGCTTAGCAAACCGTTCATCGATGCGGTGGTATATTCCGGTCTGGCGGACTCGCAGAACAGCACTGTGCCTGGCAGCGGTTTGCTTACGGCGGATCTGGAGCCGAAGGGCGCGTATGATGCTGTGAAGAAATTGCTCGATACGATTTTTGTCGTCCGGTGAATTTAGGTGAAGGAAGCTCAAGGATGGCGAGTGAAAGCGTCGGTAATGTCAGGCAGTGGCGGGACCAATCACTTGCGTTTATTGTCGCTATTGGTTTTTGTATGCTGCTGGCGGTCGTTTTTGGAGTGGAGACTTTTACTAAGGGTGGGCAAAATGATAAGATCGAATCGTTAGGCAGGATAAATCCGAACGAGGCGTCCGCTGTTTCGCTTTCGCGGCTGCCCGGTATAGGAATGGGGCGAGCTAACGCGATAGTCGAATATCGGCTGGAATATGTGAACAACAGCGGGGAGGTGGCGGTCTTTAGAGACTGCAATGATTTGGACAAGGTCAAGGGCATAGGTCCTGCGACGGTGAAGAAAATTGGACGATGGCTTGAATTTGAATAGAAGAAAGATTTCGGGAAACAGATGGATGGATGGGAAATAAAAAGGCCTCTTGGGCAATGCAGCGGCAGCGGCAAAAAGATTGAATATGACGAGGAGTATTTTGCCACACTGGTGGAAACGGCCGAAGGGCTGGAACGGCGGGATTTTAGCGTTGAGTATTGGGAGCAGAATAAGCCGCCGGTGTATTGCTACTGGAAGAGCAGGCTGCCGAGGCCTGACCAGAAGAAGCAGATTTTTATCGACGATGGGATGCTTATGTCATTTTTCGAGCGGCTGGCGTCGGAGACCGAGCAGGAGAAGGTGAATTTCCGTTTTGTGCTTGGGCTTATTTTGATGCGCAAGAGGAAATTGAAATACGATTCGTCGAAGACCGAGAATGAGCAGGAAATATGGCGGCTGCGGATAGCGGGTGCGAAGGAGATTGTGGATGTAATCAATCCTCATCTTGACGAGCAGCAGATACAGCAGTTGTCTTCACAGATAGGGAACATATTGCAGGTGGAATTATAAACATGAATTTACAATTGCGAAAATGTTTGTTGTTTTTAATTTCTATGGGGATGTATGTTTTGAGCGGCTGTGAAACACCGGAGCAAAAAGCATCTGTGCCCGCGACAGCGGTTATGACCGACAAGTGGATTTTGAAAAACCTGGAGGAATGCAGCAGCAGGGCGGTGCCGTTGAAAGCGAACGGGCAGTGCGAGATGCTGTTCTATGTAAAAGGTAAGCCGCATAGGGAAAACTTTCCGGTTCAACTGTGGGTAAATCCTCCTTCCGAAATTTATATGCAGGGCGACGTGGCATTTAACGCCAAAGGAGTTGTGCTGGGGTCGAATACGGAAGAATTCTGGTTTGCGCTGCAGCCTAAGGAAATCAGCAGCTACTGGTGGGGCCGGTGGTCGCAGCAGAATTCGCTTGGGGCGCTGATGATTAATCCGCACGTAGTGCTTGAAGGTATGGGAATAATAAAAATCGACAGCGAGGAGCAATGGACGTTCGGGCAGGAAGATTCTTATCGGGTCCTGACGAGGCAGGATGAGGGACGGACCAAACGAATATATGTTAACAGGCACGACGGGCGTGTAAGAAGGATGGAATATGTCGGTGCCGAGGGGGAGGCGGTGACGGTAGCAGAACTGGGTAAATACATAAAGGTGGGCGAAGATTTTTACGTTCCGACGCAAATAAAAATTATCAGGCGGCTGACAAGTGATAAGGCGGGTTTTGTCAGCATTACTTTGAAAATTTCAAGCGTAAAGGCGACCAGCTTCACGGAAGAACAGAAGCAATTTCTTTTCGAGAGACATCCGATGCAGGGCTTTAAACATATCTACAGAATCAGTGACAGCAAAGTTGTCGAGCAGCAGCAAGAGTAAAATATGAGGGTTTTATGGCGCGGATTAGCTTGAAGGAACGAATAAGCAGGGGGGTATTTTTGCTCGATGGTGCGATGGGGACGCAGCTGTTCGCACGCGGAGTCAAGGCAGGCAAATGTAGTGACTATTTGAACATCGAATCACCAGAGATTATTCTTGATATCCAGCGGGCGTATATAAAGGCAGGCAGCGACGCGGTTCTGACCAATACATTCGGCGCAAATAGAATTACGCTGGCGCGGCACGGTCTTGCAGACAGGGTCGAAGAAATAAATATCGCTGGTGCTCGAATAGCACGAAAAGCGGCGGGGGAAGATAAATACATTCTCGGCGACATTGGGCCGAGCGGAGATTTTCTCGAGCCTTTGGGGGCGCTGACCGCTGAATCATTAATGCAAGCGTTCGCTGAACAAGCGGAAGCTCTTTGCGGTGCGGGTGTTGATGGTTTAATAATCGAGACGATGACCGCACTCGATGAAATGCTGGTTGCTATTGAAGCGGTAAAATCGGTTTGCAAGCTGCCGGTTTTCGCATCTATGTCGTTTGATAAAGCGGGCGATGATTTTAGAACGATGATGGGTGTTGATGCCGGGACCGCAGTTTCAAAAATTATTTCGCTTGGCGTCGATGCGGTCGGCTTTAACTGCGGGAAGATGTCACTCGATGATTATGTCAAACTTGCTAAAAGATTTGTTACAGCGGTGAAGCAGAAGGCTTTAGTTTTAGCAGAACCCAATGCGGGTTTGCCGGAACTGGTTGGAGATAGGGCAGTTTATAAGATATCGACCGAAGATTTCGCGGCGACAGCGGAAAAGATTTACTCGGCAGGCGTAAACATTATTGGCGGCTGCTGCGGCACAAGCCCGGAACATATTGAGGCGGTAGTGCGAAGAGTGAAGCATTAAAGTTTTTTACAAGTCCGGTGACCAGCCGTCAACAAAAAATTCCAAGTCATAGTAGTTTATTTGGCCGTCGGGTTCTAAATCGCAAGCTGGGTTATAGCTTTCATCCCCAAAAGCAGCATCCCATGCGGCGGCGAATATTGCGAAGTCGTAGAAATCGACTTTTCCATTCTGGTCAAAATCGGCAGGGCCAGCAGGGATTGGAATCAGCAGAAATGCACCGCTACTATCCGGATGTCCTCCCCAGCCGACAATCCAGCCATAGTCGTTTATGCACAAGGCTGCGTCGAGATCCCAACCGAGGACTGGGTCAATCAGGTCTTCCAGATTGATATTATTACCCTGGCCCGAAGGGTCAAACAAGGTCGCGGCATATCCGCTGCTGCTTTGATTGGCACGTCCGACGATTTGTCCTCGATTGTTAATTGAAAAAGCTTCCGCGGCGTCATATCCCGGTAAAGTGCCTAAATCCAAATTTTTATCGGGTTCGTTTGTGTTAAATAACACCGCACGCGGAGCATAATCAAAAGGAAGACTCATGTGATTGTTCGCACGGCCGACTATTTGCCCGTTGTCATTGATTGATAATGCAGCGGCGTAATCGTAACCGTCAATTGAGCCGAGGTCGCGGTTGCGGTTGGGGTCTTCCCGATTAAATAATACTGCCCGTGTATCATATAAGTATTCAACGTCCTGGGAATTATATCTGACGAGACCTACGATGGTTCCAATGTTGTTAATCGCGGCAGCCTGTGATGTGATATAGCCCGGTAATGTGCCGAGGTCTATAAAGCTATCCGGTTGATTCGGAGATATCAGGGCGGCGCGTTCGAAGTAGGGAGTTGCGTCGTAACAAATCCAACCGACGATTTCGTTAAGGTCGTTATTGGAGTAGACAGCCATATCAGGAACAAGTTTTATATTGTTTTGTGGATTATCAGCATCGAATATTGTTGCGTGATACCGGTCTGCGGCATCGGCAGCAACGCCTACAATTTGGCCGGTATTATTAATGGATAGAGCTGCACTATCTTGACCACCAAGAGTTCCCAAGTCTTTATTAAGGCCGAGGCCGTTCGAATCGAACAATACCGCGCGATAGTCGATTTGCGCGTTTATATTCATGACCCGACCCACTATTTGTCCTTTGTTGTTAATGGAATACGGCTGGGCTATCTGGTAGCCGTCAAGAGTGCCGAGGTCGATGACGTTGTACCTGATTTGGGAAGGTGTTGAGGGAGTTATGGAGAGCAGTAAAAATAACACAAATACGACGATTATTCGCTTAGTAGTTTTGGAGTACATTTTGGCCCTCGAAAAAGATTTACAGATATAAATCACTTATGGATTATCGACAGCTCCATTCAAACTTCTTTAGAGGGTGCTTAGAAGCTTAGAAATTTTGAGATGTGTGCGATGGTTTTAGCGGTGGCGCCCTGGTTTTTGCGGATGATTTGCTGGCCGCTGCGAGCGATTGTCGCGGCAAAATCCCGTTCAGATAAACATTTCTGCATCATCTGTAATAATTCGTCAGCATCTTTTACCATAATCGCGCCATTGTCGGCCAGCAGGGCTTCGACGGTCTGCTGGAAGTTGAAGGCGTAAGGGCCGAATATAGTGCATTTGCCGAGAGCGGCGGCCTCCATCATGTCAGAGCCGCCCATAGGGACGAGTGAGCGTCCGACGAAAATTATATCAGCGAGGGAATAAAATTTTCGCAGGTCGCCCATAGTGTCGCCGAGAACCACATCAATTTTAGATTTTAGATTTTGGATTTTGGATTTTTCTGTTTTTACCTCGCTGTAACGAGTGAAAAGCAATCCGGTCTGTTCGATGAGTTGAGCGACTTCGTTGAAACGTTCTGGTTTGCGGGGAACGATTGCTAAATGCAAATCGGCGAATTGCTCTTTCAGTTTTTTGTAAACATCGAGGATTATTTTTTCCTCATCATTGCTGGTTCCTCCTGCTACCCAGAGTTTGCCGTCCCCTAAACCAAGCTGTTGCGCGATCGCATCAGCACCATCGACTTTATCGGTGACTTGTGCAGTGTCATATTTTAATGAGCCTGTGACGAAGACCTTTTCCGATCGGCAACCGAGTTCTCTGAAACGGCGTGCGTATTCTTCCGTTTGCGCGAGAACAAGATTGAGCCGCCGAAAGGTATCTTGTGTTAAAAAACTTACTTTTTTGTAGCGGGCGTAACTTTTGTCGCTGATTCTGCCGTTGACGATGACTACAGGGGCCCTGAACTGGTGCGAGGTCTGCACGAAATTCGGCCACAGTTCCAGCTCCATCAAAAGGCAGAGGCTCGGCTGGATATTGGCGAAGGCTTTTTGCATTACCCAGGAAAAATCGAATGGGAAATAAAAGATGCGGATGCTGTCACCATAAACTTCATTTGCGCGAGCGAAACCTGTATCGGTGGTTGTAGTCAGCACGATTTCGAACCGAGGGAATTTGTTTTTAAGTTCGGCTATGATGGTTTTGGCGGCGTTTATCTCTCCAACACTGACGGCGTGTAGCCATACGCATTTTTTTAAGGCGGGGTCTTTGCGGTGGATGTTGCCGAGGCGGTTGGCCCAGCCTTTGCGGTAGCGTTTGTATCGTATCATCCTGTAGATGGCTACAGGGCTTATGGCGATAATAGCCAGCAGATATAAAAAATCGAAGAAAAAATTCATTTTATAATGCTTTCCGTCTCAACATAACAGTAAAGGCTTGTTAGATGATATTTGCAAAAAGCGGAGAAGTCAAAGCTTATTAGAAAATGCGACCTTGACTTTGACGGAAATTTGGCGTATTTAAAGGCAGGTGGTTTTGTCCTCGTAGCTCAATTGGATAGAGCGTTGGCCTCCGGAGCCAAAGGTTGCGGGTTCAACTCCCGCCGAGGATAGTCTTAAGGTGTATGGAGACACGATGGTTGAGGGTTTGATTAAGGAAATTATTCGCTCGAAGCGCAGGACGATAGCGCTTCAGATTACACCTGAGGCTGAACTTATTATTCGTGCTCCGCACAAAGCCCCGCTTGAGACGATTCACAGATTCGTTCGAGAAAAAATGTCGTGGATACTTGCAAAGCAGCATTTTATTCGCGAGAATTACAGGGCACCAGTTGAAAAACGATTTGTCGAAGGCGAAAGTTTTTTGTATCTGGGCCAGCAGTATAAGCTATCCATAGTAAGACAAGCAAACGAGCCATTGGTTTTTAACGGTGATGAATTTCTGCTGCTGGAAAAATATATTTCCGTCGGCGAGCAGGTGTTTGTGTGGTGGTACAAAAAAGAGGCGTACAATATTATCCGCCAGCGAGTAAATTTTTACGCAAACAGCAACGGGTTGAAATACAGCGGTTTTAAAATCACGAGCGGCAGGAAGCGTTTGGGAACGTGCAGTTCCAAGGGAGCGATTAATTTCAGTTGGCGATTAATGATGACACCGATGGAGCTTATTGATTATGTGGTTGTGCATGAACTTTCGCATCTTCGGGAGCATAATCATTCCAAACGATTCTGGCAGAATGTACAGCTTTTGTACCCGAACTACAAGCAGGCGAAATTATGGATCACGGCAAATGGTCATCTGCTGGCACTTTAGAATTCCTGTAACTATTTTTTCATTTGTTCGTTTTGTTTTCGATTTGTGTTTTGTGAGCGGCATTTTGATATATTTGCCAAAGTAGTTTTTGTTTCAGGATGAGTGTGGCCGAAAATTTTTTCGTTGATTGCCAGGGCGCGCGCAAAATGCTCCATTGCTTTATCGTATTGTTGTTCTGCAAGCTCTATAGAGCCGAGATTATTTAAAGACTGCGCTGTTTGCGGATGTTCGACTCCGAATGTTTTTTCTCTTATCGACAACGACTGAAGGCATAAATCTTTTGCCTGCGGCAGTTTGTTCCGGGCTTGATAGGCCGTTGCCATATTATTTAGAAGTTGTGCCGTGATGCAATGCTGCGGTCCGAGTTTTTGGCGCGATATATCGATAGCCTGAGTGTAAAGCAGAATCGCTTGCTCGAGATTGCCTTTTTTCTGGTGGAGGGCGGCGAGGTTGTTGAAGATTTGCACGATAGCAGCGTAATCCGTTGGGGATAAATTTTGACTTATTGCCAGTGCCTTCTCGTAGAGCGGTTCAGCCTTATCATATTCATATTTTGCGACATACACGCCCGCAAGGTTATTAAGCGATATTACAACATTGGGGTCTTGCGGCCCGAAGCGTTTTTCCTTTATTTCCAGAATTCTCTGATATAACGATTCCGCTTCATCGTATTTTGCCCGGATTTTTGCAAGTTCGGCGAGGTTGTTGAGAGGCGAGACTATAGCTGAGTTATTCGGTTCACCTGTTTTTTCCCATATGGTGACAGCGTTATTATATGAAGATTCGGCCTGGTCATACATAGCTAAAGTTTTGCAAATTAGCCCGAGGTTGTTTAAAGAGACGGCAGTATTGGGGTGGTCTGGCCCGAAAGTTTCCCTGGCGAGCTGCAAAGCATTCCTCGCCAATGGGAGGGACTGGGTATATTTTGCCTGCTGATAAAGCATGATTACCTGCTGGTTGAGTTTCTCCCAATCGGATTTTTTGACGTCGGCCAAAGCATAGGTCGGTAATAAGAATATCGCAATGATAAGAACCGCCCTATTTTTCATTGTTTCTCCCTGAACCGGCTAATCGAAAAAGTCATTATAACTAAAATCAAGCGGAAGGGGACAAAAAAGTTGCGAGCAAAAAATTTGGGTGGCTGAGATTGTTTGGAACTCAGCCACCCAAATGGTACAGCCGTTTTTTAATGGATATTAAGGCTGATAGGCATAGACGCTGGAAATTTCACTTGAACTTAAAGCACGGTTATAAATTCGAACATCATCTATACTTCCCATAAAGGCTTCGTGGCGGTCGGAACGATAACCTGTATTACCGATATCAGCGTATGTGCTCAAACTTGACAGGCCTGAGTATGTGCCGGTCGCCCGCTGTGTGCCATTTACATAAACAACGTAGCTCGTACCGTTCCACATAAGGGCGATATGTGTCCAGGCGTTCTTCGGCAGATTATAAATGCCGTTCTTTTTCGTATGAGAGTTACCTAAACCTATGCCTAACGCACCGCTGGTATTGTTTGTGTAAATCTGGATTCTGTTTGCCCAGCCACCGGAGACGTGACCGAACATGAACTGCGCAACGTTGGGGAACGAGGTTGGTTTGGCCCACATTGTAATTGTTCCCTGACCTAAGCTGATTCCATTGGAAGGAATTTCAACTGCCTGGTCGAGCGTCTGGAATCGTAAAGCCGTACTGAATTTGCCGGTGACCCAGGGGGGCTGGTAAATCAAGGTTCCGGTGCCGCCTGTTGGCGCCGAATTGGTTGTGTTCTGGCCTGAGCCTTCATTGAGTTTCCAGTAGCCAACAAGACCTTGTTCGAGAGGCGGAACGGTATTGCTAACGGTTATGGTGACAACCTGTGAATCCTGGAGGCTGCCGTCAGAGACTACGAAGGTTACCTGGTAAGTGCCTACCTGGGCAATAGTCGGTGTCCAAGTGAATGTGTTTGCGTTCAAAGTGGCGCCGGCGGGGAGATTTTGTGCCGAATATGTTAGCGCATCGCCGTCGGGGTCAACCGCGCTTATGGCAAATGTCAGGGTTTGTGTCGCATTGACAGATTTATTTGTGATTGGCAAAAGTACAGGCGCACGGTTTACGTTGTTTACCGTTATGGTTATTGTTTCAAAGTCCTCAAGCTGGCCAACTGGCGCTACGAAGGTAGCTTCATAACTGCCAGCAGCGTTGTAGTCAGGTGTCCAACTGAATATGTTATTGGTAAATGTCGGCTGAGTCGGCAGATTGTGACTTTCCAATTGTACCTGAGTGGAAGGCTCGACGGTCTGCACAGTAAATGTCAGGGTTTGACCTTCGTTGACCTGTTTGTCGCCTATAGGATAAAACGCAAGGTAGGGAACGCTCTGATAAACATCGAGAACTTCATTTGCCGCGAGAGCACGGTTGTAAATTCGCATATCGTCAATGATACCGTCAAATGCTTCACTCCTGTCGGAGCGATTGCCGGTATTGGCTATATCCGCGTATGTGCTAAGAGTTGACAGGCCGGTATATGTACCTGTCGCGGATTGAGTGCCGTTAACATAGACAATGTAATTTGTGCCATTCCACGTAAGAGCAATGTGTGTCCATGAGTTTATGGGCAGGTTGAAAATGTTGGTGTGCTTTTTGTGAGTATCGCCGAGACCAATTCCGAGACCACCCTGTGCATTGTCGGTATAAATCTGGATTCTGTTAGCCCAACCATTGGCGACATGAGCGAATATAAATTGTGTTACGGCGGGGAAACTGCCCGGCTTAGCCCACAGTGTAATTGTACCGCGTGCAGGATTCATACCATTGGTTGGAACTTCAACGCTCTGGTCGGCTACGGCAAATTCAAGGGCTGAGGCAAATTTACCGGCAACCCAAAGCGGCTGGCCTATCAGCGTGCCGTCATTTCCATTATTGGATGAATCCAGAGCTGTGGTACCGCTTGCCTCATCAAATCTCCAGTAGCCGACAATACCTGAATCATATTGATATGTGCGTGTTGTACCGGGCATTGTATTGCCAGCAGCATCCCGGACATTTGTCACAGTCAAGGTGTAAGAAACATTATCCGTGTGATTGGAAGTGGTCAGCGTTACGGTATTATATTGAGTATTAAGCGCAGCAGCGCTAACTGTAATGCCGTTGTTTATTGAATAGTTAGCGACGGTTTGCGCAGAGGATTGATTTAAGGCTTCATTAAAAAGTATTTCTACCGAATTCTTATAAGCGGTTACCGAAACAATTGAAGGCGGGGTGGTGTCTCTCGATGTAATTGTGATAACCACAGTATCTGTGGCGGTCAATCCACCGTTGTCGGTAACAGTCAAAGTTATGGTGTGTGTGGCGACGGACAAAGTCGCAGAGGCGGTTGCGCCTGTCGCGATTTGAGTACTGCCTTCTTTCCATACATAAGATGTTATACTGCCGTCGGGGTCGCGGGAAGCGGAACCATTGAGGCTGACTGCGTGGCTGTTGTTGCCGTCACTGTCATTAACCGTCTGGTCCGGACCGGCGTTAGCCGTTGGACGCTGATTTGTCGGAGTTTTATTGGGCCAAATGGGACCGAACTGCGCTCTGTAGGTGTCCCACATATCTTCGACCCATGAATTCCATTGTCTGAAATCGCTCGATGGTTCTGTAGCCATATACCTGTCCATATAGTCGAACAGCGCGTTATGTCCCCATTCAGCTTTGGCATTCATTGCAAGAGTTGCCAATACAAAGCCACCCCATGAGTTTGCGGTACAGCATCGCCGGTAACCGCTGTCCCAGGTTTTATCGTCATACCGGTAGCCGGGGGGGTCAGAATAATGCGCGTGTCTTATGCCCCATTCGGGTAGTCCGACATCTGCTGATGTGTAACCACCGTAGCCGTAGTTATAGACACCGGAACTGGTTTGCTGTACATAAAAAGTCTGTGCATCTTCACCAAAGTACGGGTCATTAATAGCATGCTGGCCGATATTGCTCATACTGCTGTCATTGAGCACTATGCCGGCAAGTAGAATAGGAAACTTCCTGCCGCTGGCAGTACCACCGTCAGGTTCCCAAGCATAAAAGCAGCCAGCCTGATAAACCCCGTAATTGTCGATACCTAATTGGCATATCCTAATTAGCAAGGTTTCTTTGTCGGCATCGGTATAATTGGAATTTAGCGCCAATGCGCCTATCCCGACCTGTGTTGATAAATCTCTGCCGTAGTTTTCCATATTATAGTCAGGATGATACCAATCAGAGTACCAGCCCCATCTATGGTCGAGCCAGGGACGCTCAAACATTCTTTCTACCGAGGCATTTTGGGCATCACCAGCCTGTTGTTTCAGCCGCGGTGTATTCGGTAGCAGAGGTAGTTTTGCGAGCAGTGAATAATTCAGTTGCGATTTATTAAATTTGACGGTCTTGTCTGTGCCGGCATAAGGGGGTCTGAAGCTTCCGGCCGATGGAGCAGATGACAAGATAGTCAATACGGCGCACGTTTGAATTTGTGGCCGCTTGCCGTATGGCACGTCCCCTGTTTCGGGGTCGCTAATTGTAGAAACAAGCGATTTACTCGGCGATATCACAAGCGGGTTTGCTGCATTAACCCCATATGCCACGTTCAACGCTGATTGATAATTTAGCATTGCCGAATCATATCCCTGGTTGTCATTAGTAGGACTTGGATTTAGCATTGAACCGTTTTTAACTCTGCCGCTGACGCTGGTAGAAGGCGGGTTGATGCCGATAATGGTAACAGTGCCTATTACCCAGTAATCGCCATTCGCGAACTGGCCAACAGTGTAAGCTTTGTCGAACGTCCAGGTGATTCCGAACTGGCTGACTGAGCTTGCTGTTGCGCTGTAAGCTTGCACCGGTAGAAAGAAGCATGTTGCTAATATCAGAAGGCAGAAAAGAAATCTTTGACGTTGTGGGAAGAGTACTTCTAAAGAGAGTGAGAATCGCTTGTGTATTTTTCTCATGTGCCTCCCGAATTTGTCCCCGATCCATCGTGGTTTCATAATAAAACTCCTTTTCTAAAACATACAAAAAAAATTAATCACCGACAAATACACAATTATTAGTTCCGACATTTTGCTGGTAAAAAAGGTTGAAGCACATTTAGTCAAAAACTCACAAAAAGCCTTATTCGTTATTGTGCAAAACAGCGCATCGTGTGGAGAGTTCGGTCATCCCTGGTAGTGCCGGTTTCCATCCTTTAAGCAAAAGACTCATTTATTAGTACTATTTTCCTTACTTTTATCCTTGCTCGCAGGCAAATACAATTCTATAGGTTAGGTTCGTAATAAGTGAAGAAAAATCTTGAAAAAACGATTTTTTTGGCGAATACGTGGTAATATTTTTCGCCTACTCCATTTAGCTTAGTTATTAGGAAAAAGCTCATATCAGGGTTAAATTCGATAAATCGAAAACGAGTTTACAAAGGTTTTGACGTTCGGCCGGCTTTGGGTTATATTAAGCGGCACTATGATTTATCGTTGCTTTTGAAACAGTGGGTGATTTGAACCTTTTAAACGAGGAAGGTAATAGCCATTAGATTAGCGATACATGTAACACATGAGTCCGCCCGCAAAATTGGCGGTATTGGCGCCGTGCTCGGCGATGTATGCAGCCTGCAGGAATATAAAGACTTCTATCATAAGACGGTTTTTTACGGGCCGCTGTTTGACCTTCCGACGGATGCCTTTGGTCATCTGGGGCCTTCGGGGAAGCTGCTTTTTTCGAGCCACGACAAGTATGACGCTGATAATTATGCCCAGCCGCTCGGCAAAATCATTGAAAAGTACAATATAGATATAGTTTACGGTAAAAGGGAGCTTGTCAGCGAGTTCGATATCACGCGGCACAACACCATCGAAGTGATAAACGTCGGCACGCACAAGATGAACCACAAGGAAGTCGACAGATTCAAATATGTTCTCTGGGAGAAATTTGCCTTTGAATCCAAGGGCTATGAAGGAAACTGGGATTTCGAGCAATACCTGCGTATTGCCATACCATATCTTGAGATACTCGAAGGTCTTTACGGCCGGACACCGGAATATTTTCACTTCTCTCACGAATATATGGGGATGCCGTCGGTGATGTCGGTGATTGCCGATGGAAGAAAGGAGAAGACTATTTTCGTCGCTCATGAGGTGACTACCGCAAGGTCTCTGGTTGAAAACCATCCGGGTCACGACATAAGCTTTTATAACCTGCTTCAGTTAAATAAAGGCCAAAAGAGTCTGGAAGAGGTGTTCGGCAGTCAGAAGCAGAACTACCGCAGTGAGCTTGTTAAAAGAGCGGTACATTGCGGTAAGATATTTGCCGTCGGGGACCACGTAAAAGATGAATATTTGTTTCTTGTTCCACAAACACCGCCTGAGAAAATCGAGGTGGTTTATAATGGTGTATCGGCGAAACAGATAGATATGGAGCAGAAGCTGCGAAGCCGGTCGCACATTGAGATGTACGCAGACGCGATGTTTAATTTTGTGCCGGATGCCATCTTCACACATGTTACGCGTCTTGTGCCGAGCAAAGGATTGTGGAGGGACATTGCGTTATTGTATCACCTGGATAAAATCTTCGATGCCAATAATCTTAAGGGTGTGTATCTGCTTGTTTCCACTCTCATTGCCACAGGCAGGTCGCCCAACGATATAATGAAAATGGAAAATGATTATGGCTGGCCTGTGCTGCACCGAGACGGCTGGCCCGACCTCATCGGTAGTGAAAAATATATTTACGAATACCTGCAGGTTTTTAATTCACGGTCGAAGGCAATCAAGGGAGTTTTTATAAACCAGTTCGGTTTCAACAGACACGTTTGCGGGATGCGTGTTCCGGAAGAAGCGGAATTCGCGGATTTGCGAATTGCTTCCGATGCGGAGTTCGGATTTTCAACTTACGAACCTTTTGGAATCGCACAAATCGAAGTAGTTCCTTTCGGCGGTGTTTCCGTGATGTCGTCATCGTGCGGTTCAGCGGGCTTTCTAAAGGCCAGATTTGCGGATGCGCCCATCAAGCCGTTCTATATACTGGATTTTGTCGAGGCCGGAAGGAAGCTGAGCAACACGGCACTGAAGAACCTGACGATACAGCAGCGTACCGCGATGGAAGATGAAATCCTGTCGGGGAACGCTAAAGGTATTTTCGATTGCTTGCCGCTGGGTAAAGAAAAAAGAGAACAGTATTTGGCTAATGCCCTGAAATATATTTCGAGAATAAGCTGGGAGGCTTCGGCCAAAAGCTACATAAGCTTTTAATGCTTTTACTTTATTGCGAGCGCAATCGGGGTTAATACATTTCTGATAAGCTGCATCTAAAACAGTCATACTCAAAAACTCCTTCTTATAGATTTTGAGGCATCAGGAACGATGAGCAGAGTTTTTGGTATAGAAATTGGCTTTGTTTGGCTTTGTTTTATTGGTTCATTGTCCATAGTTCTTTGTTCATAGTTCTTTGTTTTGACATAACTTACATTCATTTGGATATCCAGCGAATTGGCTTTGTTTTGCATAATTTAGTCTTTTCGTTATGGTTAATTTGGTTAAAGTGGGAAAATTGGTTAATTTGTGGATTCGACTTCGCTCACCACAAGTTGATGGTTGATTGGTTAAATGTTTAATTGGCATTTCAGAGGCTCCCTTAAGTGGTTAAATTGGTTAATTCGTTAAATGGTTAATAACCCCCTGAGCCATGGAATGTAGCCCAGCCAGTAGATATGATATTCACTGTGTTAAATAAATCAAGAACTTTTTGAAGAAATTAAGTAAATATTTAATAATTTTAGCGGCTTGTAAGACGTTGTAAGACAGAGGATTACGAATAGTGAGCAAAAATGGATTGCAGTAAAGAGCAGGAGTTAAATACAAAGGGCGGAGGTGCTTTCGGAGCAGTCCGCCCTTTTATTCAATCACAACCAGGCCCCTCGACTCTGCTCGGGACTGAGATGGTTGTGCCACATTATTAATTATGGTTCGCTGGAAGTGAAAACAATGCTGTGGAGCAAATTGCCTTCGCCGTCAAAGAGCATCAACGTGCCTTCGCCAGCAAATGTTATATCGTCAACCAGTTGGCCGGGACCGAGCGGCAATGGGTCATCCGGCGGCATCGCAAAGTCGATAAG
>Ga0214473_10004281_pt1 | contig 17155 bp, 10 predicted proteins | sample RVTome_7_FD_203509 | JGI IMG/M metagenome (GOLD analysis project Ga0214473, IMG submission 203509) | Soil microbial communities from uranium-contaminated site in the Upper Colorado River Basin, Wyoming, United States - RVT98D197 | ecosystem: Environmental > Terrestrial > Soil > Contaminated >... | reverse complement strand
ACGAACTCGCTCATGAGCTGACCGTGCGAGCCACCGTGCCCACCGGGGTTCACATTGGGCGGAAGCGGCGGCCGCGATGTGTCAGGCAAATCCGTCATAGCGCCGTGGTACTCGATTCCATCCATCCAGCCTTGCTCGCCAAACACGCGGCCGGTTTCGCCAACCTTGTCGCGGATGCCTATGCACATGAGCATCCGTGAGGCGCCCCCCTCGGCGGTCTGAAAGAGGGCAATCTGGTCGGTAAAAGTATTGCCATATTGATTGGCTCCGGGCTGCCACGACTCAAAGCCCGCATTGGAGCCGGTGCAGGAAACGGAGACGAACGGTTTGCCGGTCACGCCGACATAATAGGCCGTGGAATGGGTGGGGTACCACAACGGAACAGAGCCGACTCGCCAATTCTTGTACGAGTCGATCTGCTGGGAGTGGAAGTGGTAATACTCGCCTTCCGAGTAGACGAGTCGCCCGAATCCCCCCGCCTGGTAGATTTGACGCATCGCGTAACAGTCAGGGCGGTAGCAGGATGTCTCGAACATCATGTATTTGAGGCCACTCGTTTTGACCGCCTCAAAAAGTCTGTCGGCGTCTTCGAGAGACCCATAAACGGCAGGGACGGCGCAGGCAACGTGCTTGCCGTGCTTGAGAACCTCGATGCAGTGCCGGGCATGGCTTGGGGCGTCGGTGGCCACGAACACGGCTTCGATCGTGTTGTCCTTGACGAGTTCTTCCAGGGACGGATAGGTTTTCTCGCAGCGACACTCCTTCGCCAGAGCGGCGCACCGATCGGGGAACAGATCGCTGACCGCCGCGACTTCAACATTGGGATGGTCCTGGAAACTGAAGGCGGCGCCGAAACGGCAAGCGCCGTATCCGACGATGCCCACGCGGATTCTGCGGTCCGAAACGGGCTCCCATTCTTTCGACGCGTTCAGATCGGAGGGAGCTTCCTCGAAGCCCGGGATCGGCTTCGGGTTCTGCTGAGCGAAGGCCGACCCGCTCAATCCGACAGCAGCGGCGCCAAGGCTGGCGGCTTGCAGGAAGGAACGTCGTGACGTCGACCTGCTCATCGCAGCCGCCGCGCGAGAACTAGCGGAATGGGATGGAAAGGCGGTTCGGTCGGGATTTCTGGGGTCTCGTTTGGGTGTCATGATGGTCTCCGGTCTTCCGGTTAAGGTTTTTCGAGCGTCAATGCCTGGCGCGATTGTGAAGGGAAGTCGTGCGCCTGTCAAACAGTGGCGCCCTCCTTCTGGATTCCCGCTTTCGCGGGAATGACGAAAAATGGAACGTTTTCCCCAGTGGTCATCCCCGCGAAAGCGGGGATCCAGGAGACGGGCGACTTTTTCAAGGGCCTGTTAGGGTGGATTACACTAAGGAAATCCAGGGACACCACACCTATTTTGTCCCAATCGTGCATCAGCGATGGGAGTGGCGCGACCTCGCCAATCTGGTCGCCACATCCGCTCAAATGTGCGACCGCACTGCTCCAGGAAAATAGGTGTGGTGTCCCCATATTTGCCAATCAACGAGACAATCGAACAAACACAGGGTAGTCTTTGATCAGCATCCCTTTCAGGACTGCTTCGTTGCCCTGCTGTGTGACGACGAGCTCCTGCTCGGTTCCGTTCATGATGTCGTAGACCTTCGCGCTGCCGATCCTCCGGCCGGGGAGCGTAACATCCGTCTCGAACTCCACGATTCCGTCTTCCGTTTTTCCCGGAACCCAGCCTGCAAACATGAGATCCTCCTCCCCTTTCGCAAAGGTGTCGCACTCGAACTGCTTTTCGCCAGTGAAGCGCACCTCGAAATACGCTCCCTTGAATCCGTCCAGGACGGTGCTCAGGTTCCGAAGGACGTAGTAGATGGGTTGGGGCTGGGCCGGTGTGATGGGATCCACCTGGAAGCTACTGTTACGCAGGAGCGTGACATCCCAGTTGATCCTTCCGGTTTGGAAGGTTTCGTTGTAAAGCGAGACAACGTCCATGGCGGAGTGCAAAGTCATCAGTTGCGCCGTGTATTTTGCCTTCTTCATCTCCGTGCACCAATCGGGCGCCCCGGGATAGGGGGCCGCCCAGGTCCATTCGGATGCGATGTAGGCGCCCTTGAAGCCGAGAGCCTCGCAGTCTTTCTTGAACTGCGCGACGTCCTTACGGTAGCTCCGGTACCTCTCGCTGCCCGGATCCTCTTGGTAGAAAGGGTGCCAACCGACCGCATCGAGCTCCCGGGCAAGTCCCTTATTGGAGGCAAAGGATTCCTCTCCCCTATCCCAATTCTCGGCTGCACCGTCGGGTGCATCAAAGCGGTCCTCGAAGAGGGTCTTCCCCGTTGGATCGGTCGCGGTGAAACAGTCGAAAGCTTGTTTTTCGGACCTATTGTGAAATAGGCCGAACCCTCCGGGTTCATTGTATTTTCCAATCGGGTGGGTCGATACAAATTCCTTCTCGCCGCCGGTCAGCGTGAACGTGACCTCCGGACCATCAACACTGGCCATGAGGTGGATCTCCGGACCGAGACCCTCGACGCGGACGAGATCGTGGATCCCTCCCCACTCCCCGTCCACCACTTCGTGGAAGTAGATGCCGCCTTGGAACGGTGAATAGTTGGCCAACAAGTAGTTGTCGCGGTCCTTGGCCCGGATGACGAATCCCGCTTCCGACTCACTACAAGCATCCACATTCAGCGTGACATCCTTTGCGCTGAGACCCTTCGCCAGCGCCAATGTCGGACCAAACAGTTGGAGTTTCCCCTCCTTGATTCCAGAGAGGCTCACCCCCCCCAGGCAACGAAGGATCGACGCCTTATCGAAACCTCCCGTGGAACCCAGCATGATCTTGGCCTCGGGATCGGCTTTCCCGATCGTCTCGATCGCCTCGGAGACGATCTTGACGTAGTTCCCCACACCGATGCCCTGCCACTCATTGCAGATTTCGAAATAGGCCACTCGGCCCTTGAAATGCCGGACCATGTAGTCCACATAGCGGAGATACCCCTCCATCAGGTCCTCGCTTTGATGGGGCCATCCCTGGTGGTCGTAGTAGGTCTCCATGATCTCGGTCACCCGAGCCTTCTTCCAGTCGGTCTTGCGTGGCGGATCGTGGTAGAGCCAGTTTCCTTTGTCCAGGCAGAGAATGACGCTTAGGCCGTTGGCATGGGCTTCGGTAACCGCTTCGTCAGATCTCCGGTCGATCTCCAGTTTCCCCTTTTCACGCTCCACGTACGACCAAAGAAAGGTTCCCATGTCGTAACCAACCCGAGTCCACTTGAAACCCAGGTCGTACTGAATCGGCCAGAGCATGTCCTGAGTGAAGCGGTCCATGCCATAACCGTAGTGAGTGGACGACACCTGGACTCCCGCCCCGCGCGAAACCAGCGCCAGATTGTGTCCCTCCGGATCCAGGACCTCGATCTCGCCGATGGAGAAACTGGGACCCCAGAAACCGACGTTCTTCTCCTCAAAGTTCTTTCCGATCGCCCAGATCATCTTGGCGCGGCGGGGCTCGAAACGAATCGCATTCGGTCCAGACTCATCTCCATCAAAACTCTTGTTTTCGTAGACGGTCTCCCAGTCTTTCCCGTTTTGGCTGAGTTTGACGACGAGATGGCGGGGAAGCGATTTTCCCAGCCGATGTTCGGGTTTGCTGCCAGGTCCCTTCTGCGAGCATACGAGAACCACGGAGGCGATCGTGCTTTCGGACGGCAGATCGATCCGGATCCACTCGGGCTGCACATCCGGAGACAGCATTCCCCGGCTCGACCAAGCGGTTTCCGGGTTCCCATCGATGAGGTGGATGGGTAGAAGGGGCTGGTCGTCATTCCACATCGTCTTGGGTTCGCGCGCGGGAGTGGAACCACAGTAGTTCGACTCGATCTCCCAGGATTTCTTGGGTTGGATTTTCGCGATCGGATAGGAGTTTCCCTCCTGCATCGCGGTTCCAGGCAGCAGATCGGGACCGAGGCCGTAAACGTACGTGTATCCGAACGCATAGACCGGGACCTGGTTCACGTAGGCCTCGACGGTTGCGTACTCTTCAATGCTCGGTTCCTTTGGGGCCATCGTCGATTCACCTCTCGCATTGGGAGCGCTTGCCATAATGACAACGGTCGTAATCAGATTGGCCAGGAAAATGCCTGGGGTCTTCTTCCCGTGAAATCTTCTTCCTTCCGCCACCTGTCACATCCTCCACCGGTCTTTTCCCGAGACTTGCGTGCCACGGGATTCGCCCACGCCGGGGAAACTACCACTTTGCACGGCAACCGAGGAGGTGGTTTGGGGAACAAGGCGCCTCGATAAACGGCTCTTTTCCCGAATAAGGGAGTAGATCCAGCGACGTGCGCATACCCCCCACCCTCGTAGACTGGGTCTATCGGCTCGGTCAATCTGGATTCTAAGAGAAGGAAACATTGCCAAGGAAACACTGAAGGACCCGAGGGAACCGCTTGACACCCCCAAGCAGTCCGAGCAAAACACTGGCGAAAGCAGGGATCGATGATTCCCAAGGAGAGACAGCCATGACAGCAAAGCAGAGATCCAACCCATTGTCAAAGCATTTTCGTGTCCCTTCAAATGGTTCTTTCAAACTCGCGAAGGTGGATCCGGGCGACACATGCGGAATTCCCGGCAAGAAGGAAGCAAGGAAAGAACTCCGTCGGATTCATGAACGGCTGACAACACTCCAAGAAGTCCTCTATGCCCAAGCCAAACACGCCGTGCTGGTTGTCCTGCAGGCCATGGACACGGGAGGAAAAGACAGCACAATTCGCCACGTCTTCGGCCCTCTGAATCCGCAGGGAGTGCGCGCAATCGGCTTCAAAGCGCCCACTCCCATGGAATTGGCACACGACTACCTCTGGCGTATCCATAACGAGATTCCCGCCAAGGGGATGATCCATGTTTTCAACCGGTCCCATTACGAAGACGTACTTGTTGTCCGCGTACACAATCTGATACCACAATCTGAGATCAAGAAGCGCTATGACCAAATCAACGCTTTTGAAAAGCACTTGAGCGAAAACGGCGTCACCATAGTCAAGTTTCTTCTCCATATCGGCAAGGACGAGCAAAAGCTCAGACTCCAATCCCGATTGGACCGTCCGGACAAACACTGGAAGTTCAATGTAGCCGATCTTAACGAACGAGACCTTTGGAAAGACTACCAGAAGGCTTTCGACGTCGCTTTGAATCGATGCAGCACATCCAATGGACCATGGTATGTGGTGCCGGCCAACCACAAATGGTCGCGCGATGTGATTGTCGGAAGGATTGTCCTCGAAACTCTGAAACAGTTGGATTTGAAGTACCCGGATTCCGATCCCGAGCTGGATAAGGTCGTGATTTCGGATTAGACTTTCAAGCGCAGTCTCACCGGCAAGACTTCAGCATGGGATGGAGACAAAGCCCATGAACGGATTACTCTATTGGGGAGGACATCAGAGAAGTCCGCAAGCGGCTAACACAAGGGCGGAATGGCAGGGATATCGGAGGGCACGCACCACGACTAACCGTGCCTCGACCCGAACCCGTCGAAGAGGTTCCCGCGTAAACATTCAGTGAACCCGTATCACCCTCATCCCTAACCCTTCTCCCAAAGGGAGAAGGGGACCGGTTCCCTCTCCCTCCGGGAGAGGGCTAGGGTGAGGGAGAAATGCAAGGAGACCTCTCTTCCCAAAAAAACCGCTTCACTGAATGCTTACGTTCCCGCCATGTCCGTGCCCGAGGGATGGCTCACGCATTACTCCACTTGTGACCTCGACTACCATGTAAACATCGCGGCCCGTGCCTGCATCAACACCTCCCACCCGGACGAAGAAGTCCCGGGCGATCCCCCACTCTCTATTCGCGGCCGTTCCCTCCTCGACCCGTGTTCCCCATAACAACTTAAGGCAAAGCAGCTATCGCCCGGGAGAACACCAGACAGGCGTCCCTGGCATTGACATTGCCGTCTTTGTCGAAATCTCCTTCTAAGGCCATGCCCGTTTTCTTCCAGTCCCTCGCCAGACAGAAGAGCGGGAATTCGTCGCAGAGACCGACGGGAGGCTGGCCCGACGTTCTCGCGCGAATGCGGATCGACAGTTGCTTCCTCTCGCTGCCTCTGGGAATCTGCCCATCGAAAACGATCGCTTCGAAGCGATACAGCCCCGTGAGTTCGGGGACGCCGCCGATCGTGCCTATCGGCAGGAGCGACAACCCGGGCGGCAGCGCTCCTTCGGTCAGGAACCATTCGTAAGGAGCCGCTGTCCCAGTCGCTTCGAGTTGCGACGCATAGTCCTCTCTCAACCACCCATCGGGCAAGGAATCTGCTGCAATGACAGGAGAGATTTCGGGTTGAATCACTAGGCTGAAACGGCGACTTGCCGACCGCCCAGCCGAATCGAAGACAGCCACCACGAACCCGAAGGTGGCGGCCTCTTCCGGGGAACCGGCGAGCAATCCCGACTCACTCAGCTCGATCCCGGGAGGAAGAAACCCGCCGCACAACTGCCAACTGATGGGGGCTGTCCCGTTCTCCTGTTCCAGCTGGATTGAATAAGGCACGCCGACACGCCCGTCGGGGAGCGATTCGTTAACGACTTGGATGGCGTCCGTGGGAGCGGCGTACTTCATCCCCAAACCGAAACCGCCGTAGGCCCACAGGTTCTCGCTGTCCGGTGCATCCAAGGTTCTCAGGTCGTGGGAGAGAACTCCCGTGGAGATTCTCGACCCTTCGGTGAAATCCGAGTTCTCGGCTTCCAGCAGGACCGGAGGACCGTTATCCGGGTCTTCAGCCCCGACGATCCAGCCTTTCCCGCAGGAACTGAAGGACACGTCGGAAAGCACCCATTCCGTCGGCAGGCTAACAGGAGTCCAAGTGGTCGCTCCCGGGATTCTGTGCAGGGCCAGGCCGCCGTCACCCACCGCCCAACCCTCGAGGAGATTGGGGAAGAAGATGGAGTTGAGAGAATCATAATACTCGTCCGGACTTGAATACACTTGTTCCCAGGATTTGCCGCCGTCTTTGGTCTGCAGGATATTTTCGGTAGCGCTGATGAGCCATCCATTCTCCCGGTCGACGAAAAAGAGATGCCCTGATTTGTAGTAGCCGAGGCTAAGATCTTCAGCAATTTTTTTCCAAGTTGCTCCACCGTCGCGCGTGTGTAACACGAATACGCTATCCAGGAAGGTGGTAAGGAGCCAACCGTGATGGTCATCGATGAAGAAGACATCGAACCACGCACTCGATAGAGCCTTCTGGTCCACGTTCTCCTTCCAGTAGTAGGGTCCTTCGTCCGACGGGAGCATGCCCCTTCGCGTCAGGTCGTATCGGGGCCCCCAGCTGTTTCCTCCGTCAGTGGTCTCCAAAAGGGGGGATCGACTGTCCGTGTCAAGCGCCCAGCCGTGCCACTCGTTGGTAAAGAAAATCTGCCGGTTGACACGCGGTTGGCCTACCAGTCGCCAATCCGCTCCCCCGTTCTCGGTCTTGAAATGTCTTAAGTCCCCCAAATCGGTTTCACGACCAACCGCATATCCCCTTTGGGAATCAAAAAACCGGACCTCCGAAATATCGGGGCCGGGCGATCGAGTGTCGAGACTGGGGGAAGACGGTTCCGTGTCCGTGAAATCCGGCCAGCCGTACTGTTGGGTGAAGTCCTCTCCACCATCCGTGGTTTTCCAGACGGATCCCTCCATGTGGGTCTGAACGCCGTCCGTTATGTCTCCAAGTTGGTGGTACAAGACCCAGCCGGTGTCCGCGTCCAAGAACTGCATCCCCCAGAAAGACGCGTCCGTAATGCCTGTAAAATTGGTGTAAAGCCATGTTGAGCCGCCGTTTGTGGTGCGCCAGATACGACTACTGAACAGGCCGGATACCCAACCCGTCTTGCCATCGGGCAGGAACTGAATGTTGTTCAGGTAGACCGTTCCATGCACCTTCTGGTTCTCCCACGTCTGGCCTCCGTCGACGGTGTGATAGAGGCGATAGTCGTTGAAACCGACCTGCAGGTTGGTTCCGACCCAGCCTTCCAGTGAGTTGGCGAAGAAAATGCAGCTGATCTGAGGGGGTTCCTCAGCCTTTGGGAGCGAGGTCTTCCGAGTCCGACCTGTACTTGGGAGTTTTACGCGGTTCTTGGACTGGCCACCTGGGATTTCGGGAAGGACCTCCGCGGTCCACACCTTGCCACCGTCGGTGCTCTTCAGAAACGTTTCGTTTTCCCCTCCGGCATATCCGAGTGACAGATCCGCGAAGAACAGATCGTGGATGTAGTGAGACACTGGTACGGAGGAGGCGTTCCAGGTTTGGCCGCCGTCCTCGGTGTACGCGATCCCGATCCCGAAAAGGCAACCGTGCAGGCCGTCGAAAAAACGAACCCCCTCCAAAAGAGAAAGAGGATGAGACTGTTCGGTCCATGACCGTCCACGATCGGGCGAGTAGAACACGCGGTTGCTTGCCACCATCCAGCCCGCGTCGCCCACCCAGTCGAAGTCGATCATTTCCGAGCCGAACAATCGTTTCGACCAGCTGCGCCCTCCGTCCGATGTTTCGATGATGACCCCACTCCATCCGATGGCGATTCCGTTGTTCTCGTCGAAGAAATGGATGTCCATGATGCGGTTGTGTGCGTGTTGGACCTCCCAGCTTCCTTCGCCAAGAGGATCCACTTCGAAGTGGAGTTCCAGAGTCACTTCTTGGGGGAGGGCGCTACTGTCAGCCACCCGAACGGAGAAGCCGTAGCTGCCCACTTCCAACGGGACGCCGGAGAAAACGAGGTCTTCGGTGACCGCCATCCCGGCGGGCATCGTTCCCGAGACAACGGCGCAGTGGTACGGTGGGTTGCCACCCGTAACACCCAGGAAATGATAGTAGGTCTTCCGGTGTGTTGCGCTTGGCAGAGTGCTGGGACCGGCCACGAGCTGCTCGGAAGCGATCGCAAGGGAGGTTCGCCATTCGTCCGTGGCGCTCCGACTGTCGGTGACTCCGATGGTGAAAGCAGACTCATCCGCCTCGGTTGGAGTCCCGATCAAATACCCCGACTCCGAGTCGATGTCGATTCCTTCCGGAGGGGACTGGATACTCCAGGTGTAGGGAGGCGTTCCTTCGTAGGCGGTGACCGGTGTCTTGTAGTAGGCTCCCACCACTCCCTTGGGGAGTTCTCTGGACCAGATGACCGGAAAATCGCCGGTGCCAGTTGTCCGATGATACAGGCACATTGCGCCGCTCAACTCCCCATGGCTCCCCCCTGCCCAGAGGTGTGCCCCGTTCCTGGCCAAGGCAACCATCCAGGCGTCCTTCGCGACGTTCTCCGAAAACCAGGTGGCGCCTGCGTTGGTTGTCCCGAGGATGATTCCGGACAGGCTTTTCCGGCCCACCGCGAGTGCCTGAGTCGGGCTGAAAACCTCGAGGTCCATCAGGTCGAAGTCCGGGACACCGGCTTGCTGATACCAGGTCGCACCACCGTCATGAGTGGCGAGGAGGGCGCCTTCACTCCCCACCACCCACCCATGAGTGGGGTCGGCGAATCGTACGCAATGAAGGTTGGCAAGTGTCCCGGTTTTTCCAATGCCCCACGTCTCGCCTCCGTCGTGGGTGAAAATGAGCGTGCCAAAGTCGCCGATCACCCACCCATGCATCGGATCCAAGAAGAAGATGTCGTTGACGTCAAAACCCAGGGGAGTCGATTTGACCTCCCAGACCGACCCCCCGTCATTCGACACCGCCACAATGCCCTCCGTGGCCCCGCCGATTCCTTCTTCCCCCGCAAGGTACAGGGTTTGTTCGTCGAGAAAGCAGACGGCATGTGCTTCACCAAAGGGATGTTCCGCTTCATTGAAAGTGAGTCCCCCGTCGTCCGTCCGCAGCAAGACTTCGTTTCCGAAATTGCCACAGGGGAGCAGCCATCCTGTGGTCGGATTCAGGAAGTGGATGCGGGCGAAGGGTCCTCTATAGGTCCCGATACCGATGTCCCCTGTGCAAACCTCTGTCCAGTCTTTTCCCCCGTTGGTTGTATGGAGTATCCGGTAGCCCGAGCTCGCGTCCACGAGCGCCCAGCCTTCGTTGGAGTCGACGAACGAGAGGTCCTGGATAGTATCGAGCGAAGCTGTTTGAGGAACGGGAAACAAGTCCCAACCGGCTTGCGCGGGGAAATTCCCCAAGGCAAGGACAACCAGCCAGAAGACCTTTGAAAACCATCCGAGGGAGACTACCGATGGACGGGGCACACTTCGCTTCCTCAACGGAGAACACGAAGGCAAGAGTGGGGAGCTTGTTGTCGAGTTTGAAGGTAGAGGTGGACTGTGAGACTGCATACATCTCATCGTTGACCCTCCTTCGATAGGAGTGTGGGCTCTTCGCCTGAGTCGGCAAAGCCGGAGCCTATGGCAGCAAAGCAGGCAGTCCCCGATCGACGACATGGTGAACCACCACGACAATGATGCAACAATAGACCCATGTATCCGAATGGTAAAGTGCCGATCAGGTCAGGATCCAACGTTCTTTTGCGATTTCGACGTCCACCAGATTCACACTACCCCGAGTCCCCCCCTGCTGGGGGCTTCTTGCACTGGGTCTTGCACCCCCTCTTGCCGTTGCCTCTCTCCGCCGGCAACCACCGGCTCTATGTCGCCTCAGCGACTTTTGCCCGGCCGTGACTCCGGAATGCGCGCAACAGTCACGACGCACCCCCCAGCGAAGAGAGATACTTTGAAAACGATCTGTTTCTCTGTATCATCTCCAGGTTGCCAGCCCAGCAGAAAAAGGAGCCAGAGATGTTCGCTCTCACCCGTGGTCCCAAGGTTGTTCGGGGCTTTACCCTCATCGAGTTGCTGATCGTCATCGCCATCATCCTGATTCTGATCTCGATCGCTCTGCCGAATTTCCTTGCGGCGCAGTCGCGTGCAAAGGTTGTCCGTGAAAAATCGGACATGCGCACGCTATCCATCGCGATCGAGTCTCTGCGATCCGATTACGACGTTCTGTTGGTAGATTTCTGGGATGACGACGTCCAGATGATTACGAGGGCGCGTTTCAGTGGTTATTACCTTGGAAATTATGTTCCTGCCTTCTTTGGACCCTGCTGTAGTTGGCATCGTCACGATTTTCGGGGTGGCACAACCGGGCTATTCGCACCCCTTACGACCCCCGTTCCCTATATTAAAGAGGTACCTCGCGACCCCTTCGCGTACGAAAGAGGGGATCTGACGCTGATCGATCAGGATGTCATTCCCCCCATCTCGTACATGTATCACGATCGCGAATCGAAGGACATGAACCTGAGGGCAAGTGACTTCACGGGAGTCCCTGGAATCTATTGTCCTCCTGCGACCGGAATGCACGGAATCCTCAAGCCACTTGGAATGGATCAATACCTACTGGTTGGAGTCGGTCCCGACCTCCAAAGGGATGGTTCGTGCGTCCCTTACGGACCTACAAATGGGGTGACGAGCTACGGGGATATCGTCCATCGTTCGGACGGCTGATTCCTGCCCCCGGCTCGGCCCACCCCGCAAGCGCCTCAGGCAAAGGATCGGTCCATCTTCCGGCTGAACGGCACCGGGCCGTTTGGAGTGATCTCGTATCCGGTTTCGATCCGAGCTCCGTTCCACTCGGGATGTCCGAAGAAGCTGACGTCGACACAGACTGCCATTCCCGGTTTGAGGACATCCTTGCTGTTTGGCCCGAAAAAAGGGGACTCGGCTTCGTGCAGACCGATAGTGTGCGCGAACGGGCAGACCAGATACTTCAAGAGGCCGTGTTTCTCGTAGTAGGCCCTTCCGGGCGCGTCGATTTCTCTTCCGGATCGGCCGGGAACCAGCCGCTCTTTCGTCCGTTGAAAGACCGCTTTCAGGTGTCGCACGCATTCTTCCTGTGAGCCGGTGTACTTGCCCGATACGGGAAGAAGGTCTCCGACCACGCCGGCGTACCCGTTGACCTTGGGAGCGATCCCGATCATGACCGACTCGCCAGACCGGAGCCTTTTCGAGCTGGCCGTAGGGACAACCGCATTGGAGCGGGCGCCCGATCCCACAATGGCAGTGAACCCAAATCCGGTCGCTCCCCGACTGCGTGCCGCGAATTCCCCCGCGGCGGCCACTTCGATCTCTGTCACACCGGGGGAGATCCTTTCCTTCATAGCCTCATAACAGAGGTCCGCCAGCCCGAAAGCCGCCCGGATCTGTTCGAGTTCCCAGGCGGATTTGGAGTAGCGGAGCTGCACGAAATCCTGAGTCATATCCACGAGTTCCACATTCTTGAAGCCCTGGACGATCTGCCGATAGCACTCGGCGGGCATCCGGCCGCCCCCCACCAGGCCCACCTTTTCCACCCGCCGGCCTCCGGCGGTGAGTTCCTCGAACAGTCCGGGGAAGTCGAGGATGGACGCGTTCGGGTATTCTTCGTCCGGAACCATGAAAACGGGGAAGTTCCGGGTCTCGCTAATGGCGCTATCCATCTTGGCGAACGGCTCGCTCTCCGGTCCCCCCAAGAGCATCGGTTCCCCCTCTCTCGGAATCAGAACCGCGCCACTCTCGAACTGGGGGCACCAACCCGTCAGATACCAACCGTTGCCAATGTTGAATTCGTCGTAGTAAACCAGGGCCAGATCGAGTTCTTTCTCTTCCAGCAGCCTTTTGACTTTCTGGATTCTTGCCTCGTATTCCGCTTGACCGAGATAGCCCATCCTGCTTCTCCTTCCTGAATGCCGGCACAGGCAGTGGAAGTCCTCCCCGGTGTTGCGCGGGGACACGGACTCGCGAAGGCTGCAAAAGGATTCCCAAGAAGGTAGACTCAACATTCGCCGAGCCAAAGTCAACGGCGGATGGTGACGGTCGGTCAGTGCATCAGGAAGGGACGCGCCTTCCTGAACGGAAGGTGGTTTCGCCAAAACAGATCGATGTGGACAAGTCTATACACTCTTTTCGGGTGGCTCGTGGTCGCCAACACCACTTCCCAGGAAACGGAGGCGCGGGAGACTTTTTCCGAGATGATGTCGCAGCGTGAGAAGCAATCAGCCCAAGCGTGGCTTGAAAGCCCCTTCTCCCGCCTTTCCAGGGATTACTTCTCCCGCTTCGTCCGCGATCCGGATGGAACGTTGGCCGAGGGGGAGGTCTCGATCGACGGCACCTGGGGCGTTGCCTCGCCGAAGGATGCCGATCCGCTCACCGACCTCATGGTCGGCCACTTCGCAGAATTCATGCAGCAGCGGATGGGACTGGTGCTTTTTCGCCGCGCGATCGAGGATCCGTATCCCGGATTGGGAGCCCATCGCGCCAATCCGGGAGAGAACCAGGACTCACCTCAATCACCCAAGTCGGTCGTTTTTCTTCCCTCGGGGGGTGGCGACCCAGAAGTCCCCGAAAGCTACACCATCTCCGTCCAGCCGCGCGAAATCCGCGTGGCGGGGAGAGACCCGGAGGGGCTCCGCGACGGAGTTGTCAAGTTGGTGGACCGGATCGGCTTTCGGAGAGCCCCCATCCTGTCGTTGGGTGAAATGACCTACCGACCACGCCTCGCGGTGCGGTTGGGAAAGGTCCCCAAGGACGGTTCCTACCGCGATCTCGTCTTTATGGGGTACAACGCGGTCATCACGGGATATCACAGCCTCTACGCCCTGTCCCGTTCGGAAGCGATTCCCCCGCTTGTCGCGCTGCGTCAGCCGGATTCTCTCCACGCCGCCCTTGAGGAGGCCAAAAAGGCTCGCAAGTACGGGTTGAAGACCTATCTCCACCTCGACACCAAACACAAGTTTGGAGAGGACGCTCCGGTTTTCCGGGAGCATCCCGACATTCGGGGAACTCAGACCTGGAAGGCGGATGGTTTGTATACCCTTTGCACGGAACATCCATTGGGCCAGCGGTATCTCTCCGAGAGCATCGAAGGGATTTTTGGCGCCGATCCGGATCTCGACGGCGTCATGATCATCATCGGAGGGGAGGGGTTCTACCACTGCTTCATGCGGCCCTACGGTGTGGAAAAAGGACACACAAGTTGCAAACGGTGTGAAAAGCTGGGCGCGGAGACGGTTGTGTCCAACCTGTGCAATCGCTTGGCGGAGGCGGCCCGTCGCGCGAGTCCGAAAGCCGAAGTCATCGTGTGGCCTTATTCGGCCGCCGCTGTCTGGTCGGCGGACAAAGACCAGGTGGGTTTCATCGATCGGCTCCAGCCGGGGGTCGCCGTTCTGACCGAGATCGAAAAGGACGAAGTGCTTTCCAAGGAGGATGGGGTTCACAAGCTCCTTTGGGACTACAGCATCGACCTCGTCGGCCCGGGCCAGCGTGCCAAACACCAGATCGAGGCGTGCCGAGAAGCGGGCCTCCCGATCTATCTCAAGAGCGAACCGGAACTCGCGTTCGAAGCTTCGGGCCTTCCCCAAATCCCGTGCATGGATCGCTGGTGGGATCGCGCGGAAGCATTGGCATCCAGCGGGGTGGACGGCGCCTGGGTCTTCCCGTATTTTCGGCCCTGTTATGGCACCAGCGCCGCTGAGGTGGCCAAGTTCGTGTGGTGGGATCCAGCGCCTGACAAAGACGAGACCTTGGGGCGTCTCGCGGTGCGCCTGGCTGGGGAACTTGCGGGACCTCACTTACGCAACGCGTGGAGGCATGTGTCCGACGCCATTGCTCACTCCCCCGAAATCCCGCCCTATTTCTGCGGTCCTCATTACCTGGGACCGGCTCACCCGATGTGCGCCAGTCCCACCGCCGCATTGCCGGAGGTCTTCTTCGGCCAGTTCCGGTTCTACAAGGAGATCAGTTACACCGAGGCGATGAAGCCGAGACCCACCTTTGTCACGGTTCCGACCGGGAACGTACCGGTTTTTGGGAAGTTCTATCGCCGCATGGAGCGGGAACTGAGACAAGCGGTGGAGGAGATGGAGACGGCTCGCGCTCTGGTACCGGAACGTTACGGTCTGACGTTCGACGCCGAAGATGCGCCCATCCGCTGGTTTTTCCACACCGCCCGGACTCAGGCCAATTTCTATGAGTCGTGTCTGTTGCGGGACCGGTTGCTGGGATTTGCGGAGCGGGAGCGGCGAACGCCCGACGAAATCGAGAACGCTCAAAGCGCCTACGATCGGTGGCGGGCGGTCTTGGTGGATGAGAAAGACAATGCGGCCGAGTCTCTTTCCGTTATGCAGTCCGACGTGCGCCTCGACTTCTATTATGCTGAGGAACACGCCTTCGCTCATGGCGCCGACATGATTCGTGCCAAACTCGAACTCATCGATCGCGAACTTGCCGTTTTCTTACCCGTTTTGGCCAAGCGGTGTGGTCTCCGTGCGAATGCCTTGCAGAATTGATTAATTGATTTGGCAACATGGGGTGGCTCGCTCCGCACCGGCGCAGAGATGGGTGCTAACGCTGCCAGCACGCTCGAATCGGAGACTGTGACACAGGAGGCAATGAGGACCGCTTCGCCAGCGTCAATGGCGGTAACTTGGATTAGATTCCCATAATCTTCCTGGTTGCGGGGACACTGGGTGGAACAGCGTTCTATAAAATCTACTGCCCTTTGAAAGCCAGACTTTTTACATTGCCTTTCAAGGTCATTCTTCTTCGATTGGAAAACAAAGGAGGCCGTATGCAAGACTCGAACATCGCTAATGTCGATGCCGTTGACCTCTAGGAATTCATCCAGGAGATCACATGCAGCGAGTTTCAAGATGAAGTCATTATCGAGAAAGGCAATCAACGGTCTCGGCCAGTCCCGTTAAGCGAAGAAGCCATTCACACGTCTCGGGAGGGATTTCTGAGAAACTAAGGCGCTCTTGCATCCTTTCGCGAATAAGTGTGGGGGCATCTGCATCAGGATAGATGATGTTCAACGCACCATTTGCTGCGGCAAACTGTTTTTTAGAGGAGTGCTCGGCATAGTTCAATGCGATTACGCCTGGATCGATGTTAAGCGCGGAACCCAACTTCCGGCACACCTGAGCCAGTTCCTCTGCGGACAACCAGCGAGGCGCTGAGAATTGGAGACCCGGACGTCCCGTTAATAATTCCACCGCAAAACTGTTAGCCTCTTTTTCCTCGTCATCGACGGGAGTTTTTCCAACGTCCTGGTCCACGATGACTGCACTATTCTCCAAGTGTCTCGCACAAATGTGTCCAAGCTCGTGGGCCAGAATGAAGAGAAGCCAGGAGTCTTGTTTGTGGTTGCTCGCGACTGCGATACCGAAACCTTGGCCGGTTCTAGCGGCAAGCCCATCCATTTTCTTGCCAATAGGAAATTCCGAAATGTGGATAATCGGGATTCCATGGTTCCAGCACCAATCCAATAAGTTCGCAAGGTCAACGCACTTCGGACCTGAAGACAAGATTTCATTTCGGATATCCGATGCTGAAGAAGAACACTGCGAGTCGGTCTGGCCGCACCCCAGACCGGCCACTTCTATCGCGTGAAACGCGAGGGAGGTCGCCCATTTGACATCCGCAGATTTGACGCCGGCCACCAATTTGAATTTGGCCCCCGAGAAGACCTTGGGGCAAACCTCGCCTTTGGACAAACGCTTGAAATCCAACCCAAGGTTACGGGCGATCAGTCCCAAGCCCTCCGCAAACCCCCCAGAATCGGTGGCGATCTCATCATCCCACCATTCGGGGAGGGCCACTCTATTCAGGTAGGCATTCTTAAACCCAGCAGCCCTCAGGCCTTTCTTGAGTGATTCCATCGGGTTCGTCGCTTTGCTTGGAACCGGCATAGACCCCATCCCCATCGATCTCCCTTCTATTCCTATAGAGCGGACGAATCAGCCAGCCTCTTTTATTATCACACGAATCGGCGCGGTGCGTCTATCTTCCGTGAAAAAATTTCCAAAATCGGACAGACTTCATGCTTCAAGTCCCTAGGCCAACTTCCGCACCCGAGAGGTTGAAAGCCCCTATTTACGATGGTGGGGGGCAAAATTGGGTCACTATGTTGGATGGGCTTGGCGCCAAGTGTTGACCTTTTTCATCAGGTTTTCCGGGACGTTGAGAAGCCGGTAGAGTTCGCGGACCTCGGTGTCGGGCGTGGAGCCTTTGCGGATACCCAGGACATCGCCTTTGTCGGTCGGCAAGACCACGGTCGTCACATGGTGGGTGGAGAGCGTCTCCCGCACCGTGGCCCACGAGGTGTAAATCCCCTGGCTCCGCAAGGTGGTCTCGACCGCCACGAGCAGGTGGTAGGCCATCCAGTTCGAGGATCACTGGCTT
>Ga0214473_10004280_pt1 | contig 17155 bp, 13 predicted proteins | sample RVTome_7_FD_203509 | JGI IMG/M metagenome (GOLD analysis project Ga0214473, IMG submission 203509) | Soil microbial communities from uranium-contaminated site in the Upper Colorado River Basin, Wyoming, United States - RVT98D197 | ecosystem: Environmental > Terrestrial > Soil > Contaminated >... | reverse complement strand
TGACGCAGACGGAGTGCGAGTGCGGCCGAACAGGTTATGGTATCCGTGTCTTTGGAAGAACGGACGATATGTTCATTGTCCAAGGCGTTAACGTCTATCCGGCAGCGGTGCGCGATACGGTAGCCAGTTTTTCACCCAGAACGACCGGCGCCGTAGAAATTCAGCTCTACTCGCCCCCCCCTGACGGCTGGAAACCCCCCATTCATATCAAGATAGAGTATGGAAGAGACTCGGGAGACTTGGATCAGCTTAAGAAGAGTATCGAAGACCTCATCCGCGATAAACTCATCTTCAGGGCCAATGTGGAGATGGTGGCTCCGGATTCTCTTCCGAAGTATGAATACAAGGCGAAACTGGTAAGGAAGGTGTGGGAAGAAAAACAGTAGCCCGTTGTTGGAAAAGTCAATTTTCAAGGCTGCTCAAAAATGCCCAGATGCAAGGCGCCCGAAATCCTGAGGAGTGAGGCGTACCGAGGTGTACGCCGCAGCGACGAAGGATGAGGGCAACGCCGCAGATGGGTGTTTTTCAGCAGCCTGAGGATGGCCTATGAGATACTTCGACTATGTGGAACCCAAAACCCTGGATGAGGCCTGTCACGTTCTAAAAGATCACGAAGAGGCGAAGCTATTGGCGGGAGGTATCTCTCTTACGGTCCTCCTCAAAAACAATCTGCTTGCGCCCTCCCATCTCGTCAATCTCAAGACCGTTCCCGGATTGGATCAGATCGAATGGGTCGATCACGACGGTCTCAAGATCGGAGCCCTTAACCGGCATCGAGATATCCTCCATTCTCAATCAGTGCGAAGACATTTTCCGGTCCTGGCCGAAGCCGCTTCAAAAATCGCCACCCCTGCGATCCGAAATCTTGGGACGATCGGAGGCAATATCGCGCATGCAGAACCTTCGGCAGATTTTCCGCCGTCGCTCATTGCCCTCAATGCATCGCTGAGACTGAAGTCCCCGGATGGGGAACGAAAGATTTCCATTGAAGATTTTTTCACGGATTACTACGAGAATGTATTGACTCCCGGGGAGATCCTGATCGGAGTTGAGATCCCTCCCCTGCCGGCTTTCCCAGGCGGGACCTACATCAAATTGGATAAGGTCACCAATGCCCTTGCCATCGTCGGCGTTGCGGCCGTTCTTTGCCTTGATGAAAGAGGGAGATGCGTTCACGCGGGAGTCGGTCTGGGAGGCGTTGCATCAACTCCTCTCAAGGTTAGAAAGGCAGAGAAGATTCTCCTTGGAGAGAAGCTCAACGATAGCCATATCGATCAAGCGGCCAGGGAGGCGCAAGCGATCAGTCAGCCGACGAATGATGTCAATGCTTCCGCCGAGTATCGGAAAGAGATGGTCTATGTCCTGACACGAAGGGCCTTGCAGGAATCGTTGAGGCGGGCTAACGCAAACAAACCCTAACCCCCCCTCCCCTTCATCCCCTCCCACCGTGGGGAGGGGAGATTTTTTGGTAAAGGAGCTGAAGGACGATGATCAAGCACGATATCGAGCTCAACGTCAATGGCAATCGTTATTCCGTCTCTGCGGAGCCCCAGAGGACGCTCCTTGAAGTTCTTCGCGACAACCTGGGTCTGACCGGAACGAAGGAAGGTTGTTCGGAAGGAGAATGCGGCGTCTGTACGGTTCTTCTTGAGGGAATTCCCGTTCGCTCCTGCCTTCTCTTGGCTGTTGATGTGAGAGGGAGAAAAGTTACGACCATCGAAGGACTGGCGCAAGATGAGGGGCTTCATCCCATTCAGAAGTCCTTCATAGAACAGGGCGCTATTCAGTGCGGTTACTGCACGCCCGGCATGATCCTTTCGGCCAAGGCCCTCCTCGATGAAAACCCTCATCCCAAAAGGGAGGAAATACAGGTGGCCCTCTCGGGAAATCTCTGCCGGTGTACGGGATACGTAAAGATTTTCAAAGCGGTTGAGGCATTGGCCGGGAAATGAGTCCAGAGACAAATTTCTCTGATTTGTTGTTTAAGTTTTCGTAGGGTCGGCGTCCCCGCCGACCGGGCATGGCAGGCGAGACGCCTGCCCTACGTTTAATGTTCTTTACTCGATATCGACAAAGTTTTGTCGATATCAATTCTCTAAACGCCAATGGAGTTTTCATGGAATACCAATACATCGGCAAATCGATTCAAAAGGTGGACAGTGTTCAAAAAGCCATTGGCGCGGCCCAATACATCAACGATCTCTCTTTCCCGAAGATGTTATGGGGAAAAGTCCTGAGGAGCGTCTTCCCACACGCCAGGATCCTGCGTATCGATACGAGCCAGGCTGAAAAGCTTCCGGGGGTAAAAGGCGTGATTACCGCCCAAGACTTGCCCGGTGGCCTTTATGGACCTTTTATCAAGGATGAACCTGTGCTGGCGAAGGGAAAAGTCCGTTACATCGGAGAGCCCGTGGCAGCCGTTGCCGCCATTGATAAGGAAATCGCTGAAGAGGCGACCCAGCGGATCGAGGTGGAGTACGAGGAGATCCCTGCAATCTTTGATCCTATCGAAGCCATGAAGCCTGGTGCTCCCATTATCCATGAGGATCTAAGCTCCTACTTCTGCATCTTTCCCGCCGTTCAAGAGGGAAATAACGTCTGTTCTAAGACGACCTTTATCGAAGGCGATATTCAGAAAGGGTTTAAAGAGGCAGATCTGATTGTTGAGGATACCTTTAAAACCCAGATGCATCACCAATCCTATATGGAGCCCTCCGGTGCCATTGCCATGGTGGATCCTTCCGGAAAGATCGTTATCTATTCAAGCACTCAGGGAATCTTCATCACCCAATCAAGGGTGTCAGAATCGATGAAGATCCCTATGAGCAAAATCCGCGTGATTGCCCCAAATGTGGGCGGAGGCTTCGGTGGAAAGATTGAGACAAATGTCCAACCCATCTGCGTGGGCCTCGCCCAAAGAACCTGCCTTCCTGTGAAGATTGTCCTCGATCGCGAGGAGGAGTTTGCAGCAACCCGGCCCCGCCATCCGGCGGTCATGTGGTTGAGGCTCGGATTGAAGAAGGATGGAACCTTCGTGGCAAAGGAGATGATCAATGTCTATGATACCGGAGCCTATGCCGACGACGGCCCGGGGGTAACGGGCTTTGGCTCCCTGATGGCCAGAGGCCCCTACCGGATTCCCCATCTGAAGATCGAGGGGTACTGCGTATACACCAACAAGGTTAAGCCGGGAGCCTTTCGAGGTTTCGGCAATCCTCAGACGGGTTTTGCCTCGGAATCGCTGATTGATATGGCCGCCCGGGAATTGCGGATCGATCCTCTGGAGATCCGCCTTAAGAATGCGGTGGTTCCTGGTGATAAATCGCTGGGGAATCAAGTGCTCCACAGCGTCGGTATCAAAGAATGTCTGGGAAAAGCCTCCCAGGGGGTGGATTGGAAGGAAAAGAAAGGCAAGTATCGCGGAAGGGGGATTGCTTCAATCAATCATATCAGCGGCCTTCTCACTGTTTCCGCGATCGTGCGAATCAATGAGGATGGAACCGTCGTTCTCAATGTCGGAACGATGGACATCGGCCAGGGTTCGGATACGATCATGGCTCAGATCGTGGCAGAGGAACTGAAGGTCCCTATTGATGAGATCAACTTAGTCACCCGGGATACGGATGCAACTCCTTACACCTGGGCCACGAGCGCAAGCCGCCTCACCTACACGGGAGGGAATGCCGTCAAGAGGGCGGCTATCGATGCGAGAGAAAAGCTTCTCGATCTCGCCGCCCAGCAACTGGAGGCAAACAAAGAGGATTTGATCATTGAAAATAAAAAGGTCTTTGTAAAAGGGGCGCCGGAACGGGGGCTGACCTTTCATCAACTGGGGGCCGTCAGCTGCTGGGTGAAGGGAGGACAGATCATCGGCCAGAGCTCTTTCATGGTTGAAGACCCTCCTTTCGACCGGAGTGGATTTTCAGGCTTTCCCTTTGGAACCCAGACCGCTTACATCTTCGCAGCCCAGGCCGTGGAAGTGGAAGTCGATGTTGAAACCGGGAAGGTGAAAGTACTCCGCGGGGCCGCAGCCCACGATGTGGGCCATGCCATCCATCCTCAGAACGTGGAAGGCCAGATCGAGGGAGGTTTTGTTCAAGGATTGGGTTATGCCCTCTGTGAGGAGATCGTCTTCGACGGAGGGAAAGTGATCAATCCCTCTTTTGCTGACTATAAGATACCCAATGCCATGGATATCCCCCCCATTACTTCCATGATTGTTGAAGCCTATGACGAGACCGGACCCTACGGTGCGAAGGGGATTGGGGAACCCGGTCTCGTAGGCGTGGGACCGGCCATTGCCAATGCCGTTGCGGACGCAATTGGCGTCCGTATCAAGGAGTTGCCCATCACCCCGGAGAAGGTGCTCAATGCGATCAAAGGGAAACAAGTAACTATCCCCTGGAGGGAGATCTGGAAACAGAACTACTAACCCCCCATGGCAGGGGCGGTCACCCACAGACCATCAAAATGATCAGAGTTCCTGGGTTACGGTTACGAGGCCCGTTTGGTTTAGCGTTAGACGGTTACGTGCCTGCACGCCGAAGTGCTCAGGACGAACGGTTTTTTTCCCCGATCATGGTGAGCCTGTCGAACCATACCGTTGCCGTGAGACGAAACACTTGTTTCCCAGGCAATTTGTTACTTTTTAACGCTATGCGCTATGCTCTATGCGCCATGCGATTTTCTAATTTAAAAGGAGGAATGAGCAGATGAAAAAGTTTTCTCTCCTGATCTTCGGCCTTTTCCTTATCAACCTCCTCTTCGCCCACGGCGTCATGGCGAAAGAAAAGCTGCGCATCGGCTTCTCGATGGCATTGACCGGGATCTATGCGCCGGCAGCAGAAAGTCAAATGAATCCTTATAACCTCTGGCGGGAAGAGGTCAATCAGAGAGGAGGCCTCTTTGTCAAAGATCTTAAGAAGAAACTCCCTGTTGAATTTGTCTACTACGATGACAAGAGTCAGCCGGACGTGGCTGTGAGGGTTTACGAGAAATTGATCACCCAGGACAAAGTGGATCTTGTTCTGACCCCTTGGGGAACAACGATTCACTTCGCCATCAGCCCTCTCGCGGAAAAATATAAGATTCCCATGATCGGGACGACGGCCTCTTCGGTGAAATTAAGAGAGTTCAAGGGCTCCTACTTCTGGTTCATCACCTCCTCCGTTCCGGACCGCCAGATGAAGGCTCTGACTGAAATGTTGAAGGCCCACAAGGAGCAGATCAAGACCGCCGCGATCCTCTATATTCAAGATCTCTTTCCCAGAGAAAATCTCCAGTTTCTCGAGCCGGCTCTCAAAGAAGCGGGAATCCAGATCGTTCTGAACAAAGACTATCCCCTCGGGGTCAAGGATCTCACCTCCCTTCTGGCTGAGGCAAAGGTGAAGAACCCGGATGCCGTCATCGCCCTTACCTACCCTGCCGACTCCTTTCTCATGACGGCCCAGGCCAAAGAGGTGGGGCTCAATCCAAAACTTTTTGTTGAACTGGTGGGACCGACCATTATCGGCTTCTATGAAAAATTCGGACCCGCCACGGAAGGGCTGGTTACCATGGGACACTGGAGTCCAAAAGGGAATTGGCCCGGAGCCAGGGAATTCTTCGATAAGTATGTCGCCAGGTGGAAGAAGAGGCCCGACTATCTCGATTCCAGCCTGAGCTACGTGGGATGTCAAATTTTGGAACAGGCTATTGACAAGGCGGGCACCTTAGACAGAAAGAAATTGAGGGATGTGATAGCATCCCAGGAATTCAGCACGATCAACGGGCCGATCAAGTTCTCAGGCCCGGAAAACTCCAAAACACCAAGCATGTGGCTCCAATGGCAGAAGGGAGAGCTGGAGATTGTTTGGCCTTCTGAAGTCGCCACCGCGAAACTTCTATTTCCAAAGCCCAATTGGCCTTGACTTACATTCCCAATAATCCCCTCCCCCTTCGATGCCTGCCTGCCGAAGCCTCGGCGCAGGCAGGGGGGAGGGCTAGGGTGGCCACCGGCTCAGAGAGCCTCTGGCTCGGAGAGGGGTGGACCCTTCGACAAGCTCAGGGCAGGCCTGTGGTGAGCCTGTCGAACCATCCCCCCTCCCCTTCGTCCCCTCCCACCGAGGGGAGGGGAGGTTTTTGGAAGAAGCTGCTTCCGAAGAAGGATAAGTAGAGTTCAACGTTAGGTTTGTCAACTTTCCGGAGGAGGACTTACCGTGGAAAGGGAAAATATCAATATATATGATGCACTTTATAAGAAAAAACAATATACCTGGAGTGATGCTGTCAAGAAAGGAAAAATTATTGCGTTATCCGGGTTAGTCGCTACTGATGAAAATCACCGTACCTTACATCCAGGTGATTTAAAAGGCCAAATGAGGGTAATCTTTGAGCAGATGAAGAAGATTTTGGAAATGGCGGGGGGAAGCCTTGACGATGTCATTAAGACCGTCGATTATATCACCCCGCAAGCTGTGTCGGAATATCCCGGAACGGCTGATATTCGGCGTCAATATTTGAAAAGCAACTATCCTGCAGCGACAGGTATTGTCGTTCATGGACTGCTTCACAAGGATTGGTTGATTGAGGTTGAAGCTCTTGCTGTTCTTGATTAATTCAATTTGAAATTTCCCCAATAATCCCCTCCCCCCTGCCTGCCGAAGCCTCGGCGCAGGCAGGGGGGAGGGTGCGGGTGTAAGAATCAATAGCCGCGGCAAATTTCAGATAAGGAGGTCTGGTCTATGAGGGCGCAATGGGTTGTTGGGACAGATGTAGGAGGAACGTTTACCGATGTGATCGGCATCAATCTGGAGACGGGAGAACAGCGCATCGGTAAGGTCTCCACAACTCCCCCTGAGTATTTCGAGGGTATTATCAATGGTGTCAAGAGGGCAAAACTGAGGGGGGAGGAGACTTTTTCGTTCAGGCATGGGGCCACGGTTTCAACCAACGCCGTTCTCGAAAGAAAAGGCGTCAAGACGGCAGTCATCACCACCCATGGTTTCCGTGACGTCCTCGGGGGTGGAAGGGCTGAGCGGATATCGGCCTTCGAGCTCGACTGGGACCCGCCGGAGATCATTGTGCCGAGAAGGAATGTTCTGACCATCAGGGAAAGGGTGAGTCCCTGGGGTGAAGTCATCACGCCCCTGAACGAGGACGATGTGAGAGTGGCGGCAAGAAAATGCAGGAAGCGGGGGATCGAGTCCATTGGCGTCGTTTACATGGACTCCTTCATGCATCCCGAACATGAATTAAGGACGAGGGAAATACTTCAGGAGGAGCTTCCGGGAGTCGACATCAGCATCTCTTACGACGTCCGTCCGGAGATGCTCGAATTTGAGAGGACCACCACGACCACCTTGAATGCCTACATCGCCCCCATTCTCAAGAAATATATGGCGGGCCTTCTCGCAACGATTCAGAAGGAATGGAACTATAAGGGTCCCATTCTCGTCACGACCGGTTCGGGCGGGGTCATCGGTATGGACGAGGCGGTTAAACTGCCTGCCAGAACGTTCCATTCATCCCCTGTCTCAGGGGCGGTAGGCTTTGCCGGATACTGCGGAGCCCTGGCTGGCTATGACAATGTGATCGCTTTCGAAACGGGCGGCACCACGAACAATGTATCGATGATCTACAAGGGAACCCCTGCCCTGACCCGGGAATGGAAGATCCTGTGGAATGTCCCCTGCGCCCTCACCTCGGTCGACACGGTCTATATGGGGGCCGGGGGTGGGAGCATCGGCTGGGTGGATAAAGGCGGGATATTGAACGTAGGCCCCCAGAGCCAGGGATCGGTGCCTGGCCCGGCCTGCTACGGTGCAGGCGGCGAAGAGGCCACCAACACGGATACCCAGATCGTCCTCGGACGGATCAACCCGGACTATTTTCTCGGCGGAGAGATGACTGTCTATCCTGAACTCTCCTTTAAGGCATTGAAAGAGAAGGTCGGAGATGTGTACGGATGGACTGCAGAAGAGGCAGCCGCCAACATGTATATGGTTGCCATGACAAACCTGATGCTGGCCCTGAGGCTGCAGACCGTGTCCCGCGGCTGGGATCCCCGGGACTTTGCCATCATCCCCTACGGCGGAGGCGGTGCGATGTACGCCTGTGACATTGCCCGGGAATGCGGCGTCTCTACCGTGATCGTGCCCCCCCTTCCCGGCTATGCCTCGGCCTTCGGGGCCTGTCGTGTCGATGTCCGTCACGAATTTGTGCAACCCGTCTTCACCCTCGAAAGCCAGCTCGATTACGACAAACTGAACAGCGAGATGGACAAGCTGATCCAGAGGGCTGTCGACACCCTGACAAGGGAAGGAATCAAGAGCAGGAAGAATATGGTCATTCAGAGACTGGTCGATGTGAAGTACTGGACCCAGAGCACCTTCTTCACCGTCGACGTGCCTCCAGGCAAAATCAAGAATCTGAAGGTCATCACGGAGAACTTCCTGACGGCCATGCAAAAGAAGTTCGGGTATACCCTCCCCGCGGGCTATGTCGAGACCGAGGTGGCCAATCTCAGGGTGATTGCCACAGGGCTCATCCCGAAACCGGAGCTGTCGAAGATCTTCCGCGAAGGAAAGCTGAAGGATGCGATGAAGAGCCCGAGGAAGGTATGGTTCAAGGATGCGGGCTTCGTCAAGACCGATATCTATGAACGGAATCTGCTGCCCACGGGCGCCACGTTCAAGGGTCCGGCCATCGTTGAGCAGCAGGATACGACAACCGTCATTCCGCCGAGAACCCATTGCAAAGTTGACGATTACGGAAACGTTATCGTCAAAGTCGAAAGGTAGACATCCTATAAAGAATAGGATGTCTTTGGCAATAAAAGCTGTCAAGTAGGGATAATCCGTAATTTTTGCCTTAGGATTATACCAGGAGGAAACTATGGCTAAGAAGAGCGTTGGAAAGAAGAAAACAGCGGTAAAAGAAGGAATCAAAGAAATTAAGGAACTGAAGATGGATCTCATTACCTTCGAGGTTTTGAGAAATGCCTTTGTGTCAGCCTGCTATGAGGCGAGTACCAACATCGAGCAGTTTGCGTACCATCCCGTGGTGGGAATGGGAAGGGACCGCTCCAATGGCATCCTGACGATCGACGGAGGGTTGGTGGCCCATGGTCATACGGATGCAGCGGCCCATTATGGCTCCTTTGAAGACTCCCTCGTCAATTTGCTGAAGCATGTCCCGTTGAAATCGATGAAGTCAGGAGATGCGTATATGTTCAGCGACCCTTACGAGGTCGGTTCCCATGTGAACGATACCCACCTGTTTAAACCCATCTTCTCCAAAGGAGAACTGGTCGCTTTTGCCTGCACCGTGGTTCACTGGCCCGATATGGGAGGCCCTCTTCCCGGGACGTTTAACCCCGAAGCGACAAGCTGCTATGCAGAGGGGATCCGAATCCCTCCGATCAAGCTCTATGAGAATAATAAGCTGGATGAAGAGCTGTTCAGGTTTATCGATTACAATATCCGGGGAGGTGTTGAGCGCCGGGGCGATTTGCAGGCCCAGTTTGGGGGAGCCACCCTCATTGAAAAAAGGGTACAAGATCTTTGTGAGAAATACGGCAACAAAACGGTGAAACTCGGTTTTGAGGAGCAGTTCAACTACACCGAGAGGCTGCTCTTCCGGGAACTGGACGGAATTCCCGATGGAGAATGGGAATTCGATGATTATGGCGATCAGGATGTGATGGCTCCGGGCAAACCTCCCATCCGTGTCCATTGCAAATTGACCAAGAAGAAGAGGCATCTCACCTTCGACTGGCGGGGTTCTGACAAAGCACCCGTGGGCTCCTGGGGAGGCCCCCGCGGCACCCTTGTAGGGGCCAACTGCCTGGGTTTCATGATCGGCTTTCCGCACCTCTTTCCATTGAACCGCGGGATCACCCGAAATGTGGAAATTCTTTCCAAGCCCGGGACCTGTGTCCATGTGGTCTATCCGTCGGCCACCACGGGCTACTGCTCAGGGGCCTTTGACAAGGTCGAATCCATAACCGTTGCGGTCATGTCAGGAATGCTTGCATCCACCCAGCCCTGGCGGGTCTATCCGGGATCGTGCAGTTTGACCAACCTGTGCATCGGCTCTTATAACCCCAGGACCCGGAAGAATACCGTGCAGTATACGTTCTCGGTGGGAGGAGAAAATGCGAGGGTCTTCAAGGATGGCAAGGATCTTATCTTCATGCGGTTCGCCAATGCCAAGACCATCCCTCAGGAGCTCGAAGAAAGATGGTTCCCCATCCTTTACACTCGATATGAAGCAGTGCCTGATTGGTGCGGCCATGGCAGGATGAGAGGAGGGTTTCCCCTTGTGCGGGAGTTCGACGTCCTTGCCGACGGCATTATGACGATTCACGGCGACCGCGAGGTCTTCACTCCCTTCGGCATTGCGGGCGGGACCAATGGAGGAGGCGGTAAGCTCATTGTCAATAAGGGAACGGCTGACGAGAAGGATGTGGGAATGTATGCGACCGGCATCCCGTTGAAGAAGGGAGACCACATCTGGTTTTCACAGAGCGGCGGCGGCGGCGTTGGAGACCCCCGGGAGCGCGATCCGGAACTCGTGTTGAAAGATGTCATGGATGGCTGGCTCTCGATCGGGGCGGGAAGAAAATACTACGGGGTTGTGATTATCGAAATTGATGAAGAGGCCCTCGATTATAAAATCGATAAGGAAGCAACGGATAAGCTGCGCGAAGAGATGAAAAAGACGCCCCTCCCCGAAGGGCGTCATGCCCATGAAGTTCATCCGATTGGAAAGAATATCAAGCCGGGTTGGTGGCCTGCGTACGAAGAGGTGCAGCCCCACATCACGGTCTCCCGACCTCCGGGATGGTAGAATCTTCAGAATGCTCCCCCTCCCCTTGAGGAGACTGTGTCGTACTTAGCCGGTCACCTTTCGACAGGCTCAGGGCGAACGGCTAAGTAATTGATTTCTAATGTGCCGTTGTCCGTTCGTGGTGAGCCTGTCGAACCATGAACGGACTTGCGACACAGTCTCTGAGGCAAGGGGAGGGTAGGTGGGGGGCACTTTGGGGCTGACTTGTAGGTGACTTCTTTCACGGACGGGGTACGGTCCTGGCTTCTGGTAACAGGTAAGTAAGCCCCATGGCCACAATTCCGGCAAGGGCCATGATGAGGAAACCGGTGGCAAAGCCTCCTGTCAGATCTCTCAAGTATCCCGCAGCAGGAGGTCCGATTAAGGCGCCGATGTACCCGATCGAGATGACCGCTCCCGCGGCCCGGCCGACGGTCTCCCTGTTGACAAGCTCAACCGGAAGGGCGAGGATTAGAGCGAATATGCCTCCAAATGTGATCCCAAGGGCAGGAGTTATCCACCAGGTCAACGAAGGCCGGAAGGAAATGACAGCGGAACAGATCGCAATCAATAAGAAACTCACGACGATAATAAGCTTTCTCCTTCCCACTCGATCCGAAATCACTGGGATGAAGAATACTGCTGGTATCTCGACATAGGATATCAAAGATGTGGCTGTGGCGGCCCCGGCCGAATCCCATCCCTGCTCACTCAAGTAGGTTGGTAGCCATCCCAGGGTACAGTAGAAGATCAAATTCAGGAGCGAGAGAAGAAGGCCGCAGATCACCACAGGTTTAGAGGATTGACAAAAGAGGGAATGGCCCGAGGAGGCTTCTTGCTGGCCTGGCGGATTGGGGATCCTGATGTCTGACCGATCCTGTCGTGGGTTGCTCTTTCGGGCCACCACCCACCAGAGGATGATGACCGGGGCTGCCATCAAACTCCACACCATGAACACGCCTCGCCAGCTGTCCATTACCGCAAGAAGAGGCCCTGACAGGGATACTCCCAGTCCCGCGCCGAGGGGGACACCGGTGGTGTAGATGCCGGTAGCTGTTCCGGTGAGGCGGGGAGGAAAATGTTCTTTCACTAGTTTAGCAAGATTTGGATAGCAGAGTGCGAAACCAAGGCCGAAAATCGCTGTAAACAGCACCAGTTGAGGGAAGGTGCCGGACAGGGAACGGAGGAGAGAAGAGAGCACAGCGATGGTGAATCCCAGCCCCACCATGATTTCTAACCCCAGTCGGTCCGATAGAATACCCAGGGGATACGAAAAAAGAGCGATCATCAAGATAGGGAGGGCGTAAAGGAATCCTCCAATTCCGTGGCTCAGTTTGAAATCAGCGATGAGGACTGGTAGAAGGGGTGACACACTCATCGTCAACACACGCAGAAAGAGATTGATGAACCAGACACCTCCCAGCATCAACCATCCTTGCTTACTTGTTTGGTCCATTGTAGACAGGGGTTCCTTTCTTCTCCCAAGTTTCTTTCGGCAATGCAAAACTGATCCTACTCCAAAGAAAGCTTTTTGTAAACCAAAATGAAGGTTTTTACGTCCCCGATTTGCCTTGACAAGGCAGAGACGATTTGGAATAATTGCTCCACTGAAAAATGACGGCCCATCCAAAGGAGGGGAAAGGCAGGAGTTCTTAAAGACTGAAATGAAGGCTTGGTTAAAGAACACATAAAAAGGAGGTTCGTTATGAAAAAGATCTTATCTCTATCATTACCGCTATTTTTCATCATTCTCTGCTTTGCTTCAGGAACCATGGCGAAAGATAACATTCGATTTGGGTTCTCCATGGCTCTCACCGGGCCTTATGCGCCAGCGGCCAAGGGCCAGATGGAGGCTTACCTCCTCTGGGAAGAACAGGTCAACAAAAAAGGGGGAATCCTTGTCAAAGACCAGGGCAATAAACCACTTCCTGTAAAACTGGTCTATTACGATGACAAGAGTGAAGCAGAGACAGCGGTGAAAGTTTACGAGAAATTGATCACCGATGACAAAGTCGATCTGCTTTTTGCTCCGAACAGCACCACCATCCATTTTGCGGTCTATCCCATTGCCGATAAGTATAAAGTCCCTATTGTGGGAAATACTGCAGGTTCGGTAAAGCTACGGGACTTGAAATCGAGATACTTTTGGTTTATCTCGACTTTAGCCGACCGGCAGATGTGGGCCTTGGTGGACTTCCTGAAATCGCTCGGGGTGAAAACGGTTGCCGTAACGAGTGTTCAGGAGATATTCCCTCGGGAGAACCTTCAATATCTCATTCCTTCTCTAAAGGAGAAGGGTTTTGACATCGTCCTTGAAAAGGATTACCCAAGGGGAGTGAAAGACCTCGTGTCTCTCCTTTCCGAAGCCAAGGCCAAGAATCCGGACGCTTACGTCGGCCTGACGTATGTGCCGGATACCTTTCTCAGTACGACTCAGGCTCAGGAGGTGGGTTTCAACCCGAAATTCTTCTTCCAGTTGGTCGGCGCTGCCGCTGTTGCTTTTGGACCAAAATTTGGGCCTGCAACGGAAGGAATCTCCACATTCGGCCAATGGAGCCCGAGAGCCAAATGGCCTGGCGCCAAGGCGTTTCATGACAACTATGTGGCCAAGTTCAAAGCCAAGCCTGACTATCTGAATTCCACATTGTCATATGTATCTTGCCAGATTATGGAACAGGCTGTTGAGCGAGCGGGAACTCTGAACTGGGAAAAGATCAGGGAAATAATTGCGAAGGATGAGTTTTCCACGATATACGGTTCTCTTAAATTTGCAGGGTCCGAGAATCTTTCGCAACCAGCGATGATCCTTCAATGGCAAAAGGGAGAGATCGATATCGTATGGCCTCCTGAGGTCGCAACGGCTAAACCGCTCTATCCGAAGCCCCCTTGGCCCAAGAAGTAGACTCCGCTCACCACAGAGGCACGGAGGTCACAGAGGGAAGCAATATTTTTGTGTTTGTCGGGAGATACCGACAAACACAAAAGCGTCAGCCTCTACAAGGCTATGGACATATGATGCATGCCCACACAAAAGGCGCATGCATACATAAATGTTCAGAATATTCCCGCAGGGACGAAGTCTTTTTATCCGGTCGTCATCTCCCGCCTGCGTGGCCGGAGCCACTTCGGCGTGGCGAAGGCCCGACCGGATAAAAAACATCCTTCTCCTAGGCTCTCTGTGGCTCCGTGGTGAAAATTAGTTTCTTAAGTTAGTGCCCAGGCCCTCAGGGGAGAGGCAGAAGGTAACCGAAACTTAACCCCATGGACTACGGCAGGATACTTCAGATCATCTTTACCGGGTGCATTACGGGTGGCCTCTACGCCCTTGTGGCCGTCGGTCTCAACCTCATCTACGGCACGATGCGACTCCTCAATATCGCCCACGGCGAGGTGATCATGGTCGGGGCCTACATCGCTTATTGGTGTTTCACCCTTTACGGTGTGAACCCCTTTCTCTCTCTTCTCCTCTCCGGCCTCGTTACCTCCTTCTTGGGTCTTATCATCTGTAAGATCATCTTCCTTCCCATGATCCAAACGGGAAAATCCGAAGAGACGATCCAGTCCAATTCCCTCCTCCTTTTCTTTGCCATCTCCATCATCCTTACCAATGTGGCCACCCTTCTTTGGAGCGCCGATATCCGGGGATATTCCTACATGACGAAGGTCGTTCAAATCTCAACCGTTCCAGTGATGCTAAACAGGCTGAGTGCCTTCCTGGTGGCCTTAGTGGTTTCCATCATCACTTACCTCCTGATTCAAAAAACGATGCTTGGGAAAGCGATCCGGGCCTTGATTCAGGAGAGGACAGCTGCAAAACTGGTGGGAATCAACTCGAACAGACTTTATCTGTTTAGCTTTGTCATCGCCTTCGGCATCGCAGGCCTGTCCGGGGCCCTTCTCAGTATGATTTATGAAATCTCCCCCTTCATGGGGATGCCTTATACGATCACCGCCTTTGTGGTCATCGTCCTGGGAGGACTGGGGAATATCATGGGAAGCCTGATCGGCGGTTTCATCTTTGGGCTAGTGGAAACCATTGGAATCAGCGTCACCTCTCCCGGCCTTCAGTCCATTATCAGTTACGGAATCTTCATCGCAGTCATCCTCATTCGTCCGAAAGGGATCTTCGGCAGGGGACTATGATATCGTCGAGAAAGAAGAAGTATATTCCAGCCATCGGAATACCCGCGCTGCTTATCTTCCTTTCCATCCTTCCCTTCTTTGTCACAGACTATATCGTCTCGCTGTTGCTCGATATCCTGACGTGGGTCGCCCTGACGGAAAGCTGGATCATCCTCTCGGGATTCACAGGTTACATCTCCCTGGGGCACTCCGCTTTCTTTGGGATCGGCGCCTATGTGATGGCCATCTCATGGATGAGCCTTCCTTACCCTCTCATCATCTTAATCTCAGCGACTTCAAGCATGGCCCTGGCCTTTGCCATCGGATTTCCAGTTCTCCGGGTCAGGGGCCCTTATTTTGTCATCCTGACCCTGGGCCTTTCGGAATTCGCAAAATACATCTTCATCAATTATGAAGTCAACGTGAAAGGGACCGTCGGAAGAATTCTGTTGGGTGTTCCACCCATCAAGACACTCTACTTTTCCCTCCTGGTCATCGCCTTCTTTACCATCCTCTGCGCTTATCTCATTCAGCGCTCCAGATTCGGATATGGCCTCTTCAGCATCAGAGAGGATGAGGATGCAGCGGAGTCTCTCGGAATCGATACCGGCATCTTTAAATGGCTGGCTTTTGGGATCAGTGCTTTCTTTCCCGGGGCCGTCGGCTCTGTCATGGCCCTTCGAAGAACGTATATCGACCCGTACTCTGTCTTCGACCCCATTGTTTCCTTTCAGATCATTGTCATGGCATTTCTGGGAGGCATGGGGAAACTCCACGGCCCCGTCCTGGGCGCCTGTATCCTCACCCTGATCTCGGAATTCCTCTGGGCAAGGTATCCCCATTACTACATGATCATTCTGGGAGTCGTCCTGGTGGTGATCGTGAAATATCTGCCCTCCGGAATTCTCGAAATCGTTGGAAAGCTTGAAACGGCAATCCGGTTTCTTCGCACGAGGATGGGATGCATTTTTTAGAGTGCCGGAAGGTGACAAAACATTTCGGTGGCCTCACGGCTTTGATGGAGGTAAATCTCCATGTGAACGAGGGGGAGATCGTCGGTCTGATCGGGGCCAACGGAGCCGGGAAGACAACGCTCTTCAATCTGATCAGCGGCGTCTACCCTCCCAGCTCTGGCGCGATTCGATTCGATGGCCAGGATATTTCAGGTTTAAAGACCCATGACATCTGCAGAAAAGGATTGGTGAGGACCTTTCAAATCGTAAAGCCTTTCGGCAATATGACGGTTCTCGAAAATGTGATAGTGGGAGAGCTATTTGGGGTTCACCGGGATAAAACCCTGGTTAAGGCAAGAGAGGATGCCATAAAAACCCTGGAGTTTACGGGCCTCTACGAGAAACGAGACACTCTCGGCAAAGAGCTGACCATTGCCGACCGGAAGAGGTTGGAGGTGGCGCGATCTCTTGCTACAAATCCGAGGCTTCTTCTGCTGGATGAGGTCCTCGCGGGCCTGACTTCCACTGAGACGGCGGAAGCCATGAAGCTGCTAAAAAAAATCCGGGATGAAATGGGTCTGACCATCTTTATGGTTGAGCATGTCATGAAGGCCGTGATGGGCCTCTCTGATCGAATTATCGTTCTCCATAACGGGGAAAAGATTGCTGAGGGAACCGCCGAAGAGGTAGCCGAGAACCCTGTGGTCATTGAAGCCTACCTCGGTGAAAAAATAAAAACATAAGGTTAACCTTAACATTGCATTGAAAAGGCAGTCGAGTATGCTTCCAGACCTTTAGAACGCGGGTTCTTGGCATGTTTTAAGGGTAACATGGGATGTCACCGAAGGTGAGGGTTGTCATTTGCTGGGCGGCAGAGCAGCCAACTGCTTAAAGGTGCCGCTCTAAAGCTCTTCCAGCACACCCGACTGCCTTTTCGATAGTTTTTATGCAACGGTGAGGTTAAGGTTGAGACCTGGATCAAATCTCAACAAAACTTGAGGTTTTTCCCAATTAGTATCCTCCCCCTTCAAGGGCATAAGCGCCAACTTTCCTTTCCTTCCTCTAAGGTGGAGGTAACTTTCTTAACTCCTCCCTCTTCAAGGGGGAGGCTGGGAGGGGGATGGGAGTTACAGGTCCGATCACAATCGACCCCATCCCCTCCCCTTCGACTCCGCTCAGGACAGGCCTCACCCTCCCCTTGAAGGGGAGGGAATATTAAGTTAGCCTTATGCCCTTCAAGGTGGAGGTCAGAGCCTGCCCCGTACTCGATA
>Ga0214473_10004279_pt1 | contig 17158 bp, 14 predicted proteins | sample RVTome_7_FD_203509 | JGI IMG/M metagenome (GOLD analysis project Ga0214473, IMG submission 203509) | Soil microbial communities from uranium-contaminated site in the Upper Colorado River Basin, Wyoming, United States - RVT98D197 | ecosystem: Environmental > Terrestrial > Soil > Contaminated >... | reverse complement strand
AGCTGCCGGAAGTAGAGGAGGGAGCGGGTCAGCTCCGTCACCATGCGCTCCGCCAGTGCCTCTTCGTCGGAGGGGCCTGACGTCTCCGGCGCCGGCGTCGCCCCGCCCAGGTCCAGGGTCTTGTAGTCAAGGAAATCGGAGGCCGACACGGCGCGGGCCGGCATCTCGAGCGTGAACTCGCGGGCGAACCGCAGCTTTCCCCCGTCCGAGATGCCGATGATGCCGCGCCCCGGTTCGGAATGGAGAAATCCCGCGAGGACCTCTTTCTGGTCCTCGGGATGGAGCGCCGTGAGCGCCAGCGGCACGGAGGCCACCCGCGCCGGAGAAATCCCCGCTTCGATCAGGAGGAAGGTAAGACGCCGGATTTCGAACTCGGGGGTGAAGACCGTGAGCACCTCGTGGCGCTCCACCCCGCCCTCCGTCACCTTCCCGACGACCTCTCCGGAGACCCGCAATTCCGCGACCGGCGTGGAGATCTCCTGGGCGACTTTCCCCCGCAGCAGCTCCTCGAGCGATTCGCTGCCCGCAGGGGGCGTCGAATAGATCCGGTGCTCGATCACCGGACCGGAATAGCTGACCAGCGCCCGATTTGCCGTAAACCCGCGCTCGGCGAGGAATCCCCGCAGGACCTGCCCCACGGCGGCCGGCTCCCCGCCCGGCCGCTCCATTCGGGCGGCGTGGGTCATCTGCACGGGGGAGGTGTTCGGGACGAACTCCGCCACCCGGATCACCCGGGGGGAGATCTCCACGGCCAGCATCCTTCCCTTTGCGCTAATCGCCATGCGTCATCTCAGGTACAGGCCCAGCTGTGCCTGCTGGTTGTTGCCGGGCACGTAGACCGTCGCCTGACCCGTGGTCACCGTCGGGCTCCCGGCGAGCTGGCAGGTCGCCGTCACCGCGTGGAACCCCGCGTGGTAGCCGTTGAACGAATACGGCGGTCCCGCCGCGGGCGGAACGACGACCGACACGAAGTTCTGGTTGCCGTTATTGGAGTAATAGAAGGTCACTCCCATCGATGTGACCTGGGCGGGCTGCGGGTTCAGGCGATACTGCCCCGCCGTGTTGTCCCACACGTACAGGTTGACCAGCAACTGCCCGAAGATGTTCACCGCGCCGGGAGGGTAGAGGATGTCGTCCGCGGTCAGGAAATTCCGGTCCGGCCCCGCGCTGCGGATCTGCCCCGCCCCGTCGGGGGCGACGCCATACCGGTATGCGGTCCCCCAGGCGTCGTTGAGATACCCCGCCGCGTCGAACCCCGTGTTGATGTAGGGCCCGAACCATCCGATCTTCACGCCTAACATCCCCGTGAACCCGACGGGGGGAAAAGGTCCCGGCGGCGCGACGCGGTCGTTCAGCCGGGAAAGGTTGGCGGGAAGCCTGCCGATGTCCCCGACGAGTCCCCCCGTCGGTATCTTGGGATCCCCCAGGATGGTGTTGTAAAGCTCCTCCATCTCCTTGCGCGTGCTCTCCTCCCGCGATTTGTCGATCAGTTTGGCCGCGTACGGGACCGCCATCGACGCCAGGATCGAGAGGATGGCGATGGCGATGATCACCTCGATCAGGGTGAACCCCCCCCGCCTCACTTCCCTCCTCCCATGACGCCGACCATCTTGTAGAGGGCCATGAAAAAAGAGAGGGCGGCCCCCAGGACGACCGTGGCCAGGATCAGGATGACGACCGGCTCGAGGATCGCGAACGTTTTCTTGACAACCCGGGGGATCTCCTGGTCGTAATAGCTCGACACGTTCTCCAGCGTCTCGTCCAGGTTCCCGCTCGTCTCCCCGGCGGAGACCATGCGCAGGACCATCGGCGGAAACTCCCCCGACCTGCGAAGGGCCGCCGAGAGGGCACCTCCGGCGATGAGCTCCTCGCGCGCGTCGCGGATTACCGAGGCGATGACCCGGTTCCCGATGAGCCTCTCCACCACCCAAAGGGATTGAGTCATCTCCACGCCCGACCGGAAAAGGGAGGCGAGGTAGTGGCTGAACTGGCTGATCTCGATGGCGCGGATCAGCTTCCCCAGGACGGGAATCCGGAGCTTCCAGCCGTCCACCTCGAGCCGCCCCCTCTCGGTGCGCCGGTAGAGGAAAAGCAGGAGGACGCACAGGGCGATGCCCGCGAGGAGGTACAGCCCGTAGTCCCGGAAGAACTCGCTCACCGCGATCACGATCCGCGTGGGGAGGGGAAGCTCCACCTGCGCCGCCTTGAAGATCGTGATGAACCGCGGGAAGACGAAGGCGAACAGGACAAAGATCAGGCTCGCGACGGCGCTCACCACAGTGACCGGATAGTAGGTCGCTTGCTGGATGGTCCGGGACAGCTCTTCTTGCCACGTGAGAAACCGCACGAGGTCCGCGAGGGCGCTCTCGAGGTTGCCCGTCGTCTCGCCGGCGCGCACGATGCTGACGTAGATCTCGGGGAACATCGCGGGGTGGAGCGCGAAGGAGTCGGACATCCCCGCCCCCGACTGGAGGTTCCTGCGGATGTCCTGGATCACGTCGCGAAATCCGGGATGCTCGGTCTGGTCGGCGAGGTCGCCCAGAGCGGCGACGATGGGAACGCCGGCCGCGATCAGGGTCTTGAGGTGGAACGTGAACTGGATGAGGTCGGCGCGCTTGATTCCCTTCCGGAAGAGGGGAAGACCGCCCCCCGGCGACCGTTCGCGGGCGTTGAGCAGGTGAAGCCCCATCCCCGCCAGCGCGGCGCGCAGCCCCTTCTCGTCCGCCGCGAACAGCGTCCCCCGGACCTTTTTCCCGTAGTCGTCGATCGCGTTGTACTCGTACCGCGGCACCGTTCCTCCCGGTTAGGTCGTCCGCACCGCTTCTTCCAGCGTGGTCAATCCCCGAATCGCCTTGGCGACAGCGTCTTCCCGCATGACCGTCATCCCCTCCGCGCGCGCCGCCGCGAGCAGGTCCTGGCTGTTCGCCCGCTCCATCACGAGGCGGGTGATCGTTGGAGTGACCTCCATGATCTCGAAGGCGCCCACTCGCCCGCGGAAGCCGGTCCCCCCGCAGCGCTCGCATCCCTCCCCCTTGATGAAGGTCCCGCCGGCCGATTCGGGGGGCAGGCCCGCGCGCTCGAGCGTCTCCGCCGGTGGGGTGTAGGTCACCTTGCAATGCATGCAGTTCGTCCGGAGGAGCGCCTGGCCGACGATCGCGCGGATCGACGAGGCCACGAGGAACGGCTCCTGCCCCATGTTGATGAGCCGCGGGATGGCCCCCGCTGCGTCGTTCGTGTGCAGGGTGGAGAACACGAGGTGGCCGGTCAGCGCGGAGCGGATCGCCAGCTCCACCGTCTCGGCGTCGCGCATCTCGCCCACGAGGATGACGTCCGGGTCGTGCCGCAGGATCGCCCGGAGGCCCGACGCGAACGTCAGGCCCGCCTTCACGTTGATCTGGCACTGGCGGATGATCGGAAGCTCGTACTCGACGGGGTCTTCGAGGGTGATGATGCTGCGGTCGAGCGCGTTGATGTAGGAGAGGGCGGAATACAACGTCGTGGTTTTTCCGGATCCGGTGGGCCCGCAGACGAGGAGGATTCCGTGCCGGCTCTCGATCGCCCGAAGGAAACGGGCCAGGTTCCGCTCGTCGAACCCCAGCGATTCGAGCCCGACCACCAGCCTCGCCCGGTCGAGGACGCGAAGGACCATGTTCTCGCCGAAGACGGTGGGGAGGGTCGAGACGCGAATGTCCACTTTCCGCTTCCCCACGAAGAAATTGATCTTGCCGTCCTGCGGCAGGCGGGTCTCCGCGATGTTCATCCCCGAGATGATCTTGATGCGTGCGGTCACCGCGGGCTGTAGCGCTTTCGGCATCGAGGGACCGGACCGGAGCTTCCCGTCGATCCGGAAGCGCGCCCGGAGGATCCGCTCTTCCGGCTCGAAGTGGATATCGGTCGCCCCCTCCTGCACGGCCGTGAGGAAGAGCTGTTCGACCAGCCGGACGATCGGCGCGCCGGAGGCGAGATCGGACTCCGAGACGCGTCCGGCCTCCACCTGCCGGACCGATTTCTGGATGATCTCCTCGAGGGAGATCCCCCCCGCGTAATACCGGTCGATCGATTGGAGGACGCTCGATTCCGTGGCGGAGACCACGTCCACGATGAGCCCCGTCGCCCGCTGGACTTCGTCGATCGCCAGGACGTCGAAGACGTTCGCCATGGCGATGGTCAAGCGCGGGGGCTCGAGCAGGATGGGGATGATCTTGTGCCGCCGGGCCACCGTCTCGCTTACGTGCTTGAGCGCGGCGGGCTCGATCAGGTAATTTTCCAGATGGACGAAGGTGACCCCGGCCTCCGAGGCCAGCACCGAGGAGATCAGCTCCTGGGTGACGAATCCCAGGTTGACGAGGATTTCCCCGATCCGATCCCCGGTCCTCTTCTGCTCCCGCAGGGCAAGGTCAAGCTGGTCGGGCGTGATCAGCCCGGACTCGATGAGCCTTTCCCCCAGAAGCTTCCGCTTCGTGGGGGCCTTAGGCGGAGCGTCGGTCTTCGGCTGTGTCATCTCCCGCTACGGCATACCGCCCTACCGGATGCGGAACCCGATGTCATCGCCGCCCGGCGAGGTCGTGGCGGCCGCGATGTTCGTCTCGATCACCCCGTTCGGCCCGGCGGAGAGGACCCAGACCGGGATGGGCGGCACCGCCACCGACGTGAAATCCCGGGCGTTGACGACGTACGGCCTTCCCCACGGGTCCAGGGGGAAAGCAGCGCCGTAAGGGCCGTTCCACCGGGTCTCGCTGGGCACCGCGGGGTAACCGACCCCGTTGATGACGAGCTGGTTGTACATCAGTCCCCAGTTCGCGAGCCCCGCCCAGCTCGCGTTCAGAAAGGGAGCGGCGGGCGCGGCGGTGCCGAGCGGACCGGAGTAGATGCCCGCGTAATTGGTCGTGGCGTTGAGGCGGTTCGGCCAGCGGCCCAGGTCCTTGTAGGCGTTGGTCACCGCCGCGGCGATCACCTGCGCCTCGTTCTTGGACCGGGCGACCTGGGAGTCCGTGATATACTTCGTGATAAAGGGGGTGAGGATCGCCGCCAGGATGGCGATCACCGCGACTACGACGACGACCTCGATCAGGGTAAAACCGCCTTGCCTGCGTCTTCCCTTCATCTTCCCCTCCCTCTGTCGCATGTCGATTAAATTAAACACAAAATAATCGAGATATACATTAATTATGCATAATCATATTCTATTTATATGTCAAGCATATTTTCATAAACTTCACGCAAGTTTACCGAGAAATGAAACGGCTTTATTGCAACGTGTTGATTTCCTGAGGACATTCCTGGTTTGAACGAGGTTCGGGTTGAGGAGCGTCCCCCGCGCCGGGGGATCTCAGTGAGACCGCAAGACGATGTAATCCGAAAGCGACAAGAGGGCGGCGCGGGCCTTCGAATCGGGAAGCGCGGAGAGAAACTCCTTCCCCCGGCTCACGTACGACCTGGCCGTGCGCGCCGTGTACTCGATCCCTCCGCGGCGTTGGACAAGCCGCGCGAGAAACGCGATGTCCCGCTCGGAACGCTTCTCCCGGGCGAGGAGCGCAGCGGCCTCCCCGCGTTCCCCGGAACCTGCCTCCCGGAGGGCATGGAGGAGCGGGAGGGTGACCTTTCCCTCCCTCAGGTCCTGGCGCGGGGGTTTCCCCAGTTCCTTCTCGGTTCCGGTGTAGTCCAGGATGTCGTCCATCAGCTGGAAGGCGATCCCGACCGACTTTCCGAATTCGAACATCCTGCCGCGCAGGGTCTCGCCCGTTCCGGCAAGCACCGCGCCCGTTTCGCTCGCGGCGGCGATCAGCGACGCGGTCTTGTTGAAGACGACGCGGAGGTAATCCTTTTCCGAGATCTCCGGGTCGCTGGACTTCGACAATTGGAGGATCTCCCCTTCGGAGAGGGAGACGAGCGTGCGGGCGTAGATGCCCAGGACGTCGATATCCCCGTCCTCGGTCATCAGTTGGGAGGCGCGGGCAAAGAGGAAGTCGCCGACCAGGATGCTCACGGAATTGCCAAAGATGATATTGGCGGACGGCCGCCCGCGGCGCACGCTTCCCAAGTCGACCACGTCGTCGTGCAGAAGCGTAGCCGTGTGCATGTACTCGGTCACGACCGCCAGGACGATCCGGCGCGGGCCGGTGTATCCGCACGCCTCCGCCGACAGGAGCAGGACGGCGGGACGGAACCGCTTGCCGCCGGAAAGAGTGATGTGCTTCCCCACGATGGGGATGAGGGGAACGGGGGATTTCAGGTTGGAAACGAGCGCCCGTTCCACCTTGCGCAGATCGCCGCGCAGATAGCCGAAAACGCCGTCGATGTCGACCGGATTTCCCACCATGGGCAGAATGAATCTATCGTAGGGGGTTTCCCGCTGTCAACCACGCCGGGGTTCCGGTAGCATGGGAAACATGTACAGGCGGAAAGACCCTTATTACCTGCAGGCCAAGAAGGAAGGGTACCGGTCGCGGTCTGCCTACAAGCTCGCACAGATCGTCCAAGAGGGAAGGATGGTGCGCCCCGGAGACTTCGTCATCGACGCGGGCGCAGCCCCTGGGGGCTGGAGCCAGGTACTTCTTCCGCTCGTGGGGAAGAAGGGGAAAGTCGCGGCCGTTGACATCCTGCCGTTGGAACCGCTGCCGGGTGAAAATTTCCGCTTCTTCCAGGACGATCTCTCCCTTCCCTCCCTGCCCGGCAGGATCCTGGAGTTCTTCGGGCGAAAGGCGGACGTCGTCGTCTCCGACGCCGCCCCGAACACGATGGGGATCGCGTTCACCGACCAGGTCCGCTCCGCCGACCTCGTGCGGGTCGTCTTTTCCCTCGCGCGCAGTACGCTTTCGGAAGGCGGCACCTTCCTCGCCAAGATCTTCGAGGGACAGGAAGCCGACGCGGTGTTCAAGGAACTGCAGGCGGAGTTCGGAAAGGTCCGCCGGATCCGCCCCGCCGCGACCCGCAAGGAGTCGTTCGAGCTGTACCTCCTGGCGAAGGGCTTCCGCAAAACCTCCTGATCCCAGCACCGCACCCGGCCGCATTCCCCGATTCCGCGGGATTCCTCGCGGGGGGCTTCCTCTCCGCTGCGGCGGTACGCGCACCTAACGGAAGGCGCACGTCAAAGGAGGGCCCGGTGGAGTCGACGCAGGAGGGGGCACAGCCGATACCGGGTGCGTGTGCGCCTACTTTTTCCAGGCCTGCGCGAGGGCTTCCTTGATGTGGCGGACGGGGACGAGGGTGAGCGGAACCTTTGCGGAAAGTCGTTCCGCGTTGGAAGCCGGCAGGATCATGCGGGTGAACCCCATCCGGGCCGCCTCGTTCAAGCGTTGCTCCGCCATCGGGACGGCCCGGACCTCGCCCCCCAATCCCACCTCGCCGAAGGCGGCGGTGCCCGCAGGGATCACCTGGTCTTTGAAGCTTGCCGCCACGGCGCACAGCAGCGCCAGATCCGCCGCGGTCTCGTCGAGCTCGAACCCTCCGGCCACGTTGACGAAGATGTCCTGGTTGTAGAGGGAGAAACCCGCCTTCTTCTCCAGGATGGCACACAGAAGGATCACCCGGTTCGTGTCCGCGCCGAGCGTCGTGCGCCTCGGCATCGCGAGGAACGACTGGGAGGCAAGCGCCTGGACCTCGACCAGGAGCGGCCTTGTCCCCTCGATCGCCGGGAATACGAGAGCCCCCGAAGTGTCCCCGCTGCGCTCGGACAGGAACAGCCCCGAGGGATCGGCCACCTCGGAGAGGCCCGAGGCGCGCATCTCGAACACGCCGATCTCGTTGGTCGACCCGAACCGGTTCTTCACGGCCTTGAGGATTCGGTACGGGTGCCCCTTCTCCCCCTCGAAGTAGAGAACCGTGTCGACCAGGTGCTCCAGGACGCGCGGCCCGGCGATCGTCCCCTCCTTGGTCACATGCCCCACGAGGAAGACCGACATCCCTGCCTTTTTCCCGTAGAAGACCAGCCGCCCCGCGCACTCGCGGACCTGGCCGACCGACCCCGGCGCGCCCGGCAGGTCGGAGGTGAACATCGTCTGGATGGAGTCGATCAATAGCGCCGAAGGAGAAAGTTCCGAGGCGACGGCCATTACCTTTTCGATGGAGGTCTCCGAGAGCAGGAAGATCTCTCTCTCTGCGACTCCGAGCCTTCCGGCGCGGAGTTTTACCTGCGCCTCCGACTCCTCCCCCGATACGTACAGGACGGGTTTGCCCTCCCGTGCCAGGCCCTTCGCCACCTGCAGGAGGATCGTGGATTTGCCGATTCCGGGGTCGCCGCCGATGAGCGTGGCCGATGAGGGGACGACGCCCCCCCCCATCACGCGGTCGAACTCCGCGATGCCGCTCTTCGCGCGGGTCTCCGCCGCGTCGGTCACTTCCGTGAGCCGGACCGGCTTCGACGCGGGAAAGGCGTCGACGGCCACCCGGTACTTCGGTTCCGCCGCCGCGACCTCTTCGATGATCGATCCCCACTTTCCGCAGTCCGGGCACCGCCCGAGCCACTTCGGCGAGGTGAACCCGCACGAGGTGCATGCGTAGTCGACCCTTACTTTCGCCAATTCGCCGACGCCTCCAGCGCCACCTCGTCGAACGTCGCCTTCCCCGCGCGCACGATCCGTTTCACGTCGTCGTACTCAGGCACCGGCCGAACGGAGCCGTCGGGAAGCGTCGCCTCCTTGACCCGCACGCGACCGAACCGGGTCTCGATGACCCGCACGTTGCGCGCGAGCTTCAGCCGGTCACAAGCGTGGTACCGCAGGCCGATGGCCGTCGAAAGTGAGAAGACCGCAGCGGAAACCAGCTCCAGCCGTTCTTCGGGGCACAAGATCCGCAGGACCCAGCCGGGCCGGTTTTTCTTCATCGTCGCCGGCAGGATGGCCACGTCCAGCGCCCCCGCGGCGAAGGACCGCTCCATGAGCAGCTCGAACCGCTGCGGGTTCATGTCGTCGATGTTCGCCTCGACCTCGAGCACGCGGTCTCGCCCCCTTGCGCCAGAAGACGGTTCCCCCTCCATCACCCGGAGGATATTCGGACGCCCGGGGATTTCCCGGTGCCCCAGTCCCACCCCCACGCCGTGAACCGTCATTTCGGGCGGACGCTCGAAGGAGACCTCGAAGGCGCGTAAGAGCGCCGCCCCCGTCGGGGTCACCATTTCTCCGTCCCCCTCTCCGAACCGCCACGGGGCGCCGGTAAGGAGGGCAAGCGTCGCGGGACCCGGGACGGGCAGTTTCCCATGGGAGGACCACGCCTCGCCCGATCCTCCCGGCAGGACGGAACAGTAGGCCGAGGTGGAACCGATCAGGTCGAACAGGAAGCAGCCGGCTGCGATGTCCACGATGGCGTCCACCGCCCCCACCTCGTGGAAATGCACCTTTTCCTTTTGGGTGCCGTGAACCTTCGCCTCGGCCGTCGCCAGCAGATCGAAACAGGCAATGGCGCGGGACCTGGCGCCCATCGGAAGGGACGAACGTTGGAGCAAGGAGACGATCTCCGGAAAGTCACGTGCCGACGCCTTGCGGGAGGAGAGCTTCACGATGAACCGGGTGCCGGCCATTCCTGCGGAGACGCCTCCCTCGACCGAAACCCGGTAGCCCCCGACCGGGAGTCCTCGCAGCGCACGCCGCAGCTCCCTCTCGGCACCCGCAAGAGAAAGCAGCGCCGCGCACGTCATGTCGCCGGCGATCCCCGAAAAACAGTCGAAGTAGAGGGCCCGGGTCACAGGCGGTTGATGACCGACGAGTAAACGCCGGCGCCGAAGCCGTTGTCGATGTTCACGACCGCCACCGTCGGCGAGCAGGAGTTGAGCATCCCCAGAAGCGCCGACACCCCGCCGAAGCTCGCCCCGTAGCCGACGCTGGTGGGAACGGCGATGACCGGCTTGTCGGTCAGGCCCCCGACGACCGAGGCGAGCGCCCCCTCCATCCCGGCGACCACCACGAGGACCCGCGCCGACAGGAGCGCCTCTTTCCGCAGGAGCAGGCGATGGATCCCCGCAACCCCGACGTCGAAGAGCCGCTCGACGCGATTCCCCAGGAACTCCGCAGTGACGGCCGCCTCCTCCGCGACGGGGATGTCGGAGGTGCCCGCCGTCACCACGAGGATCGTTCCCTTTCCTTGGATCGCCGGCTTCCCGGAGCGGATCACCGCGCAGCGCGCCTTCGCGTAAAGGACCGCCTCCCGGAAACTCTTTCGGATCGCCCTCTGCTTGGCGGGATCGAGGCGCGTGACCAGCACGTCGGCGCCCGAGCGCCGCATCGCCCGCGCGATGGCGGCGATCTGCGCGGCGGTCTTCCCCTCCCCCAGGATCACCTCGGGGATCCCCTGGCGGATCGACCGGTGATGGTCGACGTTCGCCATTCCCAGGCTCTCGAAAGGCAGGGAACGCATCTTTCGGAATGCCGCCTCCGCGGACGTCTTCCCCCCGGCGACCTCCTTGAGAATCTGTCGCAGCCGCTCCGCGGTCATTCCGTTTCCTCCCGGCGCTCCGTCTCCGGTTTCTCCACCGGCACCTCCACGCTCTCCCGCCGGGACGACAACCTCACTCGGACCTCCTTGACGGCGCGCTCCGTGGCACGCGCGACGGTGAAAACAGCGCCGGGGACGGTGAAACGCTCCCCCGCGGCCGGGATTCTCCCCGCAAGGGAGATCAGTATCCCGCCCACCGTGGAATAGTCTCCCGCGGGAAGGGACACGCCCAGCTCCTCTTCGAACCGGCGGATCTCCATCGAACCCGGCACCAGGAACTCGTTGGGCGCAATTTTTTTATAATATTCCATCCCCCGGTCGTATTCATCCTCGATTTCGCCGACCACCTCCTCCACGACGTCCTCGGCCGTCACGATCCCGGTCACACCGCCGAACTCGTCGACGACCACCGCGAAGGAAGTCCTCTCCGCCTGGAACTTCCGCATCAGCTCGTCGATCGGCATCAGCTCCGGGACGAAGAACGCCTTGCGCAGCAGGGGAAGGATGGGGCCGTCGGGGGGGCTGCCCACTGCGTCGAGGACGTGGAGGAACCCCACCACCCGGTCGATCCGCTCCCGGTACACCGGGTACCGGGAGTAGCCGCTGCGGGAGGCCAGCAGCGCCGCCTCGCGGCAGACCGCGCCTTCCGGTAGCGCCACGACCTGGGCCAAGGGACGGAAGATGTCCGCGACCTTCTTCTCCCCGAAGCGGAACACGCGGCGCACCATCGCCCGTTCGTGCGCCTCCACGTCCGACCCCGTCCGGCTCATCTGGAGAATCAGCCGGAGCTCCTCCCGGGTGACCATGCCGTGGAGGGGGGGAACGCCGCCGAAGGGCTTGGAGACGACGCGGGCGAAGAAAGAAACCGCGGCGACCAGGGGATACAGCGCAAGCCCTGCGTACCAGACGAACCGGGCGGCTCCGCCGGCCAGGGCGTCCGCGCGGGGCTGGGCGAAGCTCTTGGGGACGATCTCGCCGAGGAGGATCACCAGCGGAGTGATCACGGCAACCGCCAGCAGCTCCGCATGGTTCCCGAAGCGCGGGAGAAAATGGGACGTGGCGAGGACCGTGGAGAGGACAACGAACAGGTTCGTCCCGGTGAGCGTCGTGGAGATGGCGTGCTCGGGCCGGGACAGGAGCCGAAGCGCGACCTGTGCCCCCCGCTCGCCCCGCCTCGCCCGTTCGGTGAGCTTGTGCGGATCCGCACAGACCAGGACCATCTCTGCCCCCGTGAACAGGCCTTCCATCAGGAGGCAGAAGGCGATCGCGGCGAGGAATTCCACGGCCTATTGCCCTCCCCCGCGGATTTCCCGGACGTCTACCTCAACGATGCGGATCCCTTTCAGCCGCTCGACGGTGAAGCGACGATTCCCGAGGACGATCGAGTCCCCCCTGCCGGGCAGTCTCCCGAACTCGTGGAGCAAGAGCCCCGCGACGGTGTCCCATTCCTGGTCCGGCAGGTCCGTGGCGAACTCCTCGTTGAACCGGCGGATGGGCATCTTCCCCAGGACGCGGAACGTTCCGTCCGGCCGGGTCGTGATTTCCTTCTCCTCCCGGTCGTGCTCCTCCCGGATGTCGCCGAACAGCTCTTCCAGGACGTCCTCGAGCGTGACGATTCCGATGAGCTCCCCGAACTCGTCGACCACCAGCGCCAAGTGGACCTTGAGCTTCTGGAACTCGCGCAGGAGGAGCGGCAATTTCTTCGACGCCGGGATGACGAAGGGAGATTTCAATAACTCTCGCCAGGCGACGTCCGTCCCCCCCTCCGCCATCGGCTGGAGCAGCTCCTTGAAATACAGGACGCCGATGATATTCCCCCGCTCCCCCTCGTAGACGGGGATCCGGGACCGGCGGTACCTGCGGAACTGGGCAAGAAGTTCCCCGTACGGAAGCATCGCGGGGACCATGAACACGTCGGCAAAGGGCGTCATGATATTTCCCGCCCGCTGGTCGGTCATCTCGAAGATGTTGTGGATGAGCTCCTTCTCGCCGGGATCGAGCGTTCCGGTCTCTTCCCCCACGTCCACCAGCGCGCGGAACTCCCGCTCGGAGAGCCCTCCGCGGGGAGACGGAAGGGACCCTCCCCCGATCAGGCGCAGGATCCCGCCGGCCGTCTTCTCCAGAAGGAACCGCAGCGGGGCCACGAGCCTTTCGAAGACGCGAAACGGGCGGAAGGCCAGGAGCGACCAGGCGCGGGCTCGCGGCCAGGCGATGCACTTCGGCGTGATGTCCCCCAAGATCAAGATCCCGAGGGTGCCCAGGAGCAGAGCCAGGAGCTCGCCGTGCGCGGGAAATTCCCGGATCAGGAGGGCGGCGATCACCGAGGAGATCGCCACGTTGGCGATCTCGTTGCCGATGAAGATCGTGGCGATCAGCTTGCCCGGCGCATCGAGCATCTTCTCGATCGCGGCGGCAAGCCGGTTCCCCTCTTCTCTCCATTTCAGGAAATCGACGCGCCGCAGGGCGAAGAACGCCGTCTCCGCCGAAGAAAAGAAGGCGGACGCGGCAAACAGGAAGGGGAGCAGCAGGATTTTCATGGGATTTAAAAGTGGACGAAGCCCCGCGGAAGGCGGGTCTCCTTCATCCAGGAGCCGTCGGCGCGGCGCACCCGGATTCCGGCCTGCTTCGTCACCATGCCGATGGGGTGCGCCCCGGCGGGGAAACGCCGCGCGACCCTCCGGAAGGCTTCGTACCGGTGGGGGCGCACGGACATCAGCAGCTCGTAGTCCTCGCCCCCGGCGAGGAAGGCGGCGACGGCGTCCTCCCCCAGCCCCGCCGCTGCTTTCCGGAACCTCGCGGAGAACCGGAACGCCTTCTCGTCCAGGACGGCTCCCATCCCTCCCTGCTCGAGGAGGTGGGAGAGATCCGGCAAAAGACCGTCGCTGAGGTCGATCATGGCCGAGACCGCTCCGCAACTTGCCGCCAGGGCGCCCTCCTTCCACCGGGCCTCGGGGCGAAGGTGCCGGCGCATCGCCTCGCGCCGCCATCCCTTGGGGTCCCGGGGCCGGCCGCCGGAAAGGAGCCGCAGTCCCAGGCGGGACCAGCCGGGCTCCCCGGTGACGAAGAGGAGGTCGCCGGGCCGTGCGCCTGCACGCGGGACTGCCTTTCTCGGGGAAACCTTCCCCATGACGGTAAGGCACAGCACAAGGTTTTCACTCCGGCAGGTGTCCCCTCCCATCAGCCGGATCCCGGAGGAACGCCCTGCGTTCGTCATCCCGCGGAAAATGCCGTCCAGGAGCCGGACGGGCGTTTCCGGAGGGGCGGCCAGAGCGACGAGGTAGCAGACGGGGGACGCGCCCATCGCGGAGAGGTCGGAAAGGTTGGCCATGAGGGCGCGCCACCCCAGCTCCTCGGGAAGAAAATACCGGAAGTCGAAGTGGGTTCCCTCCACCAGCAGATCGGTGGAGAGCACCACGTTCCCGGGCGACGCGCACAGGACCGCGGCATCGTCCCCGATGCCGATCTCTCCGGCGCGGACGGGACCGCCGAACCGCCGCCTCACGTGCTCGATGAACCCGAACTCTCCCAGGTCCCGCAGGCATCCGGGAGAGGGGTCTTTGCGTTTCACCGCTTCTTCCGCGACCTCTTCGCCGTGCGGCGCCCCCCCGCGCCCGCGGCGCCGTCTCCCTGCGCAGGCAGACGAAGGGGATTCTTCCCGAGCGCTCTGGCGACGACTTCGTCCATGCTCTTGACGAACGAGAACGTGAACTGCCGGGCCTCGTGGCGCGGGATTTCCTCCAGGTCCTTCCGGTTCTGCTCGGGGACGATGATCTCGGTGATCCCGGCTCGCAGGGCGGCCAGCGCCTTCTCCTTCAGCCCCCCGATCGGCAGGACGCGTCCCCGCAGGGTGATCTCTCCGGTCATCGCGATATCGCGTCGGACGGGGATCCCCGTCAGAGACGAGATGAGCGCCGTGGCGATCGTGATCCCGGCGGATGGCCCGTCCTTGGGGATCGCGCCCGCCGGGACATGGATGTGGATGTCGTGGCTGGAGTGAAAATCCCTCGCCAGGCCCAGGCGGGCCGCGCGCGACCGCGTGTAGGTGAGCGCGGCATGGGCGCTCTCCTTCATGACTTCGCCCAGGGACCCGGTGATGGTGACGTTCCCCTTCCCCTTGACCAGCGACACCTCGACGAACAGGATGTCCCCGCCGGTGGGCGTCCACGCCAGGCCGGTCGCCACGCCGACTTCGTCCTTCTCCCCTTCGGTTTCGGGGAGGAACTTCGGTACCCCGAGGAACTTCGAGAGGTTCCTCGGGGTGATGGAAAACGGACCCTTCTCCCCCTCGGCGATCTTCCGCGCCGTCTTGCGGCAGACCTGCGAAATCTCTCGCTCGAGGTTCCGCAGGCCCGCCTCCCGGGTGTACTGGTGGATGATCGCCAGGACGGCCTTGTCGGTCATCCGGAGCTGGCCGTCCCGTACGCCGTTCTCCTCCTTCTGCCGCGGCAGGAGAAATCGCTTGGCGATGGCCAGCTTATCGACGTCGGTGTACCCGGAGAGATAAAGGATCTCCATCCGGTCCTTCAGGGCCGGCGGAACGGGATCGATGATGTTGGCCGTACCGATGAAAAGCACCTTCGACAGGTCGAACGGAACGTTGAGGTAGTTGTCGCTGAAGGCGAAGTTCTGCTCCGGGTCGAGCACCTCCAGCAGCGCCGCGGAAGGGTCTCCCCGGAAATCGGCACCGAGCTTGTCGATCTCGTCCAGCATGAAGACGGGGTTCCTCGTCCCCGCCTGCTTCATCCCCTGGAGGATCCGGCCGGGGAGCGCCCCGACGTACGTTCGCCGGTGGCCGCGGATCTCCGCTTCGTCCCGGATCCCTCCCAGCGACATCCGGATGAATTTGCGGCCCATGGACCGTGCGATCGATTTCCCCAGGGAGGTCTTCCCCACGCCGGGCGGTCCGACGAAGCACAGGATCGGCCCCTTCATCTTGTCCTTGAGCTTGCGGACGGCGAGGTACTCGAGGATCCGCTCCTTGACCTTCTCGAGGTCGTGGTGGTCCTCGTCGAGGATCTTCTTGGCCTTGGCGATGTGGATGTTGTCCCGGGTTTCCTTCTTCCAGGGGAGCTCCACCAGCCAGTCGAGATAGGTCCGGACGACGGAGGACTCGGCCGAGTCCGGGTGCATCCCTTCCAGGCGCCGGAGCTGCTTCTCCGCTTCCTTGCCGACCTCCTCCGACATCCCGGCCGCCTTGATCTTCTCCCGCAGCTCGTCGACCTCCTCGGATTTCCCGTCGATGTCGCCCAACTCCGTCTTGATCGCCTTGAGCTGCTCGCGGAGAAAATATTCCCGCTGGCTCTTCGACATCTCCTCTTTGGCCTGGTTCTGGATCTTTGCCTGCATGTCGGCCAGCTGGAGCTCCCGGGAGAGCAGGTTGTTCACCAGCGTCAGCCGGGCGACGGGGTCCTCCTCCTCCAGCACTCCCTGGCCCTCCTCGATCTTGAGCCGCAGGTTGGAGGCCACCAGGTCGGCCAGCACGCCTGGGTTGCTGATGTTCTCGGTGACCATGAGGATCTCGACCGGCATGTTCTTCAGCGAGAGGATCTTCTCGATCTTCTCCCGGGAGGCGCGCATCAGCGCCTCCACCTCGAGCGCCCCTTCCTTGACGGGGGACTCGACGAGCCGCTCGATGCGCACCCGCACCGCGGGCCGGGACTCCATGAACTCGACGATCCTCCCCTTGACGACCCCCTGGATGAGGATCTTCAAGCGACCGTCGGGAAGCTTGAGCATCCGCATGATCATCGCGACGGTCCCGGTCCGGTAGAGGTCCTCCACTTTCGGCTCTTCCACCGAGGGGTCCTTCTGGGTCGCGAGGAAAATGTGCCGGTCGCGCGCCAGCGCCTCCTCCACCGCCGCGATCGAACCTTCCCGCCCCACGAAGAGCGGCAGCGTCATGTACGGAAAAATGACGATGTCCCGTACGGGGAGCAGGGGGAGGATCGTCGGGATCTCGGGGGCCGTTTCTTTCGGCTCGGCCTCTTCCCGTCGTTCGGGTATCGAAGCCCGTTCTCCTTCCTGCTGGGCCGGGGCCTCGCGTTCCGGATCGCCAGGTCGGATCGTTTCGTCCGCCATATCGCTTGTTCCCCCTGTTCTTCCTTAGCCGTTACCCTTCGGTAACGACCGGGATCCGCCGCTCCTGTCCGCGCCGTTCCGAGACTTTCGGGAGAAACAGGATCAACACTCCTCCCTTTAAGACAGCCGTCATCCGCGCAAGGTTCACGGAACCGCTCACGTCGAAGGCCCGGTGGAACTTGCCGAAGCTGCGCTCCAGGCACAGGTAGGAGACATCCCCGGCGGCGGTGTCGGGCCGCTTCTCTCCGACCACCTCGATCCGTTGGCCTCTCACCCGGACGTCGACCTCCTCCCTTGACACTCCCGGGAGCTCCATCCGGATGACCACCCCTTCCGGGGTTTCGTGAACGTCGGAGAGCGGTTTGTACACCGCTTCGTCGGAGATGTCCACCAGCATCACCCGCCTCATCATGCAGACTCCCTGCGGGCACTCTTCCTCGTCAACGGGCGTCCTCTTCGTGTTCCGGCTCAACGGATCCTCTCCTTCCTGAGGAAAGCGTGCAGGCCCGGACCGATCTCCGGGTCCTTCAGCGCAAACGCGATGTTGGCCATCAGGAACCCCAGCTTGGTCCCCGCGTCGTACCGGATCCCCTCGAAGGCGTACCCGATGACCCGCTCCTGGGAGAGCAGCGCGCGGATGGCGTCGGTCAACTGG
>Ga0214473_10004278_pt1 | contig 17167 bp, 23 predicted proteins | sample RVTome_7_FD_203509 | JGI IMG/M metagenome (GOLD analysis project Ga0214473, IMG submission 203509) | Soil microbial communities from uranium-contaminated site in the Upper Colorado River Basin, Wyoming, United States - RVT98D197 | ecosystem: Environmental > Terrestrial > Soil > Contaminated >... | reverse complement strand
TCGGGAGACATAGATCTTTTTAAAAATTTAATTGATGAGGAGTTTGTAGATAAAGATCCTAAAATTAGGGAAAACAATAAAAAAGCAGTGCAACTTGGATATGATTACTGTCAACAGAAATACAAGGATAAAATAAAAAATATTTTAGTAAAACAAGAGATTACTCAGGCTAAAATGGTAATTGAGGGAACTGAAGCTATTGCCCTAGGGGCGATTGCAGGAGGACTTCAATTTGCGGCTATTTATCCTATGTCCCCCATAGCAAATATTCTTCATGTTTTAGCTTATTATCAGGAAAAATATGGCTATATATATAAGCAACCAGAAGATGAAATTTCAGCTATTAATATGGCAATTGGCGCCTCTTTTGCAGGGGCAAGGTCAATGACTGCAACTTCCGGAGGAGGGTTTTGTTTAATGTCTGAAGGATTTGGGCTCTCGGCTATGACAGAAACGCCTGTTGTAATAGTTGAAGGGATGAGACCGGGACCGGCAACAGGATTACCAACCTGGAGTAGTCAGGGAGATTTACAATTTGTTCTAAATGTACATCAAGGAGATTTTCCAAGAATAGTACTTGCGCCGGGAGATGCTAAAGAAGCTTTTGAGCTAACATTGACCGCTTTTAATTTAGCAGATAAATATCAAACTCCGGTTGTTGTTCTTGTTGACAAAAATATATGTGAACATAATCAAAGTTTTGAAATCTTTGATATCTCTTCTTCTGAAATTGACAGGGGAAAATTTACAAAGGAATTAATTCCGAATTATGAGCGCTACAAAATTGAAGCAGATGGAATTTCTAGTCGAACAATTCCGGGTACCGGAAACTTTTTCATTACTAATTCTTATGAACATGACTCATTTGGTTTTACAACTGAAGATGAAAATGAAATTAACACTCAAGTGGAAAAAAGAATGACAAAACTTAAAACAATTAAAAATGACATGCCTCTTCCACAACTTTTTGGACCGGAAGAAGCTGACATAACTCTTGTTTCATGGGGAAGCAATAAAGGTAGTATTTTAGAAGCACTTAAGTTATTTAATAATGTCAACTTTCTTCATTTAACTTGGCTTAGTCCTTTTCCTAATCAAGCGGTTAAACAAAGACTTGAAAAATCAAGACATATAATTGATATTGAATGTAATTACACGGGACAGCTTGCTAATCTAATCAGGGAAAAAACAGGAATTGAAATTTCTGACAAACTCTTAAAATTTGATGGCCGACCTTTTTTCAAAGAAGAAATCATTGATAAAATTAACTCTGTTTTGAAAAAATTATGATAAAAATAGAAGACTTAACTACAAAATGCAACCCGACCTGGTGCCCGGGATGTGGAAATTTTGGAATTTGGGGAGCATTTAAGAATGCTTGTGTTAAAAAGAATTGGGACAATACTAATTCTGTTTTAGTTGCCGGCATTGGCTGTCATGGAAATTTTATCAATTTTATAAAATTAACTTCTTTTGAAGGCTTGCATGGGAGAGCAATTCCGGTTGCTACAGGAATTAAACTGGCAAACCATAAACTCAATGTTTTTGTTTTCTCAGGAGACGGTGACTGTCTTGGAGAAGGAGGAAATCATTTACTACATGCTTCAAGACGAAATCATGATTTAACCGTAATGATTCATAATAACGAGCTGTATAGCTTAACTACCGGACAAACCTCCCCTGCCTCACCTCACGGTTTTAAAACAAAATCAACTCCTCTTGGTAATCCGGATTATCCAATTTCTCCCGTAACGATATCTATTGCAACTGGAGCAACTTTTGTTGCAAGAGGTTATGCCGGAGATATTCCAAACTTAACAAATTTAATTATTAAGGCAAATGAGCATAAAGGATTTTCCGTTATTGATGTTATTCAGCCATGTGTAACTTTTAATAAAGATTTTGACCATAAATTTTTCCTGGAGAATACTTACCAATTACAAAACCATGATATAACCAACAAAGAAGAGGCATTTAAAAAATCACTTGAATGGGGAGTAAAACAAATTCCTCTGGGAATTTTTTACCAAGTACAAAAACCTAGTTATGAGGAAACTGTTCCTCAAATTAAAGAGAAACCATTAATAGAGATTTCAAATATCAGAAAAAATCTTGATGATTTATTTAGAAAAATTATTTAAATCATTGATATTTGTCAATAAAGCTTTTATACTTTAGGAGAATGGACAATCAACCAACTCAACCACAAGAGGATAAAGCGGTACAAATTGGAAAATATAAGGTAAAGGTAATAAAAAATCTTTGCATCAGTGCTGCTTCCTGTGTTGCCGTTTCTCCGAATGTTTTTGAACTTGATACAGAAAATAAAGCAATAATTAAGGAGGGCGGCAGTGATCTTCCTGAAAATATTTTAATGGCGGCCCAATCCTGTCCCACAAAAGCAATTATAATTACAGATAGTGAAACAAACCAACAGGTTTGGCCAGTTTAATATGGAAACAAAACTACCAATAAATAAACTACTTGATTTAACAGGAAAAACCGCAATTGTTACGGGAGGAGCTTTAGGGATTGGCCTTGGAATTGCTGAAAGATTGGCAGAAGCCGGCGCAAACGTTGTTATTGCAAATAGAACCGCTGAAGAGGGAGAAAAAGTTGCCTCAGCTTTAACTCAAAAGGGCCTAAAAGCAAAAGCAATTAAAACAGATGTTTCACTTGAAGAAGATGTTAAAAACTTAGTTAAAGAAACAGCTGGTGCTTTTGGACAAATTGATATTCTTGTTAATAATGCGGGGATTTATCCTTGCGTTCCTGTGACAAAAATGACACTTCAAGATTTTCAAAAAATTATAGATATTAACCTAAAAGGTGTTTTTCTAACAACTAAATATGTTTCTGAACAAATGATTATTCAGGGAAAGGGCGGAAAAATAATTAACATTACTTCAATTGACGCAATTCACCCTTCAATGGTAGGACTTTCTTGCTATGATGCCTCAAAACACGGTGTATGGGGATTTACTAAAAACGTTGCCCTGGAACTTGCACAATATAAAATTTGGGTAAATGCAATTGCCCCAGGTGGAATAACTACGCCCGGGGTTATAAAAATGCAATCGGGCAATCAACCTCAACAAGGAGCGGATGCTGCAAAAGCAATAGAAACATTTTTATCTATGATTCCAATGCATAAAATGGGAGAGCCTGATGATATTGGAAAAGTAGCTTTGTTTTTAGCATCTGATATGTCCTCTTATATGACAGGCAGTCAAATTGTTGTAGATGGTGGATATCTTCTTACATAATTTCCTTCTTAAGTAGATATAAATTATAATTCGTTGTAGAATAGAGCCTCAATATGGTTAAAAACGTATATTTAGATTACGCCTCAACTACTCCTGTTGACCCAAGGGTTTTAAAAGCAATGCTTCCATATTTTTCTAAAAAGTTTGGCAATACGCTGTCTTTTCATGATAAGGGAGCAGAAGCCGCTGAAGCAGTTGAAAAAGCAAGAAAACAAATTGCAAAAATAATAAACGCTAAGCCCTCCGAAATAATTTTTACCTCTTCTGCAACAGAAGCAAACAATTTGGCAATAAAAGGACTTGCTTTGGCAAACAAGAATCGCGGGAAACATATTATTATTTCTTCAATTGAACATGACAGTGTTTCAAACACTGCAGATTGGCTTAGAACTCAAGGTTTTGAAATTACCAAATTACCGGTAAATAAAAACGGTCTAGTCAGTTCAAAAGAATTAGAAAAAGCAATTCGAAAAGATACGATTTTGGTTTCAATAATCCATGGCAATAATGAAATAGGAACAGTCCAAGACATTAAGTTACTCGGTAATACTTGTAGAAAAAATAAAGTTTACTTTCATATCGATTGTGCACAAAGTTTTGGAAAAATTAAAATTGATGTAGAAAAAGATAATATTGATTTATTAACCGCATCCTCTCATAAAATTTATGGACCAAAAGGCGCCGGGCTTTTATATATAAAATCTGGTATTTTAATTACCCCACTTTTTCACGGAGGAGAACATGAGCGTAATTTACGTTCATCAACTCTAAATGTCCCAGCTATTGTAGGGTTTGCTAAAGCGGCTGAGATTTGCTGGAAAGAAAAGAATGAAAACAAAAGACTATCTAAACTAAGAGATAAATTAATAACTGGTATTTTAAAAAAAATTCCCCATACAAAGTTAAATGGTGACTTAAAAAATAGACTTGCAAATAACGCTAATATTACTTTTTCTTTTATTGAAGGAGAGTCGCTTCTTCTTGAGTTAAATTTAGCAGGTATTTTTGTCTCAACCGGATCTGCCTGTTCTTCTCCTAAACTAGAGCCTAGCCATGTACTAATGGCGATCGGAAAAAATGCAGAAGATGCACACGGATCAATTCGGTTTAGTTTGGGAAGGTGGACAACTGAAGAAGATATAAATTATGCTTTAAAAATACTGCTTAAAACAGTAGAAAGGTTGAGAAAGTTCTCGCCTTTTAAAGGTAAATCATGACAAATATAAATTCTTATTCAAAAAAAGTACTGGAACATTTTAAAAATCCGCATAATTACGGGAAAATGAAAAATCCAAGTTCAATTGGAGAAGTTGGAAACATAGTTTGCGGAGATGTAATGTTTTTATATATAAAAGTAGATAAAAACAAAAAAAATGAGGAAATGATTAAAGAAATCACATTTGAAACCTATGGATGTGCTGCGGCAATTGCGACAAGTAGCGCAATAACCGATCTTGTTAAGGGTAAAACTGTAGAGGAAGCACTCAAAATAAATAAAGATAATGTAATTAAGACACTAGAGGGATTACCTTCTATTAAAATTCATTGTTCTCTTTTGGCTATTGATGCTTTAAATGAGGCCATTTTTAATTATTTAGAAAAGCAAAAAAGAAGTATTCCTAAGTCTCTTTTAAAAATCCATGAAAAAAATAAAAAAGAAAGAGATTTTGTCGAAAAGAGAAACTCGGAGTGGGTAAAAGCAGAGAAGATTGCCTTAAAGACTAAATAGGAGACTTATTTGGTCTTTTCTAAAAACCGATTTAATTTTTCTATCAATTTATTAATTTCTTCTTCTGTTTTGCCGTGTGCTTTTGCTCCTTCTTCAATTGTTTCATATGTGCTTGCCGGACATCCTACGCAAAAAAGTTCAAATTCAGTAAAGATCTCTATTGTTTGAGGAAATTTTTTAATTAGCTTTCCAATTTTATCTTCTTTTTTTACCCCTTGCATAAAGCCAATTATAACAAACAATTACGAGGACTTAACAGGAACTTAATCCTCAAGGAAGAATAATCTTAGTTTAGCTTCTCCTTTTTATGTTCTTTTTTTTGCCCAATAAACAAGAAGAAGGATAATTCCACCCACAATCCAAGTTGTATATACCGGCCAAGCCAATACTAACAGTAAATACTGGATTATTCCGTAAACAATCGCCAAAACACCCAGTAAAAACAACCAGCCTGATCCGTGGCAACATGTTTTTTCTTCGGCCATATTAATCAATCACCTCCTTCATATCTAGCTTATACAGATAATTCGAAAAATTGCAAGAGGAGTAATTTCTAAGCTAAAATAGAAAGTCGCTATTGCATTCATGTTTTCTCTTTGCGAAAATAATTAAAGACTAGTTAATGAAAAAAATATTAATTTCTATTTTTTCGGTTTTGTTAATGATCTTTATTTTTTCAGCAACAGTTGCCCACGCCGACAATATTTTTACCGATTTTGAACTTTTTAACCTTGGGACAAGCAATGGACAGGAAGGTTGGACCGTTAACTCAACAGTTGATCAAGAAATAGTTGATCAATACATCCAACCGGCAAGTACTTCTGCAAACAGATCTTTAAGAATTTCATATGGAAAGCCGAGTTCTGGCGGTTTTGTAATGTCAAAGCCATTAATAAACGAGGCAGGAGAAACAGGCGCGTCTAATGGGATACTTTCATCCGGAATAAGACAACCGCATTTTGAAGCAGAATGGGATTTTGCGTCTGCTGATCCAAATTATGCATATCAACAAAGTCTTAATCTCATAGCAAGTGCCGAAAGAGGCGGAGATGCTTACGATGATTATTCTATGGGGGAAATTTTTATGGCAGACTGTCCCGGGATAACTCTTGATAATCCTCAGGGAATTTGTTCTAATGCAGCAGGGAATTTTTTCAATATACCAGGTGGTCTGGCAGTAATTTACTGGGGAGATCCATCTCCTTGGAATAAAGAAGTTTTAGCCTCGGGACTAAACAGGACACAAACACATCGCATAAAATTAACAATGGATTTTGTTGACGGATCAGCTAATGATGCTGTTTCGGTGTGTGTTGATTCCTTTTGTTATGCAAAGAGAAGTTTAGAAGAACTTAACAGAGTTCATGGAATTCCTACTCAGGTTGTCCGCGCGATTAATTTCAGGCAACCTAGTGGCTCTGTCCCAGCAACTCTTGGGAAAGGATTTTTTATAGATAACTTCTCAATATTATCGTCAGGGAACACTCCTGGCTGTACAGATCCAGCAGCCATTAATTATAATTCTGAGGCTAATAGTGATGATGGGAGCTGTAAGTATTCAGTTCCAGGCTGTACAGATCCAGCCGCCATTAACTATAAACCGGAAGCCACAGAAGATGATGGAAGTTGTATCTTGCCCCTTTACGGATGCATGGATCCAGCTGCAATAAATTATAATAAAGATGCTAACACGGATGATGGAAGTTGTATCTTGCCAGTACCTCCTCCCACTGATACCGGAGATTGTAAAAGAGACAGATGGATGAGTTATAATAACCCTTCCTTTAAAAATCAGGGGCAATGTGTTAAATATGTCCAATGGCACAAAATTAAGAGATTTGAAAGAATATGGGAAAAGTGGAAAGACTTTAGAGATAGATACGAAGACATTTATCGCTAAAAATCTTTAGCAATTAATCCCCAAAGATTTAAGCATCTCATTATTTAGTTAAGTTTTTTCAAACTCCACATCAATATGCTACACTTTTATTAATTGCCAAGCAGATAGAAACAGTAAAAACTTTACGAGAAAGGTTTGGATCTTCCAAAAACGTCAATATTGTCCACAAGAGAACACTGTCTAAAATGGACAAATTGGCCGTATTTGTTACTGAGAAGATTGGAACCATGGGGTTTTTCTTTATTATTTTTGCTTGGACGTTTTTATGGTTAGTGTGGAATGTTTTAGCTCCAAGTGAATTTCGCTTTGATCCCTTTCCGGCTTTTGTTCTTTGGCTTTTTATTTCTAATTTAATCCAAATTCATTTAATGCCCTTAATTATGGTTGGTCAAAATATTCAGACCAGACATGCAGAGCTAAAAGCGGAAAATGATTTTGAAACAAATAAAAAGGCTGAGGAGGAAATTGAGACAATTCTTCTTAGACTAGAAGAGCAGCAAAAATTGCTTACTGAACTTACACAAAAGCTAAAAAATAAATAATATTTTCAATTTCTCTATTTTCCAGCTCTAAGCCCGAATCAACCCAAAGTTTTTTACTACCTTTAAAATCGATAGTCTTTTTAAATCCCACTTTAAGCAGCATTTCCGTAGCTATTGTACTAGCATGGCAGGCATAATTCGCACAGTAAGTAACGATCGTATCGTTTTTTTTAAGAAATTTGTTTGAAAGGCTTTTAAGATCATCAAGTGGAATATTAATTGCGCCCGGAATATGTCCTTGCTTGAAGTCTTCCTTATCTAAAACTTCAACCAGCTTAAACTTTTGATTATTTGTTATCATCTCAAAAAGCTGGTCAAGTGAAATAAATTTAACTTTTACCATAATTTATATATCATAATCCCATATGACAGTACGCTATTTATCAAAATCCTTAAGTTTTTCTTTAACCCAGTTCATCTTTTTTTCCAGCCATTCTTTTTTCTCAAGAAGATCTTCTTTTGTTAATTCTTCTTCGTTTTTATCCCAATGTTTATGATGATGACTATGATCATCGCAATTGTGTCCCACTTTTATTCACCTCCTTTATTTTTTAAAAAAATCTAAAAAGTTAAATAACATCTTGTGAGATTGCGAGTATGTTTCCTTCCGTATCTTTAAACCATGCGGATCTTATCACTCCGTCATCTGCTATTCCATCAGCGTTTGTTTTTAGATTAGGTAAATCATATTGTTCAAAGGTAACTCCCTTATCTTTAAGTTCTTTAACTATTTTTTCTAAGTCTGTAACTAAAAATCCCGCGGCAGTATTATCCGCTTTTGTTTGTACTCTTTGATAGAGGAGTAATTTTGTTCCCTCCCCACATTTTATAACAACAGCTCCCTTCATGGATTTTTCTTCCATTAGACCTAATTTGTCTTTATAAAAACTTGCTGCTCTTTGTAAATCAACCACTGGCAATGTTGGCATTACCGGTGAGTCTGTTAACATTTTTATCACCCCCTCTTTGAATACAATTCAAGACGTTTTTCAACTTCATCCCAATTAATTACGTTCCAAAAGGCATCAATGAAATCAACTCTTTTATTTTTATATTTTAAATAATAAGCATGCTCCCAAAGATCTATTGCAAAAAGCGGATATTTCCCTAAAGAAATCGGAGAATCCTGGTTTGGAATATTTTCAATTAAAAGATTTTCTTTATCCAAAAGAAGCCAAGTCCAACCGCTTCCGAAAAGACTAAGTGCCGACTCTTTAAATTTATCCTTAAAAGAATCAAAATCAATAAATGTTTTATTTATCAACTCTTGCAGTTTTCCTTTTGGCTCTCCTCCATTTGATTTCATTATTGTCCAGAGCAAGGAATGATGATAATGTCCTCCGGCATTGTTTTTTACCTTTGTCCTCATATCTTGGGGTACTTTATCAAGCGATCTAAGAAGATCTTCAATATCCATATTTAAAAATTCATCATGTCCTGTTAGTGCGTCATTTAAGTTCTTAACATAAGTTGCGTGATGACCATCATGATGAACATGCATCGTTTCGTTATCTATAAATGGCTCTAGGGCATTGTACGGATAAGGAAGCTCTGGCAAAGTAAACATAAGTTAATAGTACTAATCTCAGGAACAAAAGTAAGTAAAAGAAGAGTAAGCAAAGAGTAAGATAAATCTAAACCATATTTTAAGGATAATAGTCTATTAAAGCTTATTTTAATAAGATATTTCACTAGCCTGCTAAGACGAAAAGGCTGGTGATACGATATTATCTGAAATATATGAATAAAATTATTATCCTAGCTATAAAGAACAAAATATATTAAAAACAAAGGAAACCACAAGGAGGTTTTATTTCTTAAGAGCTTTATTGGAATAATTATATCATGGCTATCTTTTTCTTAAAAAACTCGGAAACTATGATTTAGGCATAATTTTTGCTATAATATATAGGCCGCGGAAAGCGCGGTTTTTTTATGATAAACATTCGAAACGTAGCAATTATAGCCCACGTAGACCATGGCAAAACAACACTTGTTGATGCACTACTTAAGCAATCTAAAACCAAAATGCATAAAGATACGGCAAAAGAGCTAATTATGGACAGTAATGAGCTTGAACAAGAAAGAGGAATTACTATTTTTTCTAAGAATGCTTCTGTTGTCTGGAACAATGTAAAGATTAATATTATTGACACTCCCGGACATGCGGATTTTGGCGGAGAAGTAGAAAGAGTCCTAAAAATGGCCGATGGCTGTCTTCTTTTAATTGATGCCAAGGAAGGGCCAATGCCTCAAACCCGCTTTGTGCTAAAGAAAGCGCTTGAAATGAAGCATAAGATAATTGTTATCGTAAATAAGGTTGATAAAAAAGATGCCAGAATCCATTATGTTTTAGATAAAACTCTTGATTTGTTTTTAGAGCTTGGAGCAGATGATAGTATTGCCGATTTTCCAATCATTTATGCTTCGGCAAAAAAAGGAATCGCGGGAAAAATTGATAATTTAGACTTAATGACAAACATTAATCCTGTGTTTGAAGAAATTTTAAAGGAAATTCCCCCACCCTCAGGAGATAGTAAAAAACCACTGCAAATATTAATAACCACATTGGCAAGAGAACAACATAAAGGCAGAATTTCAATTGGAAAAATTCAAAACGGAAAAATTCAAAATGGACAAACTGTTACGCGAATCTCAAGAGATGGACAAATAGATAATTTTAAGGTCACTTCTCTGATGACATTTGAGGGTTTAGAAAAAACTGAAGCAAACGAAGTTAGTGCAGGAGATATTGTAGCAATTGCCGGAATTAATGAACCTGTAATTGGAGAAACAATTGCAGATGTTGATAATCCGATTGCGCTACCACTTTTAGATATAGAGGAACCGACTATTCAAATGTCTGTTGTCGTAAATGATTCTCCATTTGCAGGAAAAGAGGGAAAATTTAAGACCTCACGTCAAATTCATGACAGACTGTTTAAGGAGCTGGAAACGGACATGGCATTAAGAGTTGAGGTTGATCCAAGAGGTGGGTTAACAGTTTCCGGTCGAGGCGAACTTCATTTAGCAATCTTAATTGAAAGGATGCGACGAGAAGGCTATGAATTTCAGGTTGGCAGACCCCAGGTAATTGATAGAATTATTAATGGAAAAAGGCTTACCCCTTATGAAAGGTTATTTATTGAAGTGCCAGATGAGTTTAGCGGAATAGTAATGCAAAAAGTCGGCGCAAGAAGAGGAGAACTTCAGGATATGAAAAGTGAAGAAAACGGCATAGTTTATATGGAATTTATCATATCAACCAAAGCTTTATTTGGCTATAGAAGCGAATTCGTAACCGACACAAAAGGACTTGGCATTATTAACACAATTTTTTATCACTACGAAGAAGATAACGGTTATTTACATGAAAGAGAACAAGGATCTTTAGTAGTCCATGAGTCCGGAGTCACTAATTTATACGGATTAAATAACGCTCAGGATCGAGGAATACTTTTTTTAGGACCGGCTGTTGAAGTATATAAGGGACAGGTTATCGGTCAAAATCTAAGAAACGAGGATATTGCCGTAAATGTTTGCAAAACTAAACATTTAACCAATATGAGATCAAAGGGCGAAGGGACTTCTGTATATTTTAAAACTCCCAAAATAATGGGACTTGAAGATGCGCTTGAATTTATTGCCGATGACGAATTGGTCGAGGTTACACCAAAAAATATTCGGATCAGAAAAATTATCCTAGATCAAGTAGAAGAACGAAGAAAAAACAGAGGGTGTTAAATTTTATTTATGTTTTTTACTAGCCTTTGTGGCTAGCATTTGGCGCTTTATTTCAAGTCTTTTTTTGGTTTTGTGTGAACGGGATTTCTTTTTTTTGCCAACTCCTGTATCTCTTTTTGCCATAGCTTAATTATACACTATTTGGATATCTTTCGTGATTATGCTCTTGCGTAACTCTTGGTAAATTTTCGGCATGTATCCTATGAGCAACACAACCTGAAATTGGCTCATCTCTAATTATGGTTCTATCTGAATTTGTTTCTGTCCTTACTGCTTCAAATGGCTTACACTGTTTTCCTGGACATTCTCCACATTCTTTCATATTTTTATTTATCCTGAGGATGAATTATAGCATGGATTTTATTAATCACAAATAAAATCATGAATAATTCTTGCCAGAGTTAGTAACTAAAATACTATGTGGATGACTTTCTGTTAAAGAAGATTGGGAGATTTGAATAAAATTAGCTTTTTCCCAAAGCTCTTTAATGTTTTTTGCCCCAACGTAAAACATTCCGGATTTTAATCCCCCTATTAATTGCTCTGTTAATTCTTTAACCGAGCCTTTTATCGGCACCAACCCTTCAACTCCTTCCGCTACCATAATTTTATCTTTATAATAATCTTTTCCATGGAATTCCCCTTCTGTTTTTGTTTTTGCTCCTTCTTTCATTGCGCCGGTTGATCCCATTCCCCGGTACTCTTTAAAAGGAAAAGTTATATTTTTATGATTAAAAATACTTAAGAAACGTGAAGGAACATTTTCTTTTCTAAGAATTACTTTTTTTCCGGGAGACTCTTTTGAAGATGCAAAAAAACTTCCCATCATAACTAATGATGCTCCTGCTGCAAGTGCTTTTGTAACATCGCCTGAGTATTTAATTCCACCATCGGCAATTATTGGGACCTTGGCTTTTTTGGCTATTTTTGCAGTTTCAAAAATTGCCGTTAGTTGCGGAACTCCCATTCCGGAAATTATTCTGGTTGTGCAAATTGCTCCCGGTCCCATTCCAACTCTTAATCCGTCAGCTCCTGCTTTAATTAAAGCACTTGCTCCATCTTTTGTAGAAATATTTCCGGCAATTACTTGAATCTTAAAATTTTCCTTTATATATGAAACGGCTTGAATAATTTTTTTGGTAAAACCATGTGCCGAGTCAACGACAATAATGTCACAATTTGCTTTTAGGAGTGCTCTCACTCTTTCTTCAAATCCCTTTTCTGCTCCAACTGCAGCTCCGACCAAAAGTTTTTTTACTTTCACTTTTCTTACCTCTTTTACTTGATCACTTATGGAAAAGTTTCTATGGATTATTCCAACTCCGCCTAATTCTCCCAGTGAAATTGCCAGTTTTGACTGTGTAACTGTGTCCATCGGAGAAGAAACGAACGGAAGAGATATTTTTAATTTCTTTGTTATATAGGTTGATAAATTAATTTCTTCTCTTGAAAAATCGGTGTAACCGGGAAGAAGTAATAAGTCATCAAAGGTTAATCCGAGGGGAAAAAGATTTTTTTGCTCTTCCATACTTAACTTTATCTTTTTTAGCAAAAAATGTCAAGAAAGTTATAAATAACAACCTATCAATTGCGTTATATTTCTTACTTGTTTCTTGCATCATCTTTTCATCTTTATTAAGAATTCTCTTTATAAATCTTTAAGAAAGCAATAATTTTAAACTAATATGAATATACTTCTCTGGATAGTTTTTGGAGCAATAGTAGGTTGAATAGCTGATGCAATTATGTCCGGAGGCCATGGACTAATTGAAGATATAATGCTTGGTATTATTGGTGCATTTATTGGAGGATTTATTTTTAATTTCTTTGGTCAGCCCGGAATAACAGGTTTCAACTTATACAGCATGCTTGTTGCAGCAATTGGTGCGATTGTACTTATCTTTTTTGGAAGATTATTGCATAAATAAAATCTTAAAAAAGAGCTTGGATATATTATTGGTGTGGGATTAAAGAATTTAGAAATTTCAGCAGGATCAATAGAGAAAAATAGTTTCTTTTCTTTACCTTACAAATAAAGTTGCTTTTCCTAACTGATAAAGAACAAAGAGTATATAAATGGAAATAAGGACGCTGCCTTCCTTAATTGATATGTCTTTTTTTGATTGGGAAAAGTAATAGAAAAAAGCCAGTCCTGCAACGATAAACCCAAATGTCATTAGAAAATTATTTGTTGTCAAAACCTCGCCATCATTAACCAGAGTAAAAAAACCAAACAGCAGTGTGTTTGCGGCTGCTGATCCTAAATAATCACCAAAGGCAATATCTTTTTTACCTGATAATATTGCCCTCACCGCTAATGATAACTCGGGTAAATTTGTTCCCAGTCCCAAAACAAGAAGACTGATGTATAAAATCGGGACATGTAAGACCTTAGAAAAAGTGACTGTCTGTTCAACAATAAAACTACTTGATATAAAAATAATTCCGATGCCAAGAATTACTTTAAGTAAATCCATAAACGAATACGCTTTGATTTGTAATACTGCTGTTTTTTCTTCACAAAATATTCCGTGTTTCCTTTGGATTAAGTAAAACAAAACTGCATAAAAAACAATAAGTAGAAATCCTTCTAGATTAGTAACTCTATGGTCAATTACCAACAAACTTGGCATTGCTATTACAGCTAAGGAGAATAATAAGGTCTTTTTGTCCAAGTCATGATTTATTCTTATCCCCTTCCCTAAAATAGCCAAAACCGGGATTATAAACAAAAATATAGAAATTACTCCCCCTAATAAAGTGCCAACGAAAATTTCTGGATTATGATCTAATACAGCATTTATACTTAATGCTGTCTCAGGTATGGAAGTAAGAAGACCAAGTACAAAAAAAGATATCGCAAAGGATGATAGTCTTAATCGTCTTGATATTTTATCAACTGCTTGAATAATTAAACCCGCACCCCACCAAATAGCAAAAAAGGAAACTATATACAGTAATATATTTGTTATCATTTCTATATTTTCCTAAGACAAAAAAGTATCATATTTTATGTTACTGACTTTTGAAAATATAAGCAATTAAGCTTAGTGTAAGCAACGGCTCCGAGGGATGGAGGAAGTTAATTTTCCCTCCCGACTGTGATCTTTGCCTACCGCCTCTTCCTGAAAGATAAAAAGATTATATCAAAATTTTTGAGGTTAAAATTCGTTGCTCTGTGAGTCGGTCAAGAACCATTCGGGGTCATAGTCGTGTCTCTTCCCCGAGGCTAAATGAGACAAATGAGACACTATAAAAAGAGGTTATCCAGTATGCAACACCTTGTTATTGATATATGGCAAAATATATGGTAATATTGTAATATCTCATGAATACATCCTTTGAATGGGATGATAAGAAAAATTTAGAGAATGTAAAAAAGCATAAAGTTGATTTTCAAATTGCTCAATATGCCTTTATCGATTCCAAGCGTGTGATCGCAGAGGATTTAACACATAGCAAAAGCGAAAAAAGATATTATTGTTTCGGAAAAGTGAAAGGGGGTGTATTAACAGTCCGTTTTACCTATAGAAACAATCGCATCAGAATAATCGGTGCGGGTTTCTGGAGAAAGGGAAAAGATATATATGAAAAACAAAATAAAATACAGTAATGAACCAATAGAGGCAAGGGTAATTAATGATTTCTTGCCAAATCCTGAAGAGTTAAGCTTAACTGATAAAAAAACAAAGGTCACATTAACGCTTACTCAAGCTAGTCTTGATTTCTTTAAGACTTCTGCTAAAAAACACAATGCCTCATATCAGGCTATGATCAGAAGACTTATTGACTACTACGTTGTAAATCAACAGAGAGCTTAATTAAAACTATTTCTAATAAGCCTCAAAATCAACTAAAACCAACCTTTGAGGTCATAGTTCCGAATCCTGGCACTGGGTGGCTTTTGAGGGTAAAATCCGGTCCGAGAGTTTGCCCAAAAAATGAGGTCTTTAGAAAGCCTTGATAGGCTAAATAGAGACCTCGGTCAGTTGACCATGCACTAGCTTGCTCCCCAGGTCGGTCTAGACCCGTTTAGGATTATAGTCCTATTCAGCTCTACGTGTCGGTCAAGAACCATTCGAGGTTATAGTCTGTCTCGTTCCCCAGGCTAAATGAAACAGCGCAGAGAAGTTAAGTGGACAGTACTCCTTTTTTTATATAGTTTTTTATTAATGACTGGTAAGGAATATTAATCTCATTAGCTTGTTCTTTAAGCCTATTTAAAAGATATTCGGGAATGCGAATAGAAATCGCCCTGCTGGTGGGTTTAAGATTTGGAAAACTGACTCTTTCAAAATCAGTAGGCTCAAAATATTCCGACAGGTCTAATTTGTTCCAAAAATTTCTTTCTTCGTCTTGGTTTTTAAATTTTGGAATTTTAAACAGTTTTTTCATATAGCAACACCTCCTTTTTATTAATGTCCCTGGCTGAAATTATTCTTATGTTCTTTTTTCTCCTAGCAAATACTAAATATAGCAATCTGTCTTTTTTTGTTTTGCCTAAAATAATGAATCGTTCTTCTTTTTGAGAATGCAGTTTATCTTTTAATATAACCTTGCCTTCATCTAAAAAAACTTCCTCTGCTTCTTTGTCTTCTACTTTATGCTTTTTATTCTTTCCAATATTCCCTTTATCCCATTCAAACTCAAATACGTCTTTTATTATCTGCATGTATATACTATATTATACAATTAAACTTATTTTGTCAAGCTCCCGAAGGTAACTCTGGTATTAAGTAGTTAAAATTTTATAAAAAACAGCATCATAGTTATATTATCCAGGCCTCGGCTCCCCAGCTCGGTCAAGAACTATTAGGAGTCATTGTTTTTTTAAATGTGCTATGCTAAAATCGTAGCGTGGAAGATAAAGAACAACCAGCAAAAGAAGCCTACTCCAATCCTGAATTAGAGCAATCAACCAAAGTTTTACACGAAAAAAGATTTAAGATCGCCTATCCCTTGATGCAACTAATTGCAGAAAGTGAGTTTAATTCTATAATACGAAGGCCACGCTTTTATTTGCCTGATGTTAACTCTCATGTTGGTGATTTACTTGAAAAGCGTAAGGATAATCCTAAATTAAAAGAAGAGTCTGAAACCAGAGTTTTAAAAATGTTTAACGCTTTAATTGAATTAAATCCTTCACTTCAAGAAGTTGATGGTTTTGATAAAAATTCAGATGAGTCTATGAATAAAGCTATGGCAATTTTGAAAAAACCTGAGGTTTTGAAAGATCTAAGAATTCTGAATTTTGTTTTAAATACAAAAATAATAGATATTTGGATGCAAACAAATAATGAAGATTACACATATTTTTTACAAGCAATTAAAGACAGAAGTTTAAGTTCAGCATTATATTCAAAAAACGAAATGATTAGAGAACACGAAGTGTATTATGAAGATGATACAGCTTGGGGAATGTTTAATTTACTTTGCAGGAATGAAGACGGTTCTGTAAATCCCAATGCTAGTATTGCTGATGCAATGAAGCAAGTAGACCAAAAGTATGGACAAGAAGACTTATTAAAAACATCATACAAGACCACAACTGATGAATAGAGATGGATTGAGCATGAACTGCTTAGGATCATAGTTATATTATCCAGGCTTCGGCTCTGTGTGTCGGTCAAGAACCATTTAGAGTCATAGTCCGTTCGAGTCCTATAATGCTCAGCGTGTCGGTCTAGACCCGTTTAGGGTTATAGTCCTATTTGGCTCCCCGTACCTAGAATTATTATAACTGCAAAAGTAATAGAATCCTTCCAAAATCTAAGCTATATCGGAGAAATGAGGCAAAGGTGGGAAGAAATTAAAAAACTACAATTAAATCCTATGATTGCAATTTAGTGTTGGATGGAGAAAGTTAGAGCTTATTTTAAACAAATCCAACAACAGACGGAGAAATTGTCTTCTCGCCATTGGTAGTTAGTCTTAAGCCCGTTGAACCTCTTATTAAAGAATGACCAATATATCTGTAATCAGCTAT
>Ga0214473_10004277_pt1 | contig 17168 bp, 11 predicted proteins | sample RVTome_7_FD_203509 | JGI IMG/M metagenome (GOLD analysis project Ga0214473, IMG submission 203509) | Soil microbial communities from uranium-contaminated site in the Upper Colorado River Basin, Wyoming, United States - RVT98D197 | ecosystem: Environmental > Terrestrial > Soil > Contaminated >... | reverse complement strand
AGGCCCGTGACCACGAAGGCGGGGCGCCACCCGCCGAAGTGCGCCGTCAGGAAGAGCACGAGCGCCGGGGCCACCGCCGCCCCCACCGAGGACCCGCTGTCGAAGAGCGCCACCGCCCAGCCCCGCTCGCGGCGCGGGAACCACTCGGAGACCGCCTTCGTGGCCCCCGGCCAGTTGGCGGCCTCGCCCGCGCCGAGCAGGAAGCGGAAGCCGCAGAAGCTCCGCAGCCCCGTGGCGAAGGAGGTGAGGACGGCTACGGCCGAGTACCAGAGGACCGACAGCGTGAGGCCGTTGCGGGTGCCGATGCGGTCGAGCACGCGGCCGGAGACGGTCTGCATCACCGCGTACGCGACTCGGAAGGCGATGATGATCAGCGCGAAGTCCTGGTTCGACCAGCTGAACTCCGTCTTGAGGGTCGGGCCGAGGACGCTCAGCGTCTGCCGGTCGAGGTAGTTGATGACGGTCGAGAGGAACAGCAGACCGCCGATCCACCAGCGGTAGTTGCCTCGCAGCGCGTTCATCGCCGCCGCGAGTGCACGAGGGCCTCGGCCTCGGTGAGGGTGGGCTGCGCCGCCGTGCCGCCGAGGCCCAGCGTGCTGAGCGCGCCGCAGGCGGCTCCGAGCCGCAGGCACTCGACGACGGGCGCGCCCTGCAGCCAGCGGTGCAGGAATCCGGCATTGAAGGAGTCGCCGGCGCCGGTGGTGTCGACCGTCTCGACGGGATAGGCCGGCACGTGCACCACCGAGCCGCCGTCGAGCGTCATGGCGCCGTCCTTTCCGAGCTTGGCCACAACGCGCGTGCGTCCGTTGTCGAGCGCGCGGATTCCTTCTGCGGGGTCGTCGCAGCCGGTGAGCGCCTGGAGCTCGACCTCGTTCGGAAAGAAGAGGTCGGTTTCCCGCAGGGTCGCCCGCAGGCCGCCATCCCAGCGCCCGCTCGGGTCGAAGCCGGTGTCGAGCGACGTGGTGAGCCCGGCGCGGCGCGCGCGGGCGAAGAGGTCCGGGAAGTCCGGGCGGAGACCCTCCTGGAAGAAGAAAGAGGAGGCGTGGAGGTGGTCGAGACCGGCCATCGCAGCGTCGGGCACGTCCGCGCCGGTGAGCGCGCTGATCGCCCCCAGGTAGGTGACGAGCGCGCGGTCCGCGGGATGGGTGATCGACACCGTCACGCCCGTCTTCAGGCCGCCGCCGCGGATGACCCGCGCCAGGTCGATGCCGCGGCCGGCCATGTCCTCGAGGCAGTAGCGCCCCCAGACGTCGTCGCCGACGCGGCCCACGAACGCCACCGGCGTGCCCAGGCGCGCGAGCCCCATGGCCATGATCGCGGTGGCGCTGCCGAGCACCATGGCGAAGTCCTGGACCAGGACTTCCTTGCCGGGAACCGGGAACTCCGTGTACCCCTGCAGCACGAGGTCGACGTTGATCTCGCCGGCGAAGAGCGCCCGCTTCAAGCGCTCATCTCGCGCCGTTGGGGCGGTGGATCTCGAAGCCCGAGACGACGCGGGTGATCACGCTGTCCTCCGACGGCGAGTCGGGCCGGTAGCCGGCGGCGAGGCAGCGGAAGAAAGCGATGAGCTGCCCCGTCACGGCGTCGAGCAGTGTCAGGTCCTCGTCCGCGTACGGCAGCGCGACCCCGCAGTCGAGCGGGAGAACTCCGGGGCTGGAGCCGACGCCTCTCGGAATTCCTGCTCCGACGACCACGCGGCGCGAGCCGAGGGCCTTGCGGTCGAGCTCGCGGAGCAGGTCGAGCTCGTAGGCGCGCACGAGCGGGTCGGAGGAGAGAAAGGCCAAGAGCAGCGTGTCGGGGCGGATCCCGGACATCGGCCCGTGCCGCAGCCCGAGGTAGGACTCGGCGAGCGTCCAGACGTCGCCTCCGTTCATCTCCAGCATCTTGAGCGCGGCCTCGCGGGCCGAGCCGAGACGGCAGCCGCTGCCCAGGTACACGACGGAGCCGAAGCCGCTCCGCGCCACCTCGGCGACGGCACTCGACTGCTCCCGCAGGAGCCGCGCGGCGGCGCTCGCGAGCCCGCGGGCGCGCGCCTCGCAGGCCCCGGCGTCGCCCGCCAGGGCGCGGCCGGCGAGGACCAGGTTGGTGAAGCTGCTGGTCATCACGAGGCTGCGGTCGTCGGTCTTCTCGTCGAGAACGATCGTGCGCACGCCCGACCGGTCGCGGTAGGAGGTGGCGAGCGCGCCTTGCCGGTTGCAGGTGATGAAGAGATGGCGGGCCTGTGGCCGGCTCTCGAGCAAGAAGTCCACGACGGCGCGGCTCTCCGGGCTGTTGCCGGAACGGGCGAGCGACACCACCAGGAACGGGCCGGAGGGCGGCAGGCACGTGTCCGGGTGGGTCAGGATCAGGCCGGCCGGCACCGCCGAAACGGGAAGGCCGAGGCTGCGCTGCAGGCACGGGGCCACGCACTCCGCCGCGTAGACCGAGCTGCCCGAGCCGGTCAAGACGATGGCGGCGGCGCCTTTGAGGCTCTCCTCGATCAAGGGAGCGAGCTCGCGCATGCGGGCGGCGGTCTCGATCCACGTCACGGGCTGCTGGCCGATCTCGCGCAGCGTGTGACCGTAGCCCCGGCGCAACTGCTCTTCGCGCGGAGGCTCGAGCAGGCTGCCGAGGGCGCCCGAGCCCGAAAGCGACGCGAGCCACTCGTCCACGGACGACGGTATCGCCGAGTTCTGCGGCTCGCCCCGGGGCGCGGGCGTGGGAGGCGGCTTTGCAGTCCCGTTCATGTCAATCTCCGCTCGTCCTCGACGGAGAATAACGTCTTGACAAGCGCGTCTACCATCGGCTACAAAACGAAAGTATTGGAAAGCTATCGTAATGAAACGCAAGAGTCAAGCAAGAAACGATAGCCAGGGAACGTCGCTCTCGTCCCTGTCCCTGGCGCACGGCAAGCGCGCGCGCCTGTGGCGCCTGCTCTACGGACACGGCCCCGGCAACGGGACCCTCTTGGTGCTGCCCCTCGACCAGGGACTCGAGCACGGACCCACCGACTTCTTTCCGAACCCCAAGGCGCTCGACACGAGCTTCCAGTTCCGGCTGGCCGAGGAGGGCCGCTACTCCGCGATCGCCCTCGGCATCGGCCTCGCCGACAAGTACATGCGCGAGCACGCCGGCCGCGTCCCGCTGATCCTCAAGCTGAACGGCAAGACCAACATCCCGGACGACGCGGAAGCGGTCTCGCCGGCGTTCGCGAGCGTCGAGGACGCGGTCCGGCTCGGAGCGGACGCCGTGGGCTACACCGTCTACGTCGGCTCGCCACGGCAGGACATGGAGATCCGCGAGTTCGGGAGGGTGCGCCAGGAGTGCGAGCGCTTCGGCATGCCGCTCGTCGTGTGGGCCTATCCCCGGGGCCGGGACGTCGAGGCGAAGGGCGGCAAGGGGAGCTTGTACGCCCAGGACTACGCGGCGCGGGTCGCGGAGGAGCTGGGCGCGGACGTCGTGAAGCTGCACGAGCCGGCCGCGGACCCGGGATCGAGCCCGGAGCCCTACCGCTCGCTCCGCGAAGACGCTGCCGCGCGGCTGCGGCGCGTGGTGCGCTCGGCCGGCAAGGTGATGGTGCTCTTCTCGGGCGGCGTGAAGCAGGACGACGATGCCGCCGTGCTGCGCAAGGTGCGGCTCTACATGGAGTGCGGGGCGACCGGTGTCATGTTCGGGCGCAACATGTGGCTTCGGGATTTCGATGGCGCGCTGGCGCTGACTCGGCGCGTGCACGCCATTCTCGCCCGATGCCCGCGTTAGGAGATCGACCATGGAGTTGGACAGACGGAGCTGGCTCGCCGCCCTCGGCGCGGGCACGGTGAGTGTTTTGACCCCGCGCGGAGCGAAGGCCGACGAAGCGGGCTGCCCCGCGAGCGACGGCCCGCTCCGCCTCCAGGACTTCCGGCCGAGGTCCATGCTCCACGTCGCCGAGACGCGCGTCGCGACCCCCCGCTTTCCCGCGATCGACGTCCACACGCACTTCAGCTTCGCGAAAGGCGGCCGCAGGGGCGCCGCCTCCGACGACTCCGTCGCCTTCACGACGAGCGCCGAGGACGCGCTCGCGGTGATGAACCGCAAGGGTGTGCGCGCGGTCGTCAACCTGACCGGCGGCTTCGGCAAGGGCTTCGAGCAGGCGCTCTCTCGCTTCGACCAGGCCCACCCCGGCCGCTTCTACACGTGTACGGAGCCGATGTGGGGCGCGTGGGCGGACCCGCGCTTTCCGCAGCTCCAGGCCGACGCCATCGAGAAGGCGGCGCGCGCGGGGGCGAAGGGCCTCAAGGTCCTGAAGACGCTCGGGCTCTTTCTCCGTGAGCGCGGCCTTGAAGGGCCGCTCGTCAAGGTGGACGACCGCCGCCTCGACCCGATGTGGGAGGCCTGCGCCGCGCAGCGCCTGCCCGTCTACATCCACGTCTCGGACCCCGAGGCCTTTTTCCTCCCCATCGACTGCACGAACGAGCGCTGGGACGAGCTCGGGCACCACCCCGACTGGTCCTTCCACGGCAAGGATTTTCCGAGTCACCGCGAGCTGATGCAGGCGCGCGACCACGTCCTGGAGCGCCACCCGAAGACGCTCTTCGTCGGGCTGCACGTCGGGCACAACGCCGAGAACCTGGGGTTCGTGTCCGAGTCGCTCGACCGCTTCTCGAACTTCACCGTGGAGCTCGGTGCCCGCATCGGCGAACTCGGCCGCCAGCCACGGACCTCGCGGAGGTTCTTCGAGGCGTACCAGGACCGGATCTTCTTCGGCACCGACGCGATCCCGCCGCCGGAGGGCGAGAACACGCCGCAGCAGGTGTTCAAGGACGAGCTCTACGAGATCTACTACCGCTTCCTGGAGACCGAGGACGAGTACTTCGACTACGCCCCGGCGCCCGTCCCGCCGCAGGGACGCTGGCGCATCTACGGCGTCGGCCTGCCCGACGGGATCCTTAAGAAGGTCTACCACCAGAACGCCGAGCGGCTGCTGGGGTTGAAGGCGTGATGCCGCTGGCGGCGCCACTTCTGACAATGATCGTTGCGGCTTCTTCGCCCTCCTATGAGGTCGCGCGCGCGGTCTCTCCCGCCGAGCGTCTTCTCGCCGCCGACGAAGCCGCCTGGGCGGCGGCCTCGCCCATCGACTGGGGTCCCGCACCCTACCCCACCCGCTTTCGCGCGCTCTGGAGCGACGCGGGCCTGTTCCTGCGCTTCGACGCGACCGACCCGTCTCCGTGGCACACGATGACGAAGCGCGACGAGCACCTGTGGGACGAGGAGGTCGTCGAGATCTTCCTCGACCCCGACCGCTCGGGCCGCGACTACTACGAACTCGAGATCAACCCCGCGAACGTCGTGTGCGACCTGCGGATGATCGCGCCGTGGCCCGACAAGAAGGGCGACATCGACTGGAACCTGGCCGGGCTCGAGACGCGCGTCCTTCCGCTCCGCGGCCCCGCGCCCGCGGCTTCGGCGCGCGGCTGGACGGCGACGGCGTTCCTGCCGTGGTCGGGCTTCCGCTCGCTCCCCTCCGCGCGCGCGCTTTCGCTGCCGCCGCGGCCGGGCGACGCGTGGCGCTTCAATGTCTTCCGCATCGAGCGGCCGGGCGGCAAGGCGAGCCCCGAGCAGGACGCTGTATTCGCGGCGTGGTCGCCTCCGTCCGTGAAAAGCTTCCACGACGCCTCGGCCTTCCGTGACTTCGTGTTCGCCGCGGCGCCCCGCTAGGCGAGGAGAGCGCGTGCCGGAAGCAGAGCGCCGCCTCGACTTCCGCGACATGACCGAGAGCGACCTCGCGGACGGGCTGCGGCTGTCCCGCGCGAGCGGCTGGAACCAGACGCTCGAGGACTGGCGGCTGCTGCTGTCGCTCGGCCCGGGCCTGTTCCGTGTGGCGACGCGCGACGGCAGGGTCGTCGCCTCGGGCGGGGCCGTGCGCTATGGCCAGGCACTCGCATGGGTCTGCATGATTCTGGTGCACCCGGACGAGCGCGGGCACGGTCTCGGCACGCGCGTCTTCGACGAGGTGCTCGCCCGCTGCGCGGACGAGGTCGCGGCGGGACGGCTCCGCTGCGTCGGTCTCGACGCGACACCGGCGGGGAGAGGAATCTACGCCCAGCGCGGGTTCCTCGACGGGCCCGAGCTTCTGCGGATGAGCGGCCAGTCGCAGGGAATGGAGACCGCGCCCGACGGTGTTCGTCGGCTGGCGCCCTCGGACCTCGAAGGAGTGCTCGCTCGCGACCTGCGGGTGTTCGGCGCCGATCGCGGTCCCGTGCTGCGCTGGGCCCGCGAGAGGGCGCCCGAGCTGGCCTGGATCGCCCGTGCCGGAGGGGGCCCGGCCGGCTACTGCTTCGGCCGGCGGGGCGACCACTCGGATCACGTCGGGCCGTTGGTGGCGGAGGACGGCGCGACGGCCCTCGAGCTCGTGCAGGCGTGCCAGGCGCAGCCGCGCCGCCGGCCGCTTGTGCTCGACGCCCGCGCGGAGCCGGCCTGGATCGAGAGGCTCGGCGAGCTGGGCTTCCGTGCCGCGCGACCGTTCACCCGGATGTACTTGGGCAAAGCCAGGCCGGCTGCGCTACCGGCGCTCGAGCCCGTGGTGCTCGGTCCCGAGTTCGGATGACATCGGTTATCGTGCCAGCTGGGCACCGGGAGAGCCGCACATGAGCAGAGAACCACGCCGGACGACGTCCTCCCCCCTCGCGCTGACGCTGGCGCTCTCCCTCGTCGCTCCCACCGCGGTGAGCCCGCAGGCCGCTGCCCAGCAGCCGAGCTTCCCCACCGAGACCGAGATCGTCACGGTGGACGTCGTGGTGACGGTCACGGATGGTCAGCCGGTCGTGGACCTGCGCCGCGAGGACTTCGCGGTGAGCGAGGACGGCGTCCGACAGGAGATCGTGAGCTTCGAGGCGGTCCACCGCCCCGCGCCCGCGCGGGCCGAGGACGCGGGCCGGGCACAAGCGCCGGAGCCCCGCACCTCGTCCAACCAGGTCGTCCCCGGCCGCGTGCCGGCGAGCTTCGTCGTGGTGTTCGACGAGCTGCACCTCGCCCCAGCGGAAGCCGTGCGTGCACGCGAGGCCGTGGCCTCGTTCCTGGAGACGGGTGTCGCGAGCGGCGACCGCGTCGCGGTCGTGGGCACGTTCGAGGGCACCCGCGTCACGGCCCGGATGCCCGAGGGACGCGAGGCACTCGTCCAGCTGCTCGCCCGGCTCCAGGCAAAGCGCGTGAGCGAGCCGGTGCGCGGCTACATGAGCGACTACGAGGCGATGCGGATCGACCAGGACCGCGACCCGATCGTGACCGAGCAGGTGATGCGGCGGCTGCTCTCGACCGGTGAGATCCGGCAGGACGTCAGCAAGCCTCGCGAGCCGGTGAACGTCGCCGAAGAGATCGACAGCTGGCGTGGCCAGACCCAGGCGCTCGCCGCGCCGGTGTGGGCACGCGCGCGGGGACGCCTGGAGCAGACGCTCGGGATCGTGGAGCGCTCGCTCGAGGCGCTGGCGACCGCCCGCGGTCGCAAGTCGCTGGTGCTGGTCTCCTCGGGGCTGGTACAGGACGCGCGTCTCGCCGGCTTCCGCCGCGTCGTGACGGAGTCGCGGCGCGCGAACGCGGCGATCTACTCGCTGGACGCCCGCGGGCTGGTGGGCGCGGGATCCGGGCTGCAGGCGGACGTGACCCAGCCGCTCAGCCTTCTCGATCGCAGCACCGGGATGGGCCTCTCGGAGACGAAGGATGCGAGCGAGGGCAGCGAGGGCCTGGCCCTCGACACCGGGGGTTTCGTGATCCGGAGCCGGAACGACCTCGGAGCCGGGCTCGAGAAGATCGCCCGCGAGGCGCGCAGCTACTACCTGATCGGCTACGTGCCCACCAACCGCACCGCGGACGGACGCTTCCGGCGGATCGCGGTGAAGCTTGCGCGCGAGGGCGTGGAGCTCCGCGCGCGTCGCGGCTACTACGCTCCGGGGCGTGACGCGAAGGCTGCGCCGCCCTCGGGGCGCGACGCCGCGATCCAGCGTGCGCTCGACGCGCCGTTCGACCTGCCCGAGCTTCCCCTGCGCGCGCTGGCGCAGTCGTTCGGGGAGGCGAGCCCGGGCCAGGTCTCGGTGCGCGTCACCGTGGAAGCCGATATCCGCGGGTTGTCGTTCGCCGAGCAGGACGGGACGGCGCGCGACACGCTCGAGCTGCTCTTGCTGGTGGCGCAGCGCGAGACCGGAGACCACACCCGCTTCGACCAGCAGCTCGAGATGGCGCTGCGCCCCGAGACGCGGGCGCGTTACGAGCGCAGCTGGTTCCCGATCACGCGCGAGCTGCCGCTCGCCCCCGGCCCCTACCAGGCGAAGGTGGTGGTCCGCGACAGGAACAGCGGGCGCCTGGGCAGCCTCACGCACGACTTCGACGTCCCGGCGCCCACGGGCCTGCGCATCTCGAGCCTCGTGCTTAGCGACCGGCTGCGCGACGACGCCGGCTCCGGGACCCGCGTTCCGGAGCTCGTGGCGCGCCGCAGCTTCGCGGCGGCCGGCCCGCTCCACTGTCGCTTCGAGGTGTACGGAGCCGCCAAGGACCGCGCGAGCGGCCACCCGAAGCTCACGGCGGGCTTCGCGCTGCGTCGCAGCAGCGGGCGTGTGCTGGTCGCGGCGCCGGAAACGCCGATGCAGCCGGGACCCGACGGCTCGCTCGCCCGCAGCCTTGGGGTGCCGCTCGACGGTGCACCCCCGGGCCTCTACGAGGTGATCGTGGTCGTGACCGACCTCGTCGCGGGACAGACGGCCGAGGCGCGCGAGCCGATCCTGATCGAGGCGCCGTCCGGCAGCTGAGGCGAGCGCCTCAAGGCCGGCCGAGCTCCCGCAAGGTGCGCGCGATCTCCGGCTGGTTCGGCTCGACCCGCAGCGACTCGCGGAAGGCCGCGGCTGCGCCTACCCGGTCCCCGAGCTCGAGCCGTGTCAGCCCGAGGCCGTTCAGCGCCATCGCGGAGCGGGGTCCGGCGGCGAGCGCGCGCTCGAAGAAGGGCACGGCCTCGCTGGGCCGGCCGCTCGCGGCGAGGGCGCCCGCGAGGTAGAGCAGCGCCTCGGCCTTCTTCGGATCGCGCTCGACGGCGCCGCGCAGCAGGCGGATCGCGTCGTCGCGGCGGCCAGCCCGCATGCTCACGACGCCGAGCTTCGTCATGGCCCCGACGTCGCCGGGATCGAGCTCGAGGATCCGTTCGAAGTGCCTTCTCGCCTGCTCGACGTCCCCCCGGACGAGCGCGACGTCGCCCAGGCCGCGGTGCGCCTCGGGGTTGTCGGGCTCCAGCTCGAGCACCTTGGCGTAGGCCGCGGCCGCGGCCTCGACGTCGCGCTGCTGGACATGCACGGCCGCGAGCGAGAGCAGGGGCTGCACGAACTTCGGGTTGTCGTCGAGCGTGCGCTGCAGCACCCGAACGGCCTCGTCCGGGCGCCCCGAGAGCCGCAGGTTGTCTCCCAACACGACGGCGTCCTCGGCCGAAAGCGCCCCGCGCTTCTCGAGCTCGCGCAGATCGCGCACCGCGTCCGCCGGGCGGCCCGCAGCGGCGTAGGCCACGGCGCGCGTGCGGAGCACGACCAGCATGCCGGGGTCCTCGGCGAGCAGCGCCGTGAGCTCGCGGATCGCCTTCTGGGGCTCGGTCCGCGCCAAGGTCATGCCGTTGCGCCCGAGACGGGTCACGAGACCGATGCCATCCTTGGGATCGCGCCCGGTCAATACAGGCGGGCTGCCGCCGCCGCCGAGGTAGCCGAGCGCGGCCAGCCGTTCCTTCGTCTCCGCATCCACTGCTTGCGTGGCATCGGGCGTCGTCGTGGCCAGGGCCCGCTGCAGCTGCCTCCGCATCGCTTCCACGCGCGCGTGGTCCTGGAGCGAGCGGTCGTGGCTTTCGCTTGGATCCGCCTCGAGGTCGTAGAGCTCCGGGCGGGGCGCCTCGATCAGCTTGTGCCTCGAGGTCCGCCACGCGTGGAGCGGGGCCCAGCCGTACTGGAGCTGCGAGTGCAGCGACTCGGCGTAGGCCGGCTCGTCGGGCAGCCGCTCGCCGGAGGCCGCGCGGCGCAGCGAGCGACCCTGGGTCGCCCGCGCAGGCAGCCCGGCCAGGTCGAGCAGCGTGGGTGCGACGTCGATGCCCCTCGCGACCGTCCGGGCCACGACCCCCGGGGGCACGCCCGGACCGGCCAGCAGGAAGGGCACGCGGATCGTCGCGTCGTACACGAAGATGCCGTGGGTGTCCTCGCCGTGCTCGCCGAGGCTCTCGCCGTGGTCGCCCGTGACGAGGACGAGCGCGGGCCCCGCCGCCTCGACGCGCCGGAGCAGCCGCGCGAGCTGCGCGTCCACGAACGCGACCTCGCCGTCATAAGGCGACGCGCCGCCAGCCATGAACTCCGCGGGCGCCTCGTAGGGGGCGTGCGGGTCGAAGTAGTGAACCCACAGGAAGAGCGGAGCCGGCTCCCGGCCCGCCTGCTCGAGCCAGTGAAGCGCCGCGTCGGTCGTCCGATCGGCGGTTCGCTCCACGTAGGCCGTCCGCCGCGCGTCCTTGCCGCGCGGGAGGTTGTCGTCGTAGACCGAGAAGCCTCGTTCGAAGCCGAAGCGCCGCTTGAGCGGGAACCCGGAGACGAAGCCGGCGGTCCGGTAGCCGGCCTGTTGGAAGTCCTCGGCCACGCTGCGGGCGCTGGCAGGCAGCACGTACGCCCCGTTGTCACGCACGCCGTGGCCGAGCGGCGTGAGGCCGGTGAGGATCGACGCGTGCGACGGCGCGGTGAGGGGGGCGTGGGCGACCGCCACCTCGAAGCGGGCCCCGCGGGCCGCGAGACCGTCGAGGGTGGGGGTCACGGCTCTCGGGTAGCCGTAGCATCCCAGGCGGTCCGCGCGCTGGGTGTCGATCGTCACCAGCAGAACGTTGGGCCGCGATCGGGGCGGGGCGGCCTGACGGGAGCAGCCCGAAGCGATTAGCAGGACGGCTGCAATGGCCGCCCGGCCGCTGAGACGCTTCAGGATGGGGCGGGGCCACGCCATGGGGGCGCCCCACCATACGCCAAGTGCCTCAGCGCCTCACAGGGGTATCCAAGAAAAAAAAGGTTGACACACGAAAAGAAAAGCACTAGAAAGTCTTCGCAGCTGTTCTTTACTTTCGTATGGGGCCCAACCACCCCCACCAGTCGGCGTCAATGCCGAGGAGGACGAACATGCGAGCAGATGCGTTTGTGCAGGGGCCCGGGATGCGGCGAACGCCGCCTGGACGCCTGGTGCTCTTGGTGCTCCTGGTGGCTGCGGCCGTCGCGGTCCCGCTGCACGCCCAGTCGATCCTCGGCACGATCCGCGGTGTCGTCACCGACCCCCAGGGAGCGGTCGTAGCGTCCGCGGCGGTCCTGATCACGGACGAGTCCACCGGGGTGCCCCGCAGCGCGGAAACCGACGAGCAGGGCCGCTACGAGGCGACGAACCTTCGTCCCGGCACCTATCGCGTGGAGATCGTCACCGGGACCTTCAAGAAGTTCGAGCGGACCGGCGTGGTGGTGCGGACCGGCGGGGTGGCCCGCATCGACGCCCGGCTGGAACTCGGCGGGGTGGCCGAGACGGTGACCGTCTCGGCCGACGCCCTCAACAACATCGTGCTCGAGAGCCCGTCCGTCTCCGTCGGCCTCGACGCGCAGCAGCTTCGTGACCTGCCCCGAAGCAGCCGGGACATGCAGTCCTTCCTCCTGCTCAACCCGAACGTTCTGGGGGGCAGCGACGACATCCAGTTCCTGGGCGGCAGGACGTACGGGGTGTCCTACGTGCAGGACGGCCAGGCCTCGACGAACGCCATCTTCGGCACCGTCGGCAACTCCGCCCCGGGCCTCGACGCCATCGGCGAGATCCAGGTGCTCTCGAACTCGTACAGCGCCGAGTACGGCGGCCTCGCCGGCGTGGTGGTCACCACGAAGCGCGGCGGAAACAGTTACAACGGCAGCGCCTTCTACGACTTCAACGCCAACGAGCTCAACGCCCTCACCTACAACCAGAAGCAGGCGGGCGCCGAGAGAAGCGACCCCAACGCCGACACCAACGCGCACCGCTGGGGGGCGAGCCTGGGCGGCCCGATCGCGGAGGGCAAGACCTTTTTCTTCGCCAACTACGAGGGATCGACCCAGAAGGAGATCTACGGCGGCGGCCGCGCCAACGTCCCCACCGCCGCCATGCGGGCCGGCGACTTCTCCGGCGCGAACTTCACGATTCGCGATCCGCTCACCGGTCAGCTCTTTCCCGGCAACGTGATCCCGGCGAACCGGATCGATCCGACCGCCCAGCGGATCCTCGATTTCTACTATCCGCTCCCGAACGCCGGCACGCTCTCGAGCGGCATGGGGGTGTACCAGCAGTTCGTCCCCCAGACCCGCAACCGGCACCGCGCCGACCTCCGCATCGACCACGAGGCCACGAGCAACGACTCGCTGTTCCTGCGTGGGAGCTACCAGTACCGCAACCCCAACAGCATCCAGTTCGAGTCCGGCAACGCGCTCACCAACCTCGGGATCCGGGACACCAGGCTCGACACCGCCACCGTCGTCGCGGGGTGGACGAAGATCCTCTCGCCGACCATGGTCAACGAGTTCCGGGTCGGCTACAACTACGACACGAGCAAACGCCAGAGCCACTACCTGGTGCGTGACGTGAATGCGGTCATGGGGCTCGAGACCGCCCCCAGCCTCGGGCCGGACCAGGTCGGGTTCCCAACGCTGAATTTCGCGGGCGGCTCGGGCGCGACCCGTCCCACCAACGTCGCGGACGGCGGCCGGAACGCGGACCGGACGATCAAGCAGAACTCGTTCACGATCAGCAACAACCTGAGCCTGGTCGTCGGAGGCCACTCCTTCAAGCTGGGCGGGCTCTTCACTCGCAACGCCGCCGTCGACGGGTTCGGCAAGGGCTCGAACTACCATGGCCAGTATCGCTTCAACACCGCTCGCACCGGGAACGCGCTCGCAGACATGCTGCTGGGCTACACCCGCGACGCCGGGGACTACATCAGCACACGTGGCGACCTCGACGGGCATTCCTACGACTGGGCCTTCTTCGCGCAGGACGACTGGAGGGTCAACGACAGCCTGACGGTGTTCCTGGGGCTGCGCTGGGAGCTCGTGGGGCTGTGGAGCGAGAAGGGTGACAAGCTCGCCAACTTCGTCCCGGAGGGCGACGGCTTCCACGTCGTGCCGAACGCCGAGGTCCTTGCCCTGATGCCGCCCGGGGTCGAGGCCCTCGGCCTCTACAAGTTCGCGGACGAGCTGGGTCTGGACGGCCACCTGCTCAAGGCCGACAAGAACAACTTCAGCCCGCGCGTCGGGTTCGCCTGGCGGGTCGGCGGCGGCCAGAGCACGGTGATCCGGGGCGGCTTCGGGCTGTTCCACCCGACCGTGGCGATCCAGGGCCTGCGCGACCTGATGGCGACAAACCAGTTCCGTTACGCTCAGGCCTACGTCGGCGGCCCGATCGCCCACGCCTACTCACAGGGCACGACGACCATTCCCCTCGACTTCTTCGGGACCGACGGGGTCGATCCGAACATCACGGCTCCCGACATCTACCAGTACAACCTCAGCCTGGAGCGTGAGCTGCCTGGCGACATGGGGCTGCGCCTCAGCTACATCGGCTCCAGCATGAGGAAGCTCGTCAACAACCGCGACTTCAACACGATCCCGCCGAGCACCGAGTTCTGGACGCAGGACGACCCCGACTACTCCCGGTTGCCGTTCCCGCTCTACGGCTTCTACATGGACAACACCGCCAACCGCGGCGAGAGCCAGCTCCACGCCTTCCAGGTCGAGCTGCGGCGCCGGTGGAAGGGCGGACTCGCGGTGAACGCGGCCTACACGCTCGCCCACTCGGACGGCACCGTCCCCGACACCGGGTTTGCCAGCCTGGGTCCGGTCATGTTCGACAAGGACGACATCGAGAAGGACCGCGGTCCGGACCCGAGCGTGGTGAGGCACCGTCTGCTGGCGAACGCCACCTGGGACATCCCCGTCGGCCACGGGCGCAAGCACGCAGCGGACATGCCGGGCTGGGCCGACGCGCTGTTCGGCGGCTGGACGGTGTCCACGATCTTCCAGGCGCGCAGCGGCAACAACCTGACGCCGTTCTTCTCGAGCTTCTACACCACCAGCCCCTGGAACACCGGCAAGCCCCTCGACGGCCTCGGCACGAGCTTCTGCTGCGCGTGGCGCCCGGACCAGCTCCACGACCCGAACACCGGCGGCACGCGCGAGGCCTTCTACGACGCCACGGCGTACGGGCTGCCCGCCCCCGGGGTGCTGGGCAACGCCAAGAAGGGGAGCCTCCTGGGACCGGGGACCTGGGTCGTCAACTTCGGGCTCTACAAGGACATCGTGACCCGGGGCCAGTTCCGGCTGCAGCTGTCGGCGATCCTGGACAATGCGTTCAACCACCCCCAGTTCTACCCGTTCTACGGTGACGAGTTCTCCCAGGTGGACTCGTGGGTCATCGACGGCGAGAGCGACAACGGGACGATGGCCAACCTCGGCTCGGGCGCGATCGCGAACCAGGAAGGCTTCGCTACCGGGAGAGTCTTCCGCATAGGTCTGCGAGTCACGTTCTAGACTTCCTCCCCATGGCGGCGTGGTCTCCGCTCCTCCCCGTGGGAGCGGGGTCCACGCCGCCCGCGTCTTCACCCCTTCAGCTCGGGGTCCCGCTCGTGAGCACGTCAGGCCCGATGCTGCCGGCGGTCGTGACGAGCGAGGAGCAGCTCGAGGAGCTGCTGTCGCGGCCTTCGGCTGCCGACATCGCCTTCGCACGCACGCTCACGGACGACGTGGTCGTGCTCGGCGCCGGCGGCAAGATGGGTCCGTCGCTCGCCCGCCGCGTGCGCCGCGCGTGCGACGCGGCCGCCAACCCGCGACGGGTGCTCGCGGTCGCGCGCTTCTCCGAGCCGGGCACGGCCGCAGCGCTCGAGCGCGACAGGATCGAGCCGATCACGTGCGATCTGCTGGACCCGGCGCAGGTCTCACGGCTGCCGCGGGCTCCGAACGTGCTCTTCCTCGCGGGGCGAAAGTTCGGCTCGACGGGGCGACCGGATTTGACCTGGGCCCAGAACGTGATCGTCCCGTCGATCGTGGCATCGCACTTCGAAGGCAGCCGGATCGTGGTGTTCTCGAGCGGAAACGTCTACGCGCCCGTGCCCCCTAGCTCCACCGGGTCGACCGAAACGGACCCGGTCGACCCGGTGGGGGAATACGCGCAGACCTGCGTCGGGCGCGAGCGCGTCTTCGAGCACGCCTCGCGCGAGCGTGGCACGCCGTGCGTCTTCTTCCGCCTCTTCTACGCCGTCGACTTGCGCTACGGCACGCTCGTGGACGTGGCGCGCAAGGTCCACGCCGGCGAGCGGGTGGATCTCCGGGTGGGCCACGTCAACGCCCTCTGGCAGGGCGACGCGAACTCCTACGCCTTCCGCGGGCTCTCGCTGTGCGAGAGCCCGCCCCGCCCGCTCGTCGCGACCGGTCCCGAGGTGGTCTCGGTGCGTGAGGCGGCGAAAGCCTTCGGCCGGCGTTTCGGCCGCCCGGTCCGCTTCATCGGCACGCCCGGCCCTGCTCTCCTCGGCGACCCCGCGTCCTGCGTGTCGCTCCTCGGCGATCCCGAGGTGGGGCTCGTACAGCTCGTCGACTGGGTCGCGGACTGGGTGGCGCGCGGCGGTCGGAGCCTGGACAGGCCCACCCACTTCGAGGCGACCGATGGCCGCTTCTGACCGGAAGGCGCTCCGCGCGGCCCTGCTCGACGGGCTCGTCATCCCCGCCCACCCGCTCGCGCTCAGCGCCGAACGGAGGCTGGACGAGCGGAGGCAGGCCGCGCTCACTCGCTACTACGCCGAGGCCGGCGCGGGCGGGATCGCCGTCGGTGTGCACTCGACGCAGTTCGCGATCCGCGCCGCGGGACTCTACGAACCCGTGCTGCGTCTCGCGGCGGACGCTGTCGCCGAGGTCCGGCGCGCGAGCGGCCGGTCGATCGTCACGATCGCCGGGGCGATCGGCCCGACGCCGCAGGCCGTGGCGGAGGCCGAGACCGCCCGCCGCCTCGGCTACGACGCCGTGCTGCTGAGCCTCGGGGCCCTGCGCGAGGCGGGCGTCGCCGAGCTCGTCGACCACTGCCGGCGCGTGGCCGAGGTGCTGCCGCTCGTCGGGTTCTACCTTCAGCCCGCGGTCGGCGGGCGGCCGCTCGATGAAGCCTTCTGGCGGCGCTTCCTCGAGATCGAGGGCGTCGTCGCGATCAAGGTCGCTCCCTTCAACCGCTATCAGACCCTCGACGTGGTGCGGGCGCTCGCCGCGAGCGGGCGCGCGGCGGAAGTGGCGCTCTACACCGGCAACGACGACGCCATCGTCCTCGACCTGCTCGCCGACTTCCCGCAGACTGCTGGCACGAACCCGATCCGCTTCGTCGGTGGCCTGCTCGGCCAGTGGGGCGTGTGGACGCGACGGGCCGTGGAGCTGCTCGACAGGGTGAAGCGCTGCCGCCGCGAGGGCGGTGCGGGTGCTCTCGAGCTCCTGGCCCTCGGCCAGCAGCTCACGGACGCGAACGCCGCGCTCTTCGACGCCGCGAACGCGTTCCACGGCTGCATCCCCGGGATCCACGAGGTGCTGCGACGGCAGGGGCTCCTCGCCGGGCGGTGGTGCCTCGACCCGCGGGAGGACCTCTCGCCGGGACAGGGAGCCGAGATCGACCGCGTGCTCCAGGCCTACCCTCACCTGACGGACGACGACTTCGTGCGGGAGAACTTCGAGCGATGGGTCCGCTGACCGACGTCGTGCGCGCGCAGAAGCAGGGCCTCGCGCGCGGGATCCCCTCGCTCTGCTCCGCCCACCCCGTGGTGCTGCGGGCGGCCTTCGAGCAGGCGCTCCTCGACGGCTCGAGCGTCCTCGTCGAGTCCACCTGCAACCAGGTCAACCAGGAGGGCGGGTACACCGGCGTGAGGCCAGCCGAGTTCGTGAGCTTCGTCGCCCGGCTCGCGCAGGACGCGGGACTGCCGGCTGGCCGCGTGGTGACGGGCGGCGACCACCTCGGCCCCAATCCCTGGACGGGCCTCGGAGCGAGCCAGGCGATGGACCGCGCGAGCGAGATGGTCCGGCAGTACGCGCGCGCCGGGTACGCGAAGATCCACCTCGACGCCTCCATGCGCTGCGCCGACGACCCGCCGGGGCCTCTCTCGGACACGGTGGCCGCGGCGCGGACGGCTGAGCTCGCCG
>Ga0214473_10004276_pt1 | contig 17169 bp, 10 predicted proteins | sample RVTome_7_FD_203509 | JGI IMG/M metagenome (GOLD analysis project Ga0214473, IMG submission 203509) | Soil microbial communities from uranium-contaminated site in the Upper Colorado River Basin, Wyoming, United States - RVT98D197 | ecosystem: Environmental > Terrestrial > Soil > Contaminated >... | reverse complement strand
GGGCCATAGGCGCCGGGGGGTAATTGAGGCAGCCGCCATTATAGGTGTCGTTGTAGTCCGGCCCGCAGAGCGGCTCACCCTCGGGGTCGCCCTCGATGCCGTCGCGGCAAACAATGCAGCAGCAATCCATCACGCACGTGGTCTGGAAACCGAGCCACTCACCACCCGAGGCGCTGCACTGCTGATAGTTGGACTCAAAGCACGGCCGGGCGCAGTCGGGGTCAAAAAAGCAGCAGGCCCCGACGCCCTGCCCGCAAGCGGGGTTGAGGTCAGCACACTTGGTGAACGGTACAAACCGCTCCGTGGGCCGGAAGCAATCGGCCCCGTACACCTGGTCGCGGCACTGACCAGACTTTTCGTCACAGCAGGCGCCGGTGGTTTCGATGATCTCCATGTCATCGTAGTACGTGGGGTAGGACCAGTTGGCATAGAGGTCGACCGCGGCCAGGTCCCGGTTGCCGGTATCGCCGCAGAACACGCCGACGGACCAGCCCTTCTTCCGGGCGATCTGCTGGCCGTCGTAATACATGTGGTACCAGTCGTTCTCAAAGTCGATGTCGACGCGGAGCTCGACCCACTTGTCAAAGACGATATTCGCGTCCGCGGGCTGCGAAGGGCAGTTGGTATTGTCCACGTGCACCTTTTTGGTTGCCGCGTCGAACCAGACCTGCACCGCCCAGCCTTTGGGGCCGCCCTCCTCATACGTGTGCATGAGAATGAAGTACGTCTTCCCCACGAAGCCGGCCGGAATGTACTGCCAGGCCCGGTAGGACCAACGACCCCAGTTGTAGCCCGTGTACGTGTGCAGGACGTCCGAATCGAATCCCAGCCGTCCGATTTCGAGCGAGTTCGGAACGCTGCGAACGGGATTGGGCGCGCAGCGCACGTAGGCGTCGCCCTTCCAGCCACCCTGGCCGTTGATGTTCTGGTTGCAGGGATACGAGTCGAAGTTATCCAACCATTGGGCCGCGGCCGACGCGGCTAGCAACCCGACCACCGCTGTCAGGACACTTGCACTCCTCATGGCGACCTCCTCTCATTCGCTCCGGATCGGCGGGCGGAGTGCCCGTCCGCCGGCTGGAATGCTTCTCTGAACCGTGACCTCGTGGGCGCGCGATCCTGCACGACGACGGAGCCCCCGTTCGGGCAGCGATGGCGAGATCGTGATGCCCCCATGAGCCAGTCGCCCGGCGCAGATACGAAGTAGCCCCGCCCGCTTTCACGTGGTCGGCGATTCTGGGGGCGCAGGCGCACCCACTGCGGTCGCCCGGCAGCCCTGGCGCCCCAGCCCGGCCGAAACCTGCCATGGCTCGCCCTCTGTGCCGCCGAGATGCATACGGCGGCAGATTGGAACGCTTCTATCTAATAATGTAGCCGATAAACGGAGTCGGGCAAGCCCTCTTTGGCCAGGTGCAGGCCCAAGGCCGTGCGAAAGGCCTCCCGGAGGCCGGCACGCGGCCTTCCGACCGCGTGTCCTGCCGGCTTTGGCTCATCCCGCAGCTCACGGGACGCCCCGCCGAGCGGCCCGTCGAGGGGTTGTGCGCCCTCCCCACTCCCACTTGACGGCTCGCGGGACACCTGGGGACCGTTTTACGGGCGGCCCAAGCCGCGTTACAGTCTTTCGGGTGCAAATGGGGATGAATCAGGCATAGCGGAGGTCTGCCCATGTGGAAGTGGTCGGTGCGCTTGCTCGGCGTTGTCGTGGGCGTGGTCGTTGCGGGCGGCCAGGAGCCATTTGGCTGGACCCAGTTGTCGCTTTCGACGTGCCGCGTGGACGCGTTTCTGAAGGCCCATGCGGAGAGCAACGGCCGCGGGGTGGTCGTGGCCGTGCTGGACACCGGCGTCGATCCGTCCATCCCCGGCCTGACGAAGACCCCCGACGGACAAGTCAAGGTCATCGACGTGCAGGACTTCACGGGACAGGGCGATGTTGAGTTTCACACCATCCACCTCGACCCGACGACGGGCAACCTCGTCGAGCCGGACGAGGACGGCAACCCGATCGAGTACGTCCCGCCGGCCGTGCCGCCCGCGCCGCCCGACCACCCGCGCCGCTGGTGGTTCGGCACCTTCGACGAGAAGAAGTTCGTCAACTCCGACCAGCCGGACATCAACGACAACGGCAAAACCGACGACAAGTTCCCCATCCTCGTGACCGCTTGCGACGGCGACGGCGACGACCAGGCTCTGTGCTTCGTCGACACAAACCTGGACCGCAGCTTCGCCGACGAGAAGCCGCTGGCCAACTATAAGCTCGATTACGACACGTTCACGTTCTTCCGGGAGAAGCCCGAGAAGCAGATCATCCCGCTGACGTTTGCGGTCAACATCTTCCTCAAGCAGCGCAAGGCGGTCGTGCACTTCGACGACGGCGCCCACGGCACGCACGTGGCCGGGATCGCCGCCGGCTACCGGATCAACGATCAGGACGGCTTTGACGGCGTGGCGCCCGGCGCGAGGGTCATCAGCCTGAAGATCGGCAACAACGCGCTGGGCGGGGTGAGCACGACCGAAAGCATGAAACAAGCGTTCCAGTACGCCGCCCGCTTCGCCCGCGAGCACAAGGTGCCGGTGGTGTGCAATATGTCCTACGGCGTCGAGTCGGAGATCGAGGGGCATTCTGACATCGACGAGTTCGTCAATGAGCTGTTGCGGGAGAACCCGTACCTCGTGTTCTGCACGTCCGCCGGCAACGCCGGGCCGGGGCTCTCGACGATCGGCACGCCGGCCGCCGCGGCGATGGCCATCACCGTCGGGGCCCTGATGGCCGCGGATACCGGCCGCGACGTGGCGGGCTACGCCATGGACGAGCCCGTCATAACCGTCTTCAGCTCACGCGGCGGCGAACTCGACAAGCCGGACATCGCCACACCGGGTTGGTCGACCTCGACCGTGCCGCGCTGGGTGCGCCGCGGCGACTTCTGGTCCGGCACGAGCATGGCCAGCCCGTACGCCGCCGGTCTGTGCGCCGTGCTAATCAGCCACGTCGCGGCACGTCAGCCCGGTGTGCCCGTTCGCGCTTGCGACGTAAAGCAGGCCCTGCATCTGACCGCACGCCCGGCGCCGAGTGCGGCCGCGCCCGACACGGGCTACGGCATCCCCGATCTGCCCGCCGCCGCGGAGCTGCTGGACAGGCTCGTCGTCGCCGCTAAGGATGACCCGGTGCTCGCGTACGACATCTCCACGCCGACGCCGCATGGCCACAAAGGCCGCGCCCGGGTCGCGTATTGGCGCGGCACGTATTTCCCCAGCGAGGACCGGCAGGCCTTTACGATCAAGCCGATCTTTTCACCCGGCGCCGATGCGTCGGTCCGAACCGGCTTTACGCGCAAGTTCTCGACGGCCCCGTGGTGCCGCGTACCGCAGGAGACGTTTTACTTGCACGCCGAGCAGGAAACCCGGGTGTTTGTCGAATACGACGCCGCGCTGCTCAAAGAGCCGGGCCTGTACGTCGGCGTCGTCGAGGCGCTGGCCGACCAGCGCGTCGCGCTTCGTCTGGTCAGCACCATCGTCGTCCCGCACCGCTTCGGGCCGGAAGGGGACTTCACGCGGACGTTTCGAAACCAGCTCGTCGAAGGCTGGGTGCCGCAGCGCTACTTCGTCATGGTGCCCCCCGGCGCGTCGGCCATGAAGGTCAAGCTCGTCGCGCCCGAAGACAAAGCGTCCAAGGCCAGCATCGAGCGAGTCTTCGACCCCGCCGGCGTCCAGTTCCGCAGTCCCGGCAGCCGCCTCGACCCCGACGCCGGCCGCCGCGAGGTCGTCCGCACGTTCTCCGACAAGCTGACGCCCGGCGTGTGGGAAATCCCCGTCGTGGCGGATCGCCCCGACAAGGAATGGCCCTACGACTTGGCCATCCGTTTCTTCGGCCTGAAGGCCGTCCCCGAGCGGCTCACGGCGGGCAAGGCGTCCAAACCCTCCGGCGATATCACCATCACCAACCTGTTCGACAAGCCGCTGCCGGCGACCGCGGACGGCCAGATCGAGGGCTATCGGTTTCACAAGGACGACAAGTTCAAGGGCCTCAAGGACGAGCTGAGCTACGCGGTCAAGCTCGACGAGCGTTTCGACCGGCTCCGCCTGCGCCTCGAGATGACGCCGGAGGATTACGCGAAAACGACGGACATCGGCGTCATGGTCCAGGACGACAGCGGCAAGGCGCTGTACAAGAGCGGCTTCGACTGGCGCACGCACGAAGCGACCGTTTCGACGGGCGGCGCGAAGTCGCTCAAGGTCGTCATTAACGGCGGCTTCGCCGTCGCTGACGACAAGCGCGAAACGCCGATCATCGTGGATATCGATCAACTGCTCGCCGAGCCGGTGGCCGTGAAGGTGACGCAGAACGGCGAGTCGAACCTGAACCTCGCGCCCGGCGTGCCGATCAAGCTCGAATACGCCGCGAGCGATCGGCTGAAAGACATTCCCGAGGGTCGGCGGCCGGTAGGTTTCGTCCGCATCCGTGAACGAGCGACCAATGACGAGGCCTTACGCGTGACGATAGATATTGGCGGGTGACTCCGCTGATGAGTGATCGATCGGGATAGGCGTCGGATGAGACCGACGGGAATTGGCTTGTTGCTCGCGCTGCACGCTCCGGACGGGCTGTTCAGCATGCCCGTCAACGGCGTCTTTGCCGTGGCCGTGCTGCTGGTGACCGGCGGAGCAGCGGCGGCACTGAGGCGCCGCAGCGACCCGCGCCTCGTGCCGCTGATGGGCATCATGGCGGCGTTTGTGTTCGCCGCGCAGATGGTCAACTTCCCCGTCGCGTCGGGTACCACGGGTCATCTCGTCGGCGGCACGCTCGCCGCCATCCTGCTGGGACCGTGGGCCGGGCTGCTCGTGATGACGGTGGTCGTTTTCTTTCAGGCCCTACTCGGCGATGGCGGCGTGACGGTGCTCGGGCCCAACATCTTCAATATGGGTGTTGTCGGCACGTGCTTCGGCTATTTCATCTATCGCGGGGCCGTCGGGCGTGCGCGGGCACAGCCGGCCCGTGTCGTCGCCGCGGGCTGCTTCGCGGCGTGGGCTGCCGTCGTCCTCGCCAGCGTGTTCGCCAGCCTGCAACTGGTGGTCTCGGGCGCCGTTCGTCTGGACCGCGCGCTGCCGGCGATGGTCGCGGTCCACATGCTCATCGGCGTCGGCGAGGGGCTCATCACGGCCTGCGTTGCGGCATTTGTGCTGCGCACTCGTCCAGACTTGGTTTATGGCCACGCGACGAGGGAAGCGCGGCTACTGGGTCGCCCAGCGATCGCCCTGGGTCTGGCTGCTGCGCTCGTGATCGCCGTCTTTCTTTCGCTCCTGCCGACTTTGTGGGACTATCCGGACGGCCTCGAGTCGGTCGGCGTCGAACAGGGCTTCCTCCGCGAGCAACCCGCGTATGACGAACATGGTGGGCTCGCGACGCTGCCCGCCTACCCGCTCGGCGTCCGTCTCCAAATGGTCCATGCGAAGGTCATCGCGGTCCACCGCTACGAGCGCCGGTCCACCGGTGTACAGAAAGCTGACATCATCGAAGCGATTCAGGGTGTTCCCGTTCACGACCTGACGACCGCCGCGGCAGCGCTGCAATACGACGCGTCGATCGGCGGATTCGACGTGCCCGCCGGCACTCCGTTGCACGTGGTCGTGCAGCGCGCGGGCCGTTCGGAGGAACTGCTGGTGCGTGCCGCCGCTACGCCGCAGGCCGGCGCGCGCCCGCCGCTCATGGCGCTGTTGCCGGACTACACCATCCCGGGCATCCACGGGCTGTTGAGCACGAGCCTGGCCGGTGCGCTGGGCACGCTGGTAATGTTCATCGCGTCGCTCGGCGTCGGCCGCGCGCTGCTGCGACCGGGGCGGCTCGCACGGGTCGTCCAGGATGCCGAGGAGCCCGCCGCGTGCATGAAAAACCGCTCATCCTGACGGCGGCCCCGCCGACGTTCCTGGAGCGACTCGACGCGCGCGTGAAGCTGCTGCTGGCGCTGGTCTGGGCGATCTGCATCGTGACGATTCCCCGCGGCCGCTATCTTCCATTCGGCGTTTACGCGGCCATCCTGATCGTCCTGCTCGTGGGGAACCGCGGCTTGGCCGGCAAGTTCGCGCGACGCCTCCTGCCCGCGCTCCCGGCGCTCGCACTGGTTTGCGTAGTGCTTCCGTTCTTCAGCCATGGTGAACCCGTTTGGCGGTGGGGTGTGCTGACCGTGACGCGCGCGGGGCTACAGACGGCGGCTCGCGTCGGCGCCGCCGCGACGTTGTGCGTCGGCGCCGTCGCGCTCGTCTGGGCCAGTACGTCGCAGGATGCGTTGCTGGTCGGGTTACGCGGTTTGGGTCTGCCGTCCCTCTTCGTCGGGACTCTCGGTTTCATGCTGCGGTACCTGGAAGTCCTGCGCCCCGAGCTGCATCGGTTAACCGATGCCCGCGCGGCGCGCGCCGTGGGCCAGGTCGGCCCCGGCCGCCTGCGCAGCGGCGCCAACGTCCTGGGCGCGTTGTTCCTGCGCGCCCAGGAGCGCGCCGAACACGTCGGCGAGGCGATGGTGGCCCGCGGCTACGCCGGGCGCCTGCGCACCTTTCAGCACAGTCACTTCCACCTGCGCGATGTCGTCGTCGGCATCGGCTTTCCGGTCGTCGTGATCGCCGTGCGCGTCTTACTGGGAAGCTGAGCATGGCGCCAGCCCGCGAAGTCGGCGACAGTCCCGCGATTCGCGTCGAGAACCTGCACCATCGCTATCCGGACGGGAACGAGGCGCTGCGTGGCGTCGATCTGGAGGTCCGTCGTGGTGAGCGCGTCGCGATCGTCGGACCCAACGGCGCCGGCAAGAGCACGCTGCTGCGCCACCTCAATGGTTTGCTCGAGCCGACGGACGGACGCGTATGGGCGGCCGGCCTGGAGGTAACGCCGCCGAACTACGTCGCCGTGCGCCGCCGCATCGGCTACGTCTTTCAGGACCCCAACGACCAACTCTTCTGCCCGTCCGTGCTCGAAGATGTGGCTTTTGGTCCGCTGCACCTGGGGCTGCCGCTCGAGGACGTGGCCGGACGCGTGCGGCGCGCCCTCGCGGCGGTTGGCCTCAACGGCTTTGAGCACCGGGTCCCCCAACGGCTTTCCGCGGGCGAGAAGCGCCTCGTCGCGCTCGCCACTGTTCTCAGCTACGACGCGGACATCCTGGTCCTCGACGAGCCGAGCAGCAGCTTGGACCCCCGTCATCGGCGACGGCTCATCGGCCTGCTCGCGCAATTGGCCGGCACGCAACTGATCGCGACGCACGACCTCGACCTGGCCTGGGAGTGTGCCGGGCGTGTCATGTTGCTGTCGCAAGGCCGCGTCGTCGCGGAGGGCTCGTCGGGTGACGTGCTATCCAACCGCGCGCTGCTGGAAGCGCACGGCCTGGAACTGCCCTTACGTTTGCAGGCCGCCGCCGATTGACGGAAACTCCGCCGTTACGCGTCCAGATTCGCGTTCAGGAACGACTGGAGGTCGGCCTCGTTCACTTCCGGCTCGCCGGGGCTGACGTTATTGAGCTTGCCGGCCAGCGTCCATTTCTCCAGCTCGTCCACCTGGCTGAACAGATGGTCGAACGAGTCCACGATGAAGAGTAGCGGCTGATAGTGGTCGATCTCGAAGTACTGGTTGATCGCCCACTCGAGCTGGAAGGGGAAGCGCTGCACCTCCGGCGACTCGATCGAATGGGCCAACTCGCCGTACGAGCTGAGTAGCCCGCTGCCGTAAGCGCGCAGGCCGCCGTCGTCGCGCATGAGGCCAAACTCGACGGTGAACCAGAAGAACCGCGCCATGGCCTTCACGATGCTCTCGACGCGCCGGACGCGCTCTTTGGCGTCGCGGATCTCGCGTGCCAGTCGGGCGGCCTCCCGGGCAACCTCGCCGAAACGCACGAGCACGTCCGCGAACCGGCGGTCCGTGTGCATGGGCACGTGGCCGGCCACGTCGTGGAAGATGTCGGGCTCGGGCAGGTAGTCGAGGCTGTCGAGGTCGCGAATGGTGATCGTGGTCGGGAACGCCCGCTGCCGCAGACCATCGAAGAACACGTACGCGGGCACGTACCCACTGACGGCCCGCGCCGTGAAGCCGCTCAGCGGCTTCAAAAACCGGTTGACGTCCTCGAGCCGGGGGATGTTGTGCGGATCGAGGGCCAGCTTGTGTACGCCCTCGAGAAACCGAGTGTTGGCGTACTTCTCCCAACGCGGCAGCAGGCGGGCGTACAGCCGCCGCCAGGCTTCCTGATTCTCGTCGCTGTAAAGGTGATAGGGCTGTTCGATGTAGACCTCGCCGTTCATACGGGCCTGCTCGATGAACGGCGCTCGCGTCGTGGTCAGGCCGACCGTGGCTGTGGTCATGCGGCTACCTCCTTCGGCGCTCCTATTCTATGCGGGCGGCGCAGCCGGCACGCCAGCGCGCGCAGGTCGCTCGCGCGTCACTGCCGGACCATGAACGAGGCAGCCGTCTGCGCTTCCTAGGGCGATCGCGCAGACGGCTGCGGTGCGAGCGTGGGAATTCGTTCCACCTCCGGTCCCCAAGGAGATCGGAAAACGAAACCAAACTCCCCACCTGTCCTCACGCAAAACGCCTCAGGCTCCCAATTCGGCCTCCTGATGAGGACGCTCGGCATCCCACAGGTTAGCACCAGCCGCCTGTCGATCAAGCTTCTTTGCCCCGCGACGGCCGCTGGAATCGGCCGTAGCACGCGCCCGGTGCCTCTGCGGTCGGCGTCGCGGCGCAAAAAAAATGGCCCGCGGTGAGCGGGCCAGGAGGAGGAGGAGGAGGACGAGTTTCACTAAACGTATAGGCGCCCCCGAACGGCCTTTTCTACCAGAGGCGCGAGATTTTTTCGAAGAATTTCGGCCGGCCACCCGACCGGCGCCGCGTTCCGCGGCTGCGGTTCTATAAGATGTTGTTACCAAACAGCTTACGTCTGGTGCTAAAAGCCCGCACGCGCTTTCGTTCAACCGTCCCGGTTCGCCCTACTTGATGACGGCAACGATCGTAAGTGCTGCAACGGCAATAACTTCTGTCACTGCCAGCGCGAACGCCAGCCATGCGAACGTACGATCCGGCGCGCCGCGCAGGGCAGTAGTCGCCGCCCCGAGTGCCACTGGAAGACCCACGATGATCGCGCCCGGACCGAGCGCCGCCAGCGGGTGGCCTCAGCAGAAGGTCTTCGCGAACCAAACGCCCACAGGCGGAATCACGGTCAGTGCCAAGGCGAGTTTTCCAGTCATCACACGCTCCAAACTCCCGGCATCGTCACCGCCGAAGGAGTCCTAGGGCTGCCCCGTCACCGCGCGGATTCTCGCCCCCGATTTGAACCTGAGCCCAGCCCAGCGCAGGCGGTCGAAGTCGTACGAACGAGCCGCCTGGGACAGGCACACGAACAAGTTCGCGGCGACCTTGCCTTCGTAAACCGTTCGGCCGGAGACCTTTACGGTTACCGGTTGGCTCCAGTCGATCATCCCATCGCCGAACCAAATCGTCAGTTCGCTGACCTTATTCCGTCGTACGTCGACGGACCGGGCGTCGATGGTGCCGCGCAGTTCGCCGAGCGTGCCGCGAATGGTCCGCGCCACGGCCTCCCGAACGTGCTCTCGATTGTGCGGGTCCTCGCCCTGTCGGAGGCTGGTCGAGGGCAACTTCTCCGTCCACTGGGGCCCGGTCCAGGCATGACCTTCGAGCCAGTACGCCTGGGCCTGGTAGATGTCCCGAAACCGGTGTCGAACTTGGGCTGGATAGTGCGTGCGGCGCCGGCTCAGGAGTTCCTTCAATAACTCCGGCGGCGGCTCAACGTTGCCGTGCCCTTTGTCGGGGTCTTCATGGCCGCGGACCGGCAGATGCAGCGAGTCGGCGAGCGCGCACAGCGTACGGTTCAGTCCCGCGATCCCGCCCTGCGGGCTCCCCGCGCGGTCATCGCCGCCGGTGTCACCGGCACCCCAGGCGCACAGCACGTACGAATCGGCCAGGTTCGGCAGCAACGTATCCCACAGCTTGTCCACCTCCGGCAGCACGAAGGTGCCCGCCAGCGCGACGACACCCGCGAACTGGTCGGCGTGCAGGACCGCGAGCGTCCACGCGGCGTGGCCCCCACGCGAATAACCGAGGACAAAAACCCGGTCGCTGTCCACGTGCACGGCCCGCTTGACCGCCGCCCAGATGGTCGGATGCTCCATCGCCGGCGGCCAAACGTCATGCACGACCACCTCGCCGTATCCGCTTGGCGCCGCAACGACATACTGCTCGACGTTCGACCCGAGGACGTGCTCGACGTAGCGAACGATGTCGTCGCCGCTCCCATGGGTGCCATGCAGCGCGTAGATCAATGGCCAGGGTCGGGCAGGGTCATAACGCGCCGGAATACGCAGCACGACGCTTCGGCTTTGACCGTCGCGCAGGGCTACGTCAATTGTCTGCATGCCGGCGGTCCGTGGCTCGAAGGGTACGGCCTGGTGCAGCCATTCCGTGACCTGCTCACGGGCATAGGCCGGGTCGTTTTGAATCTGGCGGACGAGTTCCTCGCGCCGATCCGCACCGTCTGTCTCGAAGAACGCTTGGATCGCTTTCAGGATTTCCGGCTCGCCGGCACGTGCGCCGGCCGCGGCGCCCGCAACTGCGAGCACGATCAATCTGAGCCCTGCGCTCGTCGTCACGCTAGAATCCGCGTGTTCGTCTGGGGCACGCGCTCCGCTTCGCCTTGACGCTGCGCGACCCGTCGCCCAAGATTCTATGTCTTTGGCGCTCACCGGCCCCCATCGTCTAGAGGCCTAGGACACCGGCTTTTCAAGCCGGCGACCGGGGTTCGAATCCCCGTGGGGGCGTTGCCGCCGCACCGCGAACGAGGCCGCGGTGGCGGCCCGCGCATAAGATATTTTGCGACAGGAAGTTAACGCTCATACGGATGGCATCGCCGTGACGCGCTCGGCCGCCCAGGTTCGCCAGGATTTCATCGACTTCTTCCGCCAGCGCGGGCACGAGATCGTGCCCAGCTCGCCCGTCGTCCCGCATGACGACCCCACGCTCCTGTTCACCAACGCCGGCATGAACCAGTTCAAGCCGTACTTCCTCGGCCTCGAAAAGCCCAAGTACCCCCGCGTCGCCAATACGCAGAAGTGCATCCGCGCCGGCGGCAAGCACAACGACCTCGACGACGTCGGCCACGACACGTATCACCACACGTTTTTCGAGATGCTCGGCAATTGGTCCTTCGGCGACTATTTCAAGAAGGAAGCCATCGCCTGGGCGTGGGAGCTGCTGACGAAAGTTTGGGGACTCGATAAGGAGCGTCTGCACGCGACGTATTTCCGCGGCGACCCGGAGGAGGGGCTCGAGCCGGATTATGAGGCTCGCGACCTGTGGGCGTCCGTCACCGACATCGACCCTTCGCACATCCACCCCGGCAGCAAGAAGGACAACTTCTGGGAGATGGGCGAGACCGGCCCCTGCGGCCCGTGCAGCGAAATCCACATCGACCTCACGCCGGACAGGAGCGGCCTCAAGCTCGTCAACGCCGGCGACCCGCGCGTAATCGAGATTTGGAACCTGGTGTTCATCCAGTTCAACCGCGGCGCGGATGGCAAGCTGACGCCGCTGCCGGCTAGACATGTGGATACAGGCATGGGCTTCGAGCGCGTCACGGCGCTGCTCCAGGGCAAGCAAAGTAACTACGACACCGACCTCTTCGTCCCCATCTTCGACGCGATCCGCGACGTAACCGGCGCGCCACCCTACGGCGGCACGTTGCCTGATCCGAGCCGCGAGCGCGCGGAACCGAGCCGCGACCGCAAGGGAGCGGGTATTGATCCGAGCCGCGAGCGCGAGCGAGCGGTCCAGGACGCAGCCGTGATGCGCGACACGGCTTATCGTGTCATCGCGGACCACATCCGCTGCCTGACGTTCGCGATCACCGACGGCGCCGTGCCGGACAAGGAAGGCCGCGGCTACGTCCTGCGCCGCATCCTCCGCCGCGCGGTGCGCTACGGCTGGCAATACCTCAACGTGCACGAGCCGTTTCTGTACAAGCTCGTGCCGACGGTTGCGGACATCATGGGCGACGCGTTTCCGGAGTTGCCTCTGGCGGCATCGCGTGTCGCGGAAATCATTTGCGAGGAAGAGGAGTCATTTGAGCGGACACTCGACCAAGGCATCAAGACCTGGTGGTGCCATGCGGCCAGTGCGCTTTTGGCGGCCCGGCGAGACGAAGAAGGCGGTTTGAAGATCTGGTGGTCGATTGCGGGCCATGCGCTATGGGATCAGATCATACGTGAGAGCGCCGCTCCCCATATGGTAGACAGCCCCGACCGCCTGTCGCTGTTTCCGACGGACGCCTACTTCACTCAGTTGTTCGCGCCGAATCGTGACATTATGAACCCGGACACCCATATCCATATCCACCGAGCCGACGGCGCCGTGCTCGATGAATTCCGGCTAGGCGAGCTAACGCGCGAACGAACTCGGCGCTTCTGCAAATCCCCGCCGGTCATTCCAGGTGAGGCAGCATTCAGGCTTCACGACACTTACGGCTTTCCCATCGACCTCACGCAGCTCATGGCCGAGGAGGTGGGACTGACGGTCGACATCGCCAAGTACGAGCGCCTGATGGAGGAGGCCCGCGAGCGAGCACGCGCGGCACCAGGACAGATAGCAAACCTCATAAAGCGCATAGGCGATCTCCCTCCAGAGGTCGTGTCGCGTTTCGGAGGATCGGACGATTCGGCAAGATACACCGCGCAGTCAGTGGAAGCTGAGCAGCGTGCGCTACTGCTGCTCGGGCTGCCGACGGGCACGTTCAAAGAAGCTGATGATGGCGCTCTCGTCGACGGGTCCGCCGGCGCAATCGTCCTTGACCGTACTTGCTTCTATGCCGAACAGGGCGGTCAGGTCGGAGATAGAGGCACGATCGTTACAACTACCGGAGTCTTCGAGGTAACAGATACTCAGAGGATTGGCGACGCGGTTTTCCACGTTGGTCGCGTGACAAAAGGCAAGCTCCTTGCCTGCCAGAAGTATACCGCAAGCCTTGATCTTGCGCATCGTTACCCGACGATGCTCAACCACACCGCCACGCACCTGATGAACTGGGCGTTGCGCGAGGTGCTCGGCGACCATGTGCAGCAGAAGGGTTCGCTGGTCGATCCGGAAAAAACCCGCTTTGACTTCTCCCACCCCAGGCCGCTGACGCCAGAAGAACTCCAGCGCGTCGAGGAGCTGGTCAACGAGCGCATCCGAGAACAACTGGCCGTCCATTGGCAGGTCGTGCCACAGGCTGAGGCCCTGCGCATCAACGGGCTCCGCGCCGTGTTCGGCGAGAAATATCCCGACGAAGTGCGCGTCGTTTGTTGCGGCGTGCCGATCGAACAGCTCCTCGCTGACCCGGAAAAGCCCGAATGGCGGCGGTACGCGATCGAATTCTGCGGCGGCACGCACGTGAAGAACACCGCCGAGATCGAGCGCTTCGTGATCACAAGCGAGGAGGCCGTCGCGAAGGGTATTCGTCGCGTCGTCGCCGTCACGGGCGCGACCGCCCAGCTTGTGGAGGAAACGGGTGCCGCCCTGATCCAGCGCGCGGAAGAGCTTAAGCGCACCTATCAGAACCCCGCCCGCGAGGGCGGGGCCCCGGAGCCCGGCCCTGCCGTGCCGGGTTCTGTCATTCGCGCTACGAGCGGGTTGCCTGCGGAGGTCGCCGCCGGGCTGGCCGAGCTACAGAAGGCCATCGCCGACACGACGCTGGCCATTCGCCACCGATTGCGCCTGCGCGAGCTGCTGGCCGAGCTTCAGGACATCGTCAAGCGGCAGCAGAAAGCCGGGGCCGCCGACGCGGCGAGCGTCGTGCGCGAGCGGATCGTTGCGCTGCTAAGAACGGCCGCGAAGATCGGCAACACGAGCGTGGTCATCGCGGAGATGCCCGACGTGCCGATCGAGCAGCTCAAGCACGGGGCCGACCAGATCAAGCAGAAGTGCGGCTCGGCGGCGGTCCTCTTCGGCGTCCATCAGAGCCGCGACCGTGAGGGAGCGTACCAAGAAGGCACGCAGGCACGCAGGCACGAAGGCACGCAGGAACACCATGCACCTGGGGCGCCACAGGAACCGAGCCGCGACCATGATCGCGCGTCCGGCAAAGCCTTCCTGCTGGCGGCACTGACCAACGACCTGGTCAAAAAGGGCCTCAAAGCGGGTGACTGGGTGAAGGCCATCGCCCCAATCGTGGAAGGCGCCGGCGGCGGCCCGCCCACCATGGCCCAAGCCGGCGGCAAAAACCCCGGAAAACTGGTCGAAGCCCTCAGCGCGGGCGAAACGTGGATCAAACAACGACTGTCGTCTTGAAGGACCCCCGATGAAGGACTACCACATCAACGTGTTCTTCAGCGAGGAGGATCAGGCTTACGTGGCCGACATTCCGGACCTCGAAGCTTGCTCCGCCCTCGGGGCGACGCCGGAGGAGGCTCTTCGCGAGGTGCTGGAAGCCAAGCAGGCCTGGCTGGAAGCGGCCCGCGCCGCCGGCAAGCCGATCCCCGAGCCGCGCTACCGTCCAGCCCACTACCAAGTTGCGTAGTCTCGTATGAACTGAGCGTGGCAACCACCGCTGAATCGTCGAAGGCCGCAACGCGTCGCCCCGATTCGGCATTCGCCATTCCCCATTCATAATTCCCGCCGGCCGCGGAAGGCCTCCTCCAACATCGACCGGTTGGCGTACTCAATCTGTGAGCCCGGCGCCAGGCCGCGGGCCAGGCGGGTGAGCGCAACGCCCGTCTCGGCCAGCAGGCTGCTGATGTGTAGAGCCGTCGCGTCGCCTTCCACGGTGGGATTCGTGGCGAGGATGACTTCGCGGACGCCGCCGGCTTTCACGCGACGCACGAGCGCGTCGATCGTCAGATCGCTCGGTTGCACGCCCTCCAGGGGGGCGATGTGTCCCATCAGCACGTGGTACACGCCGATGATCAGTCCGGTAGTTTCCAAATTGATCAAATCTTTGGGTTGCTCGACTACGACGAGCTGGCTCGGGTCGCGGCGCGGGTCGGCGCAGATGTGGCACAACTCGCCATCGGCGAGGTTGAAGCAGCGCGAACAGGGGTGGATTTCGTTCTTGGTCGCCTCAATCGCACGGGCCAGCCCCAGCGCCTCATCGCGCGACGCTTTGAGCAGATGGAACGCGATCCGCTCCGCCGATCGGGCGCCGATGCCCGGCAGCTTCTTCAGCTCCTCGATGAGCCGCTGGAGCGGCCCGGTCGGCGTAACGTGGCTCACGGCTTCCCGCCACCCAGCATGCCCATCATGTCGCCGAGGTTGATGCCGCCCATCGCGGTTTCCATCTCTTTCTGGGCGGCTTCGCGGCTGAGGCGGGCGGCGTCGCGGACGGCGGCACAGGTGAGGTCTTCGAGCAGCTCCACGTCGGCGCCCTGGACCAGCGCAGGATCCATGCGGAGCGAGACCAGATCGCCCTTGCCGTCGACCGTGGCGCGCACCTGTCCGCCGCCGGCCTCGCCCGTGAAACGTGCCGCCGCCAGCCGCTCGTTCATGGCGGCCATGTTCTGCTTGATCTGGCCCGCGTTCTTCAGCAAGCCCAGCATCTGCCCAAGATTCGGAAGCATGCGCTACTCCGCGGTGTGCTCAGCTACCGCCGGCGGCGGGCGTGCCACGTAGACCAGTTCGCCGTCGAACAGGTCCAGCACGGCCTTGACCACCGGGTCCTTCAGGATCTTCGCCCGCTCCTCGCTGGAGATCGAGCCGGGTGCGGCCGCGGTCGGCGGCGCGTCGGCCAGCGCCTCCGGCGGGCGGTAGTCATCAGGAATGTCGGGCGTTTCGTCAGATTCGTGGGCGACGACTGGTCCCGCGGGCGGCTCGGAGATGAAGCGGGACCGCGCGCTGGCGGCAACGGCCGGTGCCGGTGCAACCGACGGATCATTGGCAGGCGCGATAGCCCGCACTCCCGTCGCCGGGCTGCGGCCGGGACGGAGCCCGGCGGCTACGGGGAGCGCCCTTGCTGGCGCTTCGGGCTCGGATTCAAGCCCGACGGGCTTTTTTTTTTCGTCGGTCGCGGCCGCGCCGGGCGCCACCTGTGCAATCAGTTGCTCGATCGGCGCCCACGTGTGCATGTGCGCCAGCCGCACCAGCAGCACGTCGGTCAGCGCCCGTCCGGCTCCGCTGTACCGCGCGTTGCGGCGCAACTCTTCGAGCATCGCGATCATCTGCACGTACTGCGACAACTCGAAACGCCGGCTCAGCGCGACGTATTCGTCCCGCGCCGTCGCCGGCACATCGACGATCGGCGTGTCCGGACCGCAGGCGTGCACCAGCATGAGCGCGCGCAACACGTCGATCGCATCGTGACAGAAGACTTCCAGCCCGCGGCCGTGCGCCAGGATCGTCTCCGCGTCGCCGAGCACCGCCGCCGCGTCGCCGTCCGCCGCGTGCCGCAGGAGCGCGAGAATCTGCTCGTCCTGCGGCGGCGGCACGAGTTCATCCAACAGGGCGGCGGTCAGGTTCGTCGGCGAGACGGACAGCAGTTGATCCAAGATGCTCAAGGCGTCGCGCATGGAGCCGTTGGCCAGCCGCGCCAACCGGCGCAGCACGACGGGTTCCGCCTGAGCGCCCTCCTGCTGGACGATCGTCGCCAGCCGGGCCGCGATGTCGTCGGGGCTGATGTTGCGGAAGTTGAAGCGCTGGCAGCGGCTCTGGATCGTCGCCGGGACTTTGTGCACCTCGGTCGTCGCGAGGATGAACTTGACGTGCTCGGGCGGCTCTTCGAGCGTTTTGAGCAGGGCGTTGAACGCCCCGGTCGAGAGCATGTGTACTTCGTCGATGATGTAAACCTTGAACCGCGACCGGGCCGGCCGATACGCCGTGTTGCTCCGCAGTTCCCGGATGTTGTCGACGCCGGTGTTGCTGGCCGCGTCGATCTCGATCACGTCGATGTCCTGCCCCTCGGCGATGGCGGCGCACGCATCGCACTCACAGCACGGCGTGACGGTCGGGCCTTCGGCCTTCAGACAGTTCAGGGCTTTGGCGAGGATGCGGGCCAGGCTCGTCTTGCCGACGCCGCGCGTCCCGGTAAAGAGGTACGCGTGGTGGATGCGGGCGGCCTGAATGGCGTGGACGAGCGTGGTGGCGATCGGCTGCTGGCCGATGACCTCGTCGAACGTCCGACTGCGATACTTGCGAGCTAGGACGGTGTAGGGCATGGGAAAGTTCAAAGT
>Ga0214473_10004275_pt1 | contig 17171 bp, 20 predicted proteins | sample RVTome_7_FD_203509 | JGI IMG/M metagenome (GOLD analysis project Ga0214473, IMG submission 203509) | Soil microbial communities from uranium-contaminated site in the Upper Colorado River Basin, Wyoming, United States - RVT98D197 | ecosystem: Environmental > Terrestrial > Soil > Contaminated >... | reverse complement strand
CGTAATACTTCCGACATTCTAGCAAGCTTCGGTTAAGAAAGTTTGCGCAGAACCCCTTTAATTAATTTGGTCAATTTGGGCACCAACACTTGCCCGGCTTCGAGCACTTCTTGGTGAGTGGTCATTGTGGCACCATCCAGGTTGGCTTTGTTGCTGATACCGGAAACACCCATCACCCGCGTGCCGCCATGGCGGGCCACCGTGGCTTCTGGCACTGTGGACATGCCCACCGCGTCTACGCCCACCGCTTTTAGAAAGCGCAGATCGGCAGGAGTTTCGAAACTGGGGCCGGCTAAGCAGCAATACACGCCTTCGCGCAAGCCCAGCTTTTCTTCTTTGGCTGCTTGACGTGCCAGGCTTTGCAACTGGCGGTCATATACCTGGCTCATATCCGGGAAACGCGGGCCAAAAGAATCTAGATTGGGGCCACGCAGCGGATTTTGGCCCGCCATGCCAATAAGATTAAGGTGATCACTAAGTAACATCAGGTCCCCGGGCTCAAAGCTTGGGTTCACCGCCCCAGCCGCATTAGTGACAATAAGTATTTCAATACCAAGGAGCTGCATTACACGCACTGGCAGACCTAGCCGGGGCATGTCGTAACCTTCATAAAAATGAGTGCGCCCCTGCATCACCACCACAGATTGCCCTTCGAGTTTGCCCAAGACCAAGCGTCCGGCATGGCCTTCCACACTGGAGACGGGCCAGCCTGAGATCTCGGAATAAGGAACTACATCTGCCTCTTCTATGGATTCTGCCAGTGGACCCAGGCCGGAGCCCAAGATCAGGCCCACGCGAGGTTTGTGTTTGCTACGTTTCTGTACTTGTTTGGCTGCCTTTTCGATTTCTTCAATAGTGAGGAAATCAGCCATTAATTGACTCCAATTATTAAAACCTCAAAATTAACAAAAGTAATGGCACGATTATATCATTTAGGTATTTTTTGCTTAGCTCAGCATGAACTAATCTGTAAATATCTTATGGAACGCGCGCAGCGTCTTTTCTAGGGCCTGGTCGTCAATCCAATAATGGGTGACGGCGCGTAATCTCAAGGGATCACCGTGGTCAATGCGGATATCTTGAGCGTTCAATTTCTCCAGCAAGTCGTTAGGGTTGATCTTTGCACTTCCAGATAGTTGAAAGCGCACGATATTTGTGTATTGGGGCGGGACGTCCAAATCAGGTATTTCCCTCAAACTATCTGCAAGGATTTTTGCCCGTGCATGATCTTCGGCCAGGCGATCCACCATTTTTTCTAGAGCTATGATGCCCGCCGCAGCCAACACACCTGCCTGGCGCATACCGCCGCCCAATTGCTTGCGCGCCCGCAGCGCTTTGCCAATGAATTCTTGCGAACCACATAGCACAGAGCCTACCGGTGCGCAGAGACCTTTGGATAAACAGAAGGTTACCGAATCGGCGGGAGCAACCAACTCGCTCGCTGGGACCTCTAGAGCCACCGCGGCGTTAAAGATGCGCGCCCCATCAATGTGCAAGGCCAAATGGTTCTGATGAGCTAACTCTCCGACTGAGCGAGTGTACTCGACCGTGAGAGGAACGCCGTTGCAGCGATTGTGAGTGTTCTCCAGCGCCACCAGCCGCGTAACGGGGAAATGAGGATCGTCTTTGCGAATAGCGGCGCGGATCTCTTCCAGGGCCAAAGTGCCATCGGGCTTATTGGGCAAGCTGCGCGGTTGGATGCCGCCCAAGGCCGCCATGCTGCCGGCCTCGTAGAGATAGGGGTGAGACAAATCGCCCAGGATGACCTCATCCCCGCGCTGGCAATGGGCAAGCAGCGCGGCGAGGTTACCCATGGCGCCAGAAGGCACAAAGAGGGCAGCTTCCTTACCCATGCGCGCCGCTGCCAAATCTTGAAGTTTATTAACTGTGGGATCTTCCCCATAAACGTCGTCCCCCACTTCGGCATTGGCCATGGAGGCGCGCATCTCCGCCGTAGGCCAGGTGACGGTATCCGAACGCAGATCAATGATCTTCATGGTTTGCAACTAAGCATGTTGGGGAACTCCATTGTGAAAAGCATTCAACACACCTTGCAGATCAGCCGGCAAGGGAGCTTCGAACGCGCGTAACTGCTTATCGCCTGGCAGCTGCAACTTGAGGCGCGCGGCGTGCAGAAATTGTCGTTGCAAATGCAGACTTGGATTTCTTCGACCGTAAACGCGGTCGCCCACCACTGGACAGCCAAGGAAAGCGAGATGTACACGGATCTGATGGGTGCGGCCGGTCTGGGGACTGACCTCCAACAAGCTGTGCTGCGCAAACCTTTCCAGAGTGCGATATTCGCTGACAGCGCTACGGCCTTTAGCAAACGCTACCACAGCCATGCGTTTGCGTTCGAGCGGGTCGCGGCCAATCGGCGCCTCAATGCGGCCGCCGGGCGTGAGCGGGTGGCCATCCACTAAGGCAATATAAGTTTTTTCCACCACACGCTTTTGAAACTGATTCTGCAAAAAACGCTGGGCGCGCTCGTTTTTAGCCAGCACAATCAAGCCAGAAGTATCTTTATCCAAACGGTGCACCAAACCAGGCCTTATTTCCCCTCCAACCCCCTCGATTTCGGGAGCATGAGCCAACACCGCATGTATCAACGTGCCACGCGCGTGGCCGATCGCGGGGTGCACCACCAAACCTGCCGGTTTATTAACCACGATCACATCTGTGTTTTCAAAAACGATGTCGAGAGGGATTTTTTCGGGGATCAGATTGGAAGGTTCGGCAGGAGGTACGCGCAATTCCACCAATTCTCCACCTTCCAATTGCTGCCCACTCTTCCCTACAGGTCGTCCATCCACCCATACGTGACCGGATTTAATCAATGCTTGCAAACGCGCCCGCGAGTATTCGGGCAACTCGGCCGCCAAGAATCTATCCAGACGTTGGGAAACTTTTTCGCCAACGCGCAGCGCATGCACGCGCTCACTCATCGGTTGCTTGCTCCTTGGAAATAGAGGCATGGTCGGACTCTTCATGGCCACCAAACCAGAGATCGAGTAGGAGGATAACAACACCCAGGGTGATGCTGGAATCAGCAATATTGAAAACGGGAAAGTTGCCCACTGAAATAAAGTCGGTGACATACCCATGTTGAAGGCGGTCGATAAGATTGCCGATGGCGCCGCCCAGCTGCAAGCCCATGGCCAGGCGCAGGGCCCAATCGCCGCGCTCAATGCGCGGAAAGTAATACACGATCAATAGAGCCACGACGATGGCTAGGATAGTAAAAATACCCCCACCCTCCTGAAAGAGACCAAAGGCCGCGCCGCTATTGCGCCAATGCAAGATGCGCACATATGGCTCGAGCGAAGCCCAGGGCATCCATCGCTCCCCATAAGCTAAATTCGCGCGCACCCATGTTTTGCTCCACTGATCTAGAAAGAGCACTAAGCCGGAGATAAATAGGAGAGTCAGATAGCCATCCAAAAAGGCGCGTCTGGGACGATCTGAGACGTTACCTTGACTAATTTCGCCAGATTGCATTTATCCTCGCTGATTGAAACGCCGCTATTCTACCTGCGTCTCTCGACACTCAGTTGAGCAATCACCTCACCGGCGCGTTCTTCGCGCCGTTTGCGGCGCAGCAGATCGGCGACCTCATCCTGACCTGCCCAGAACGGCAGAGCAAACTGTGGAACTTCGCTTTCGACGACATTAAAGCGATAGTTGCCCAATTCCATCAGCCTGTCCAAACATGCCAGGGCAGTTTTGTTAACCACGGGTAGATATTCAAAAGAAATTACACGAATAGGTTGAGAAAGGCCCCTCAGAGCTTCTAGCTCATATCCCTCAATATCCAATTTGCAAAAAGCAGGCAGACCGTATTTTGCTATCAGATTGTCCAGAGTTGTTGCTTCTACTTCTAAACGCTCATCCCAGTGAACCTTGGAAAAGCCGGGGGTTTTTCTCACTTCGCCAACCCATTCCTCCGATAAAGTGGCCACCGTGGGGTTGCGCGAACTAAGCAACATTTCAACACGCCCGGGTTGACCGCCAACTGCGCCTGGCAACAAGTTGAAGCAGGGATTTTTCCCGTAAAGGCGCTGCAAAACGCAGGCCAATAAAGGTTGAGGCTCTAGCGCAAGGACATTGGCACCGATAGTGAGCAACGCGGCAGTGCGGTTACCCACATGCGCGCCGATATCAAAACACAAATCACCGGGGGAAACAAATTCCCGATAAAATCGCCGCCAACTCCGCGCCCGGCCCGGGATGGCGTAATACATTAACAACGAGCGCGCTAAGCCGAGAGTTGCGTCGACGCCATGACGTTTATTCAAATAGCGAAACGAAAGCAACAGGCGATATTAACTTCGGTCCACTTGAACTCGCTTGAGGTTAATCCACAAGAAAACGATCAGCAGTACTTCGACCGCCTTAGTGCTGTAACCGAGTGTGTCGCGGGTACCCGGAACAATAACCCATGCCAAGATAGTAGCCAAGGCATAAAGCATGAATGCATAATGCAACAAAGCCTGCTGCCCAGCAGGAAACCTAGATAGCAGAGCACCCAGCAAAGCTAAATAACCAAGCCCATTAAGAACAAAAAGCAGTTGTAAGCCTCCCAGATTCAAAACAATCAAGTGGACGGCAGCCGTAAACAAGGTGAGCAATATGATCATGAAACGCGTGGATTTTTCACTCATGAATGCCTCCGGTTTGAAAAAGCGCGGGACGATGCCACATTATAGCTGGAAAGGAATGCGTGGATGCGCGCTAAGCTTTCTTTCCAGCTCGGATGTTGAAGATAATGACGGCGCGCCGCCAGGCTCAGCCTAACCAGCAGTCCGCGATCCTGATGCAATCGCTGCATATATCCGGCTAGCTGCGCGGCATTGTTAACTTGAATCAAATACCCATTCCTTCCGTTCGAAATGATTTCGGCGGCTGCGCCGGCGCGCGTGCCGATTGCCGGCAAGCCAAAGCTCATGCCCTCTAAGTAGGCAATTCCATAGCCTTCATAACAAGAAGGAACGACCAGCACGTGACTGGTATGCAAGCGCGCGGCTAATTGTGTTTCTCCCAAGTGACCACAGAATTCCACCCAGGCCTGCAACTTATTTCTGCGCACCAAAGCTCTAAGCCTGCTTGCGTAAGCAGGTTCGCTTTTTCCCCCACCAGCAAAAACAACCCGAATGCTCCCCCGTTCGAGCTTGGCCAGGGCCTCAATCAGCACGTGTGGCGCCTTGCGCCGGATGAGATTACCGAGGAAGATCACGCGCAAGGGGCCAGGGCAGCGGGCGCGGGCGCGTATTTGTGCAGTAGTAATTTTTGGATTCAAGCGATTGCCCGCAGGCTGGGCAATCACGTGCGGCCTTGGCCCTGGCAACAATCGTTTAACTGCCTTCTGTGTTGTCCGGCTATTGAAGATAAAGGCGTCCACGGTGCGCAGATAGCGCCACTCAATAGCCCGATAGAAAATTTTTAGTAGCGCGTGGCCTGGCTCACTGCTGCGTAGGTGGTGAACGATGGAAATGATGGGACAAGAAACATGCGCTTTGAGTCGGGCATTGAACAGAAATAAAGAAGGGTGGTTCAGTTCATCTTGCAAAAGGGCATCCAGCTTCAACTTTTGCAATTTCGCAAGCAAAACTCGCGAAAAATTATCGGCCAAATGCCATAGGTAACCGCGCCATAGCAAAGAAATGACTTCCACTTGATGCCCATGTTTGCGAAGAGTTTCGACTAATTTGCGATCGTAGAGATAGCCCCCTGAGGCCTGTTCCAGGCTGCCATAAATGATCAGCCCAAAGCGCACTTAAAATTCCAGGCGATAACTGGCCCAGGCGTCTTCATTTTCCCAGATCTGCACGCGCAGCGCACGCAGATGCCCATTTTCCAGGCGCTTGGCTAACGTATTGGCTAGGATGCGCGCAAAATGTTCGAGAGAAGGATTTAAGCCAGCAAACTCCGCCAGCTCGTTGAGGTCAGCACCGATATAACGTTGCAACAGTTCATCTAATTGCCCTTCGACCTGAACAAGGTCAACGAGATACCCATGTTTATCCAGCTCTTTCCCTTCCAGGCGCAATTCCAAGCGATATGGGTGACTATGCGGTTGGTTCTCCGCGCCCCAATCCCCGCCGATGAGGTGATGCCAAGCCTCAAAGCGGCGCTGAAGAGCCAGGCTGTACATGACGCACAAGGGATGACTAGAAGACGGGTGGTTCAGAAATGACCACGTACCAGGTGTAATACAGCCAAACGCCCAGAATGGTGGTGGTGAGATATAGCGCGTAGGCACTGCGCATGAAAAGTTTGTAATTGTTAAACCGAAGAAATTTTGGGACCAGTTTATGGCCGCGCAACACAACGAAATTGCCGAGAAAAAAGGCCAAGAAGCCGACGCCGGCGTGCAGCATGGTCACTCTATAAAAGATGGCTTCGCGCGGGCCGCCAGTATCTTGAAGAATAAAGGTGCGATAAGGCAACAGCATCAACCACAGGACGAGAATCACATTCATTAGGGCTCCACTAGTTTGCACCCACTTATGGATATCGTAGCGGCCTCGCGCCGCCAGATAAAATCCAATGCTGAACAAGGTAATGACCAGCAAGCTCAAAGTCAGGGTCATATCGGCAGCAAAGTTAGCGTTTGTGCTAAGGAAGCCGGGCGAATGCAAAATCTCGGTCATAGCGAACCTCCGATCAGTCAGTTAGTTTTACTATGAAAGCTGAATAAACAGAATGCCCAATTGCGGCTATTCCTAGCCATAGGTCAGCAGCACTCCAAGTGTTTCTGCTGGCCTTTCGGCCAGTTGGGCATAGGCTTCTGACGCCTGTGCAAGCCGGAATTGGTGGGTAACCAAGCGGCTCGGATGCAACTCGGACACCATCTTCCAAGCGAAATCAAAACGCCTGTCCCGATCCCAGCGTCCACTAAGAGCGGGCTCGATCTGGCTTACCTGACTGCTGATGATCTTTACGCGGCCGCGGTGAAAATGTCCGCCTAAATCGATGGGAGCGCGGCGCTGCCCATACCAGGAACCGACCACGATCCGCCCATGTTCACCCACTAAGGCAAGGGCCAAATCCAACGCCTCGGGCCTGCCGCTGAGTTCGTAAACCAGGTCAGCGCGGCGCGGGCCAAGCAAATCGAGCGCCTCTTCTATCGCCGCGGAATCCAGCGGATCAAAACTAACCTGGGCGCCAAATTTCAGCGAAAAATCGCGGCGCACTGAATATCGATCAAAGGTCAAAAGAGCATCCAAGGGGTGGCGAGCTAATAAGGCTGCACTCAGCAAGCCGAGGATCCCTTGTCCAAGCACCACGACGCGTTCGCCCAAGCGCGGCGACCCATCCAGCATTAAGTTGACTGCAGTTTCCATGTTAGCCAAGAATGCCGCATCCTTTTCGGGGCAGCCCTCTGGCAAAATTTGCACATCGCCAATATTTGCATTGAAAGCACTTTCGTGCGGGTTGAAGGCAAAGACACGCCTCCCCAGCCACTGTTTTTCCACGGCTTTGCCTAAAGCAATCACCTGACCAACCATCGAGTAACCATATTTCAGCGGATAGGCTAAATTGCCGCTCAAGGCAGGCAAGCTGGAATCGGCAGGCAACTTCGACGGCGCTTCCCCACTGTAAAGCAACAATTCGGTGCCGGCGCTGATGGCCGAACATATGCTTTGGATTTGAACTTCGCCAGGCGGAGGCGGAGCTAATTCTTCTTCTCGTAGTTCAACTTCCCTCGGGCCGATAAAAAAAAGGCAGGTCCTTTTCATGCCTTTTCCTGGGCAAACCGCCCAAAGATGACGATGTCCTCACCGGCCATCTCTGTTTGCACATCTTGCAAACGAGGAAGACCGGCCAACTTGCCACCCAAAGGTACCTCAGTAACCTTATATCCACCCACGAATACCGGCGCAAGTGTGATCGCGGCCCTGTCAACCAATTTCTCAGCTAAGAAGTTATTGATCACTCGCCCCCCGCCTTCGACCATCAGGCTTTGAATCCCCAGATCGCTAAGTCGCGCCAGCATAGATTTTATATTCACTAGATTGGCCGACATGTCGTTTTGGCGCTCTACGCGTACTTTAGCGTTTTCTAATTTTCCCTGCAGATTGACATCTGCTGACGCTATACAGAATATCCACGGTTTCTTCTCATTCTTCAACAATTCGGCTGTAACAGGAAATCGCAATCGGCTATCCAAGATTACCACTTGAGGATCTTTGCCTTTGATCAAACGCACATTTAACTGAGGATTATCGGAGAGAACTGTGCCAATGCCCACTAAAATCGCATCGTGGGCGGCGCGCAATCGATGAGTCAGCGCCTGGCTCTCCGGGCCGCTCAGTGGCAGCGACTTCCCGCGGTGAAAGCTTAGGCTGCCATCCAGACTTTGCGCGTAGCTCAGGGTGACCAGCGGCAGACCGCGGCTGCTTGGCTGAGCAGATTCAGCTAACCAGCGCTCAAGAAGCGCCATTCGGTGAAGAGCTGCTATCCGTTTCGGGAAAGTCAAGCAAATGCTGCATGCGGGCTGCCTTGGTGAGCAGGTAGCGGGCGTTTTCGGGATTGACTTCCCCTTGCAGTGGCAGCCTTTCCACCACTTCAATGCCCAGGCGCTGCAATTCTTCAATTTTGTTCGGATTGTTAGTAAGCAAAGAAATTCTTGAAACTCCCAAGTCCCTCAGCATCAGTGCAGCCAGGTCGTAATCCCGGGCGTCAGCCTGGTGGCCCAGCGCCAAATTGGCGTCCACGGTATCCATGCCTTCATCTTGCAAGTTGTAAGCGCGCAGCTTGTCGCGCAGGCCAATGCCGCGGCCTTCCTGGCGCAGATAAATAAGCACACCGCTTCCGGCTTTCGAGATCATCTGCAGGCTAAGCTCCAGCTGCTCCCCGCAATCGCAGCGCTTGGAGCCTAACACTTCGCCGGTCAGACATTCCGAATGAACACGGACTAAGACAGACGGTTGATCTGTAATTTCCCCTAAGACCAACGCCAGATGCTCTTTACCGTCTAAATTATTCGCGTAGAGATGAAGTTCAAATTCACCATAATGGGTGGGCAAACGCGCGCTAACCACGCGCTGGAATTCAACGGATTCGGCCATGTGAGCTTGCGGCATTCTACATTCTATCCCGGCAAGCGTCTATAGGTGTTTAGACTCTCCAGCCCACCCAGGACCAAACCCAGGACCCCGAAAAAGATATCCCGGGCGCGGATAAGCAGTCCAAGGCTAAGGCCATAGGCAGGATCGAAGCCCAGCGCTTGCACCGCCAGCACTTGACTGGCCTCGAGCGCGCCCACCGCCCCGGGTGTGGGAACCCAGAGGGCCAGGCGTCCAGCAGTAACGATGAGCACAAGCCCTAAACCGTCCAGATCGATCCCGAGAAAATGCATCATCAGCCAGAACTCATAGAAAAGTGCCGCCCAGATCCCTACAGAAACCAATAGTCCTTGCAAGAACAAACCCGGCTTCTGGCGCACAAGCTGGCCCAATTGTTCTTCGGCGCTACGCAGGCCTTGGGCGAGGCGTCCTTGCAACTTCGAGATTAAGTTGCCTAAAGGCCGCCTCCCCAGCCAAACAAGAAACAAGTAGACCGCGGGCAATACACCCAACAATAGCGACACGGGCAGGGTATCGGCCAAAGGAACACCGGTCAATATGCCGCTGCCCAAGATGATCGCAATACCTGTCGCAATGACGGCGAAATTGCAGAAGACTGTGATGGCTCGATCCAGGGCAATAGCAGCCAACGCCCGGCTGCCGGGTACTCCATGGCCCTTGCGCAAAAACAGCACTTGAATGGGTTCGCCGCCAAAATGCTGGCCAGGAGTGAAATAGCTGACAGAAAACGCGGCCAGGTAATAACGCACCGTCGCCAAAAAGGGCAGGTTGGTTCCCTGGGCGCGCATGATCAGCCACCAGCGCAATGTGAAAAGAAAGATGATGCCCGTGTTGAAACAGAGGATGAGCAGCAGTTGCCAGGCTTGCAATTCTGCCAAGATTCGGCCGAGATCCACTAGAGGAACCGCATGCAAAGCCCAAGCCAGCAGCAAAACTGCAATTAGTAGCAAAAGGCCCCAGATCGCCGCGACCCGCAGAGAAGCTTTTTTCATGCCGCGTGTTTTTCCCCAAGGCGGTACTTAATCAGAGCATCTTCAGGTTTCCACAGAGAGTAAGCGCCAGTCCCCAGGTAAAGCAACGCAGTGGCGGAGGACAGGAGCAACAAATCGATGCGTTGTGGGTTCTGCCCGTATATAAAGAGGCTTATCTCTATCAACGTGGCAATTGCAAACAAACGACCGGCAATGCCGAACGCGAACGCCACAATCGCGATTGCCGTAAAAATGAGATAGGTATCTGTCACGTCCAGACCAGCCATCTTAATCAAGAGCGCTACCACGAGCTGCACGCGCACGAGCAGCGGCCCCCAGGAAGAAATATTTTTCCACAACCGAGTCAGGGTTTCGCGATTTCGCTTTGTAAAAGGCAGCTTATCGCTCACCTGCAGCCAGTCATAGAAAAAATTTCCCAGAAAGGGAAACATACATAGCGTTGAGACAAACATCGTGGCTGCTGGGGACAAGATCGGCGCAAGCAACCCCGATGCAATGCCCATCTGAACCCCGGCCAGAGGCCGCCGAATAGGGCTGGCATGCAACGGCTTGAGCGGGAAAGCAAATCGTTTTCGCAGCCAAATACCAAACACAAAAATATATCTGGCCAACCCAACCAACAAAAACCACCAGCCCACCCGGCCATAATGAAACGCCAACAGGGTAGCCATCAGCATACCGCGGCCATCTAGATCCAAATCCAGCTTCTGCCCCAAGAGCGTGGTTTGCCCAGAAAGACGGGCGGCGTACCCATCAAAGAGGTCGCTGAAATTCGAAATGAGATTTAGGCCCAGAGGCGCCCAAGCCAGCCAACCTATAGGTAGCGGAAGAATTAGGAATCCGGCAAGCAAACTAATGCAGTTCATGCGCAGGCTCGAGAGCCAGATACCCATGCCAAGCGTCGGAAAGTAACTGCGCCGATTCGCAGAAGAGTTTAGTTCGAGATCATTCCACAATATAACCAGCTGAAAAACCAATACTGAAGCCGAAACCACTAACCATCTAGCAGCATCTCCTAAAGACAGAGTTTGCGCCAAAATTAAATAGCCACCTGTTAAGAAGAAAAGCGCAAACAAGGCAAGCACCATCCATTGCGTTTTTAGGCTGCTCAACGCCCTTGCGCGGCTTATATGGATAGCTGCCATTCGGCGAATTCTATCATCGCGAATCTTGCAAACAGTTATGGGATAATCGAAAAAAGTATGGATTGGAGTTGTGCATGAGAACGATTGGGCGTTGGATGAAAAAAGATATCGTCACAGTTCACCCGGAAGCCAAACTGATCGAGGCCGCTAGAATTCTGGCCGACAAAAAAGTGGGCACCCTGCCGGTCGTGGACAAGGATGGTCACCTGGTTGGCATCACTGGCATGCGCGCAATTGGACGCTTCTTCCTTCCGGATTTCATTAATGTCGTACAGGACGTGGACTTCGTGCACGATTTTGGGGCAATCGATGACCCATCACCAGAAGACATTCGCAAAGCGGCAACAATCACAGTAAGAGAATATATGGATGAGCCTGTAAGCGTGGAGGATGATTGCACACTATCCCGCGCCTTGGCCCTCATGCTTTCACATGATTTGCTTGATTTACCCGTGGTGCGCGCAGGCAAATTAGTGGGCATCGCCTCGCGGGTTGATATCGGCCGTGCCTTTTTAGAAAGCTGGCTAAAAAAAGCACCCAATCCAAAGAAAAAGTAAATCTAAACCATGACTGACTACATCGTCTCGGGAGCTATATTCCTGATAACTTTCATCGCCATCCTGCGCGAACAGGTAGATCGAACGATCGTGGCTATGGCGGGAGCCGGGGCAATGTTGATAGCAGGTCTTGTCTTGGGTTTTTATTCCCAGGAAGCCGCGTTGGAATCAATTGACTTCAATACTCTAGGATTATTACTGGGAATGATCGTACTGGTGGGAATGTTGGCTCATACCGGATTTTTTCAATATTTGGCTATTTTCATGGCTAAACGGTCCCAGGGAAAGCCTTGGCGTCTTCTACTCATTTTGGGCGCCATTACCACAGTGTTGTCTATGTTCTTGGACAATGTAACAACAATCGTATTAATCGCTCCTATTTCTATACTGATTGCCGAGATTTTGGGAATTTCACCAATTCCTTTTCTTATTTCTTTGGCACTGCTGGCCAACACGGGAGGTGTGGCGACCTTAGTAGGCGATCCGCCCAATATTCTTATAGGGTCAGCAGCAAACCTCGGTTTTAACGATTTTCTCATTCGCTTGGCGCCAATTGTCGCCGTAGCATGGGTGGCGGTCATTCTACTGATTCGATATCTTTTTCGCAGGGATTTGAAAAAAAAGTCGCACGATATAGATGCTCTTGCGCACCTAGACGAAAAAGAAGCGCTTCATGACAGGAAGGCCTTGAAACGCATTCTCACGGTAATGGGAGTTGTGCTTCTGTTTTTCTTTTTACACACTCTTTTGCATCTTTCCCCCGCCGTCATTGCTTTACTCGGAGCTGCGACCGCCCTGCTCTGGGTTCAACCCGACTTGGAGCAGGTACTCAAAGAGATGGAATGGGGGGTGCTGCTTTTCTTTGGAGCACTTTTTGTTTTAGTGGGGGGCCTTGAATCATCGGGCTTATTGGCGAATATCGCCACTTCGTTGGTTGGTTTGGCCCAATCCAACTTATTGATCGCCGGGGTTGCACTGCTTTGGGGTTCCGCCATTCTCTCTGCTATCGTGGACAACATCCCTTTCACGATTGTGATGATTCCAATCATTCAAAGCCTGGGCGCCCAGGGAGTAGAGATCACCCCATTATGGTGGGCGCTGGCATTAGGAGCCGGCTTCGGCGGGAACGGCACTCCGATCGGTTCGACCGCCAACATAATTGCCGTAAAACTCAGCGAACGCACTCGCAGCCCCATTACCACCCGAGTTTGGCTGCGCACTGGCTTGCCAGTGATGCTCCTCGCCTGCTTGGTGGCCAGCCTGCTTTATGCGCTAACCTTTTCGCTCATGTAGCGCGAAGTTGAGCCCAAAAGTCCTTGAGCAATTCAAGATGATGGGGGACAACGGGTTTACCCTCAATACTGCCTAACATAATTTGGGCGGGGCTAAAGAGACTCCAACGTTCCCCCTCGGTCAATTGCGCCCTATCCAGCTCTTTGTTTACTTTGTAATGGAATACCAGATAGATCTTCGTTGCTAACCTATCTAAATTTCGTAAATAGCGCATTTTGGCAGAATCTAGGAGACAGCTTAATTCTTCTTCCACCTCCCTGCGCGCGGCCGTTGCGTCATCTTCCCCAGGGTCGACATGGCCACCAAATAATCCCCAATGGTCGGGGTTGGCAATATTAGCCAACGGCGAACGTAATTGCAGGGCCACCCGACCGTGGGTATCCTCCAGAATCACCAGAACAATCCGCACTTGGTCACTCATCAAGGCCTAAAAATGATTAATTGGCAGTGGGTTTTGTGATGCCAGATATCCTTAGGTCTGTTCCATTTTGACCTGGGTTACAACCTGGCGCAGTTCTCTGCGGTGCAATAAAAAGAACTTTGCTATGCAACGTTCTTTTTATTTATCTTGCAAATACACGCGGGGCACGCGGGTATTAATGTTGGTCAAAACCTCATAGGGAATGGTGCCCACCCAATTGGCTAATTCTTCAACTGTTATGCGCTCTGCGCCGCTCTCGCCCACCAAAACGACTTCATCTTCGTTGTAAGCCGAATCTTGCTCAATATTAACCATAAATTGGTCCATACAGATGGCCCCGACCACAGGGTAGCGTTTGCCATGCAGGAGAACTTGAGCCTTACCTGACATGGCGCGGAAATAACCATCGCCATAACCCACAGGAATAGTGACTAGACGAACTGCATGGTCGCTCCTCCACGTGGATCCATAGCTCACTGGATGGCCGGGTTGCACCACCTTGAAATACACTACGCGCGAACTCCAAGTGAGAGCTGGTTTGACGGTGACCGTTTGTTTTTCTTCAGCTGTAGGATAAACACCATAAAGCAGGATGCCAGGCCGCACCAACTCTAAATAACTTTCAGGGAGTTGCAAGATCGCGCCCGAATTTGCGATGTGTCGCAAGGGCATTGGCAGGCTACGTTTTCGATAAAAGTCCAGCACCTCGAGGAAGCGTTCTAATTGAAGCCCCGCAGAACCCAGATCAGCGGCGTCGGCGTTGGCAAAGTGGGAGAAGATACCCTCCACTTCCACATGTTTGCACTTCAAAGAGGCTTCGAGCAAAGCGTCAGCGCTGTAATAGTGCACGCCGATACGCTCCATGCCCGTGTCAATCTTGAGATGCACTTTGGCTTTTACCCCCATAGACTTTGCTGCGGAATCTACCTGTTCGAGCTTTTCTACGGAGGAGGCAGTGAGAGTAAGGTCGTGCTCCAAAAACAGCGGCGCCTGGCTGCCCAAAATGCCGCCTAACACCAGGATGGGGATGGTCACACCTGCTTCGCGTAGCAGGATGCCCTCTTCCAAATAGGCCACGCCGATCATCTTGGCCCCAAGCTCTTCCAAGTGATGCCCCACCCGCACCAAGCCATGGCCATACGCGTTAGCTTTGAGGATCGGCATCACCACCGCTTCACCCACATGCTGTTGGATGGCGCGGAAATTCTGGGAAATCCTCTCCAGGTCCACCTGAACGTAGGTGGGACGCAAGGCGGCCGCAGTACTGATGGTGGGGTGATTACTAATCTGCATGGCGCGTATTCTATCGCGGGCCATTCGCCAGCAAGGTTTTTGCAAATGCCATCGCCTGAGCGCGGTCATTCACTTCGCCGGCCGCCTGTGCCTCACGCAGGGCTTCGAGAATCTCTCCAACCTTGGGGCCGGGTTTTATATTGAGTTCACGCATCAATTCATCTCCGTTAAGCAAGATGGGTGGTGATACGCTTTTTTCGGGTTGCTCATAGTAAGCTTCCAATAAAACGCGTAGGGTGTCCAAATGAAGTTCCAATTCGCTTTGTGGCAGTTCAGCGCCGTATTTGCCCATTAGATCCGCCAACGAAAGCAAGCAAATGTCCACGCCCGCAGCCCCAGCATCGCGAAAGAAGCGATAGATGGCGCGCCGGGTTGGCGGTTCCCCAGTTAGGGTGAGCTGCATCGGGCGCATATGCTGACTGGCTATTGTGCGCAAGTATTCAATTTCGGTATTGCTCAGATGGAGACCTGCAGCGCGCGCCGCAAGCATGTCCGCGCCGCGAACTTCATGTTCATAAAAATGGATGCGTCCCTTTTCATCCACACTGCGCGTAGTCGCCTTGCCGATATCATGCATCAACCCGGCGAAGAGCAGCAGGGCGCGGCGCGGCCGTTCGGGCACGATTTCAACGGCTAGGTGCTGGCTGATCTGGCCGCGATAACGGCCCAGGCGCAGCACGATCAGCCCCGTATGTAAATCGCCTGCACCTTCAGACGCATAGTTTGGGCCCAGCGCCCCCACAACCATTTCGAGCTTATCAACGACCTGGTAAGAATGTTCCAGCACGTCAAAAATGTGGGGCGCTGGCTGCTCGAGACCTTTGAGCGCTTTCAGTTCAGGGAAAATCACTTCAAGCGCACCAAGCAACTCCAACGCGCGCAAAGATGTGGCAAGTCTGGGCGCTTGTAAGAGCTTGAAGAATTCATCGCGCAGGCGCTCTGGTGAATCAGTTTTCAAACCTTTCGCCGCGGCACGCATGCGCTGCCGGGTTTCCTTTTCGATCTTCATGTCGAAGGCAGCCGCCATGCGGATGGTGCGCAGCACGCGCACTGGGTCTACGCTAAAAGCTTCGGGAGAACATGCGCGCAGTCTTTTGGCAGCCAAATCAGCCGCGCCGCCCAAGGGGTCGAGTAAAGCCTCGGGCTGGCGCAGATCAATGGCCATGGCGTTAATCGTCAGGTCTCGGGCTGCTAAATCACTATCAATATCGCCGCCTTGCAGGGCGATGAAGTCCAGAGTAAGGCGCCTGCCTCCTTCATCTTGCAGAATGACTCGCCCGGCATCGCGGCTTTCATCAAGCGGATAAAAATCCGCACCTAACGCCTTGGCCACCCGCCGCCCGAGAGGAATCGCCTTGCCGGCAAGGGCAAAATCGAGCTCGCGCGGGGGCTGGCCCACCAGCAGATCTCGCACCGCACCCCCCACCAAATAGATCTCTTGGTTCTTGGGCAAAGCCGCCCGCACGCCCGCGATAATTGGAGGCAGTGAGTACGAATTTGTTGAAGCCACGTATTCCACCTTTGGAATTTCCTTGAAGCGGGCATTTTTCGCGGCATGCAGCGCCTGGCGCGGCGTGCCGCCCTGTCCCACGATTTGTCCTTGTAAGCGGGCGACCCAACGCCCGGCATAGGGATGGGCTTCTTGTTGCGGCCTCTTTTTAGGAGGGCTGGACACGTCTACTTGGGCGGCGTGTACTTTTTGGGATCGACCACGCCAATAAAGGGCAGGTTACGATAATACTCGTCCAGGTCCAGACCGTAGCCGAAGACGAATTTATTGGGAATCTGGAAACCCGTGTAATGGATAGGCACAACAGCTTGCCGCATTTCTGCCTTGTCCAACAGGCTGCACACACGCAGGCTGCGCGGCTGGCGAGAATCCAGCAAGCTGAGCACAGAGGCAATCGTGTTGCCGCTGTCCACAATATCTTCCACCAAAAGCACGTCGCGCCCCATGATATCCATAGTCAAGTCGAGGGTGATGCGCACCTGCCCGCTGGTTTCCCGCGCTCCCGCGCCATAAGAGGACACAGCCATAAAATCCACCGCGTGGGGAATAGTGATGTGGCGCATCAAATCGGTAAGGAACATGACCCCTCCGCGCAGGATGCAAATAAGCAGCAAATCCTCGCCTTGGTAATCGCGGCTGATCTCTGCGCCCAATTCGGGGATGCGTTTTTGCAACTGCTCCTCAGTGATGAGGACTTCGGAAAGCAGCTCAGTGTAAGGCCGAGGCAGGGGCATGGATTCAGGCCGGGACCTCGTGGTGGGCCCGGCAGCGGGCCTCATACAGTTCTGAGGCGCCCAAGATCACGATCGGGTCATTGTAATGAGCTGGTTTGCCATCCACCAACCGCTGGGTGCGTGAGGCATCCTGCCCG
>Ga0214473_10004274_pt1 | contig 17175 bp, 20 predicted proteins | sample RVTome_7_FD_203509 | JGI IMG/M metagenome (GOLD analysis project Ga0214473, IMG submission 203509) | Soil microbial communities from uranium-contaminated site in the Upper Colorado River Basin, Wyoming, United States - RVT98D197 | ecosystem: Environmental > Terrestrial > Soil > Contaminated >... | reverse complement strand
ACGCAAATACTGCTGGCCTGCTCCATCGCCAGCCGCCTCACCGGAGTCGACGTCCTACCGGATCGCGATCGCTCCTTTCTCCTGACGACCGCGGCGGTGAGCGGTCTCCTCTTGTACCCTCTTTCCTCCGGCCTCACCGGGCTCGATCTCTATTCCTGGGGATTCGGGTCCGGAGTCTTGATGATCGGGTTAGCGCTCGCCACGTTCGTCTCCTGGTGTTTCCGACCCGTTGCGGCGGTGATGCTCCTCCTCGGTGTCGTCGCCTTCGACCTGAATCTCCTCGCTTCCACCAATATTTGGGACTACTTGCTGGATCCCGCTTTGGTCCTTTTCGCCTGGGTGTGGGGGCTCGTCCTCCTGATGCGCCGGTTCCGGGCTCCTTCATCATCTCTTGCACCCGGGACCGCCGAGGCAAGCCAACCGTGAGCTGGCAGGCATTCCGGACGCGCTTCTGGTGGCCCAGCGTCCTGACCCTGGCTGTCCTGACGTACCTTTATTCGCTGGATGGCTTGTACATACCGCATATCGGAGACGAGGCGCCCTATATCCAGATCGTGAGGCGGACCGCGGAGAGCGGTCACTGGCTACCCCTCAGAACTCCTAGCGGCCTCGAGAACACCAAGCCGCCTTTGCTGTTTTGGCTAGGCATCGTCGCAACCGACTGGGCTCGCGACTGGAGCCTGCTCCGGCTACGTTTTCCCATTGTCCTCTTCACTTTCCTCACCGCCGGTCTCGTTTTCCTGCTGGCCCGTCGTATGTCGGTGGATCGGGAAGTCGGCTACATCGCGGCGCTCGCCTTTCTCGGCTCTCAATCGACGTTTCAACACGGGAGACCCTTCCTGACCAATCTCCCGGAAACCTTCTTCACTTTTCTCCCGTTCTTCTTACTGATCTATTTCCGCGATCGAATAGGAAGTTGGGGGATCCCGTTCTGGTTGGGAGTGGGCGTTTCGGTAGGGCTGGCTTCGCTGTTCAAGTCCTTCGTTTTGGTCTTTCCGATCGGGCTAGCGCTGAGCTGGTGCTACCTTATCGACCGGGGAGGAAACTTGGTAACCTTTTTCAAGAGAGACGCCGCCAAGGTGACGCTGGCACTCTTGGTGGCACTGGCGTTGTTCTCTCTGTGGCCCCTCCTCGATCCCGATCCGGCCTCCATCATCCGGCAATTCGTCCTCGAGGAGAATCTCGGAAAGCTCGGCAGTGGGGACTACCTAGGGGGCCTGTTCACCGGCCCCTATCCCCTGTACCGCATCTGGTTGGGCCCACTCGCCAACGCGGGTCTCTTCGCGCCGGCCCTCATCTATCTGGCGGTGAGCCATTTCAAGCATCGTGCCCAACTGGAATGGCCGGAGAAGGCTTTGTGGGGGCTGGTGTTGTGCTTTCTCATTTTCTATTCGGTGCCCGGCCAACGGCAGGAAAACTACTTGCTTCCCACCGTTCCCGCCTTGTCGGTGCTGCTGGGGATGCACTGGAAGGAGATCGGACGTCCCTGGTTCTATCTGTTCAGTATCCCGGTGCTACTCGCCTTGGTTCTTATCCTGGTTCTCATGGACGCCGCTTCCGACCGCGCTCTTCCAACGGGAAGCTATCGCTTCTGGCAAATCGCCCTGCCTTGGTCGGCACTCTTGCTGACCGGCGTCAGCCTGATGTTGCCTCGAACCCGTCCCTATGTCTTCCCCTTGGTGGCGCTATTGGTGTTCGGATCTTTGTCGGGTGCTCTGGCGCCCTTTGAAGGACCCCTGGGAAGATACGACCGCGACACGCGGGCGGCGGTCGCGGGCAAGGTCGTCTATGTCCCTTCGAACTTCGTTGCCAAATACGAACGCCACCGCTTCATCCTTCCGGAGAGCGAGATCGAGGGCTATCCCCCATCGGATACCCAACGCCTGAACCAGCTTCTGCGCTCGGGGCGGATTGTTGCCATCGAACGCCCCTTGGGACAGACTGTGGCCGGCCCCTTCGAAGTCTATGGCCGGCGGTTGACTCTCCGATCACGCCAACGGCGCCAGGAGATCGCACGGATCTTGCTCGATAGGGAGCTCGACCTCCTGATACAGCAGGAGATCCTGGTGCAACGTCGCTCGCCATGAACGTCGCATTCCAAAGAAGAGTCGATCGGGTCGCGGGGACGGTCGTTTGCCGACTGTTCTCGATACTTCCGGGTGCCGGCAGACAGCCCCCTGCCTCCATGAAACCCCGACAGATCCTGGTCATCCTCTTATCGGAGATGGGCAGCCTCGTCCTGGCGCAGCCGATGTTCCAGCGGATTCGAGAGAAATATCCGAAAGCCTCCCTTCACGTCTTGTGCTTTCGGCAAAACAAGGAGGTTCTGGATCTACTCGGGGTCGTTCCCGAGCGGCAGATCCTGACCGTCGGCAACGATTCGCTCGGGCAGCTGTTGAAAGACAGTGTTCAGGTGCTCAAGAAGATGCGGAGGATTGGAATCGACACCGTCTTCGATTGCGAGCTGTTTTCCCGGATAGGCAGCATCTACTCATTTCTGAGCGGTGCCAAGATACGCGTGGGCTTCCATCCTCATACCCAGGAAGGACTATTCCGCGGTAACTTCATCAACCGACCAGTGCTGTACAATCCCTACCAGCACATTTCTCAACAATTCATCACGCTGGTCGAGGCGGTGGAGTCCCAAGCGGTCCCCGCCGTCAAACGTCCGGTGGGTCCGGAAAAGCTCACGATTCTTCCCCTGGCGGTCCGCCAGGAGGAGATAGACGCCATGCAGCGACGGTTCCGGTCCGACTTCCCCCAGAGCGATGGCAAGAAGATCGTCCTTCTCTCACCGGGCGGCGGGCTGCTACCCATTCGGGCATGGCCGGTGACACACTACTGCCGGCTGGCCGAGGAGTTTCTTCGTGGCGGCTACGTCGTCGGACTCATCGGATTGCAACGAGACAAGGAAACGGCGCAGGCCATGGTGTCTCACTGCAAGAACCCGAGCTGCATCGATTTGACCGGCTATACCAGAACGGTTCGAGAGCTCATGCTGCTCTTTCACTTCGCCTCGTTGCTCGTCGCCAACGACGGGGGACCGGGACACTTTGCAGCCATGACGCCGATCCCCACCATCGTTTTCTTCGGCCCGGAGAGCCCCACTCTGTACGGCAGTCTGCACGATCGAGCGGTGAACCTCTACAGCCATCTCTCCTGTTCTCCCTGTCTCACCGCCTACAATCACCGCAACTCCCCCTGTGACGGCGACAACGTTTGTCTGAAGTCGATTGAACCGGAAGAGGTCCTCAGAAAGAGCTACCAGCTCCTCAGCCATCCGGAAGGCGCGGTCGCTAAATAGAATCAGCGCTTAACAGATGGACGACCGGCGGTGGACGGATGGGGTCGCTTGAGCCGGTCCTGAGATAGAATGGGAGGTGAGACTTTACTACGGAGGCCCCCGATGAAGACCGTGATCAACAAGACTCCCGCACCGATAAAACTCCCTCTGCCCCGAGGCAAGACGCTTCATCTCGGTCCGCGCCAAACCGGACAGATCCGCGACGACGCCGTGGAGCACCCGGCACTCAAAAAGCTGATCGACGCCGGCAAGATCGAGATCGCGGAGCGCCAAGAGAACGAAAAAAACGCCACCTGGCAAGGAGAGGCTCCTCACGAGACGACCCACGCGCAGGGCAAGTCCACCTTCCGGCAAAAGACGGGAGATCGCTGAGCGCCTTCTCCTTGACCTACCGTTCGGCCGGGGTTATCCTATTCACAATCCCAACGAGGTTTCTTGATGCCGAGATCTACACAAGAACCCCTGCACCAAAACAACCTCCACACCCAAACCGGCAGGCTGTTGTCGGCTCCACCGGAGAGTCTAGCTTGTGCCGATTACTCTCTGGTGCGCGTGGCGCAGCGATTCGTCCCCAAGGGTATGGTTACGGTGACGGTCGGTGAGAGGGGTTTTCCCCTCGCCCTGGGCGAGGTGAGGGATCTCTCGGAATCGGGAGCGTGTATGGTCACCGACTGCGTGTTGGGGAGGAGCCGAATTCTTCATCTGCAGCTCAACCTCGACAATCAAGGAACCATCGAGACCGAAGGGCAAATCGTGTGGAGCGGCGAGGGAAAGGGCTGGGAGCCCGGCGCGGTGGTGGGCGCCGTCTTGCAGGGAGTCGAGTTCTTGAACCTCTCCCCCACTCTTCGCCGCCGGCTCCAGGACCTCCTCGCCAGCGGCGCCTTCGAGCTCGTTCCCGGACGCCCGGTTGGGGTGCGTGCCAGAAACCCGTTTCAAGAACTGTTGGAGGAGCTCCAGCCCGCCCTGGCCGAGTTGGGTAGCAAGTTCTCTCCACTCTGATCGCCGCCTGGAACGGGGAGCAGACCCAGTCCTCCCTCGGAACCCCCTACTCGGCGATTTGCACCTTGATCCACTCCGCTGGGCCCTCCGGATCATTGTCTTTGTACTTGACCTCGACCATGCGGCCCGCTTGGAGGTCCGAGAAAGTCCCTTCCTCATTGGTTGATTTGATCTTGCTCTTGTCCAACCAGATGTGGGTCTCCTCCGCGATCCGTGCCGTGTAGGTACCCGACGGAGTCGACATCGTTATGGTTCGATCCTGGGTGTTGACCGCATCGATGCTCCCAATCTTCGTGTACTTGTCCGACAAGCCTGGGGACTTCCCAATGGGGATGAATCTTTCCGTCGCCTTTTGCGCGTGGGCAAGAGACAGTCCCGCGAGCAGTGCGAGTGTCACGCCCATGGCTGTGGAGTATTTGAGCATATCCTCTTCTCCTCTTGCATTGTAGCTCACTGAAACAAGAACCCGCCTACGATTCAATCAGCTCCTCCCGCGCCCTCTCTTGCTCGCGAAGAGCCTCTTGAGCCAACCTTTTGCTGGAAAACCGCCTCGCCATCGCTTCGCTGGTAAGCCTCCGTGCCTCCCTCAAGTGAGCTACCGCGACGGGGTGCAGCCCCCCAGCAGCGAGTACGCCGATGCTGTCCTCCGTTTCTTGAGCGGCACGCGCCAGCAATTGATCGAACGCCTCGTTTCCCAAGAACTTCCGATTCACGAATGAATCCAGGAGCTCGATGCTCTGCCTGATGTTCTCGAGAGCGTTGATAACCCTGAGAAATGCCGCCACCGCCACGATCTGGGTCGCGTCCAGCTCGATGCCGCTGCCGGTAGCGCCTGCCAGAAGCTGACCGGCCGGGGAATTGTTGAACGACTCGCCGTCATAAAAGCCGACCGCGCCCTCGATGGTCTCCACCGCGTTGTTGTGGAAAAACGGGCCGGTATCGGCAGCCTCGACCAGGGAGGGTGTATTGAACTCACCGTTGCCGGGCGTCCCAAAGCCGTCGTCGGGAGGCATCAATTCCCCGGTAAGGTCGGCGGGTTGATCGGGGAGAACCTCCACGCCGGTGTTGAAGTTCAGATTGCCGGCATCCTGACCGAAAATCCCGGGATCCCCGTTGGCGCCAGCGTTGAAATGACAGGCCGAACACTTGCCCAGGGTTCGATCGTTGAAGATTTCCTGGCCTCGTGCCGCGACCTTTCCCTTGAGTGGTAGCGGTAAGGTGAACTCCTCTTGGCGGCCGAGAGAAAACTGGAATGCCTCCATGGCATCCAGCTCCTCGTCGGCGGGAAGTCGAAAATCGACCCCGGGCACTCGGCCTAATGTCCTAGTGAAATGCTGGATGACCGCGCCGACCGCGAAAGAGCGAAGCGAGCCGTCACCCGGCGACCCGTCGCCCGACCAACCGGTGCGAGGTCCGGCTCGACTCTCGATCGAGTGTCGAAGACCCAGCGTATGGGGGACGCCCCGCATATTGAAAATGTTGGCCAGGTCATCGAAACCGTCCAGATTCTCCAGAATCAAACCGATCTCGCGCATCAGGACTGGATTTTCAAAGTTGTGTTGGAGGTCGGGGTTGAGCTCGGCGACAAAAAGCGGATCGTCGGCCGGCAGGGTGGCGATGAAAGCGGGATCGATGGTGAAGTTGTTCGATGCGGGATGACAGCTCCCACAGGTTCTCCCGTTACCGTCGAATGTCTCATTAAAGAAAAGGTCCCTGCCCCGAGCAATCTGCTCGTTGTCTGGGGTTGGCGGCGGTTTACAAGCTGACAAACCAATGAGCCCGAGGCCCACGACAAGAAGCGTGAATAGCAGGCGTGTTCCGGGAATGGCAGGACATCGCATCTTCTTCGTACCTCCTTCCTCTGTCACGGGGTTGGGAAAGCTTCAGGGCGCGCAGCATTTGGAGGTGACAACTCATCGACGGAGCTCTCACAGACTGTCCAACCGGTTGGAAACCTGTTCCTATCTTTCCAAGGCGGACAACCCGTGTCAAATCAATTCGCGGGTTTCCAGCTGTTCCCGCACTGTCGAAGGCCCTGATAACATGTCGCGGAGAACTCTAGGAGGCAATATGTCAACCGTTCGTATGGCAAGACGGAGCTGTGCACTCCTCATCGTACCCCTGCTTTCGAGCACCACCACCGGGCTGGCCGACGATAGGGACCCGCGTGTTCGCACCACCGATCCCCATTCACTGGTGTCAACTTTCTCCATCGTCGCCGGCGATCCGCAGGCGGGCGAGCTGGGGGTCGCGGTGGCATCGCGGTTCTTCGCAGTCGGAAACGTGGTGCCGTGGGCCGAAGCGGATGTGGGTGCCATAGCTACCCAATCGTTTGCCAACACCTCTTTTGGCTGGCGAGGAATCGAGCTTTTGGAGAAGGGGCTCACCCCTCAAGAAGCCGCGCAGGTGCTGATCCGCAATGATGACAATCCCACCAGGCGGCAATTCGGGATCGTCGCGCCGGATGGGAGCTCGTTCACATACACGGGTGAAAACTGCGTTGCCTGGGCCGGAGGTCGCAACGGCCCTCACTATGCGATCCAGGGAAACATCCTGGCCGGGGAGGAGGTGGTCGCTGCCATGGAGAGGGCCTTCCTGGAAACCGAAGGCGCCCTGTCAGACCGCCTCTATGCGGCGTTGCTCGCCGGTGATGCGAAGGGCGGGGATTCTCGAGGCAAACAATCCGCGGCGCTCCTGGTTGTGAAACAGAACGCCGGTTACGGCGGCTACACCGACCGGGCAATCGATATCCGGGTGGATGACCATGCCGAGCCGTTCGAAGAATTGGGGCGGCTGCTTCGTTACGCGCAGGTGAACTATGCCTGGAACGTGGCCTGGACGCTTTTCACCCAAAAGCGCTATCAGGAGGCGCTGCCGCCGATGGAGCGCTCGGCCGAATTGGCTCCGGATAATGGGGAGGTGTTTTACGACCTCGCCGTCATCCGCTTGGCCGCTGGGAAAGAGCAAGAAGCCTTGCAGGCACTGAAGACCGCAGTAACCCTGAACCCAAAACTAAGAAAACAGGCTCTGGAAGACGAAGACCTGGCAGCCTTGAGAGGCAAAGCGGAATTCGAAGCGCTGCTCCAGTAGCTCTTTCGAACACGAGCGACGTAGCAGACTTGGCTCACAGGACTGCCGGCCCTGCCCAATCCCGTCGATCACCAGTTTGGACAAGGATTCCGTCCGTGATAGAGTAAGGCATGGCCAAGGTGACCAGTAAGTTTCAAGTGACGCTACCCAAGGCGCTGGCCTCGGAGCTGAGGATTCAACCCGGAGACGACATCGAGTGGAGTGCAGCCGCGGGAGCCATTCGAATCACGCCGGTAAAAGGGAAGAACGAGCTCGACATCAAACGTCGGCTCGAGTTGTTCGACGCTGCCACCAAACGACAGCAAACGAGAAACAAGAGGTGTCGGAGACTGAAGGAACGAGAATCCACCAACAGGGGATGGACTCGGGAGGAGCTCTACCGCCGTGGCCGCGCTGGTTGACACGAACGTACTCGTCTACAGATTCGATCCGCGGTTTCCAGACAAGCAGAAGGTGTCGACCGAACTGTTACGAAAAGGCATCCTGGAAGACTCCATCCGGGTCTCGCACCAGGCCATCGTAGAGTTCGTAGCGGTAGTAAGCCGACCCCTGCAACGCAGGTCCTCTTTGCTCCCGCCCGAAGATGCACGAAGGGAAGCGGAAGAGCTCTTACACCAACTCGTCGTTCTCTATCCGAACGAGGAAATTCTGAGGCTCGCCTTGAGAGGAGCTGGCGCTTATCAGCTTCCCTGGTTCGACGCTCATATGTGGGCCTATGCGGAGCATCATGGCTTGGAGACTCTCCTTTCCGAAGACTTCCAGCACGGCCGCGTGTATGGTTCGGTCCAGGCGCTTAACCCGTTCCTGAAGATGAGTGCATAGGATTGCCCCGCGGCGTCCCCGTCACTCTAAGGTCGCGCTGCTTCCAAGGCGTTGATAATTCCCCACCCCGTGAGCCGGTTGGGCTTCACCGTGCGCTCGGCGGTCGAGCGCATGGCGCTCCGAACGCGGGCTACCGACCAATCGGCGTGCGCTTGAAGCACCAGAGCCGCGACGCCCGCCGCCAGGGGACAGGAGAACGAGGTGCCATTGGCAAGGACGTACTGATCGCGAGTTGCCGGATCGATGCCCTTAACGAGGACCCCTTGCGCCATCACGTCGGGCTTGATGCGGCCATCAGCGGTCCGACCGACCGAGCTGAAATCGGCACGCAGGCCGAAGGAGTCCACCGCCCCGATGCTGAGCACCAGCTTGCCATCCGCCGGCGCGCCGAGGGTATTGTGCTCGGGATGAAAACCTGCGTTCCCGGCGGCAACCAGCACCACCACACCTCTTTCGGCGGCCATTTGAGCGGCGATGGTCGTAACCGCCGTGTCCCCGTCCATGTCCTGGAAAGAATAACCGGAGAACGGCGAATCGAAGCCCAGATAACCGAGCGAGCTGCTGATAACGTCCGCCCCCGCCGCCTCCGCCCATTCGGCGGCGGCTGCCCAGTTGTCTTCCTCCACAGGTGTTTCGCTCTCGGTATCCTCCGTCTTCGCGAGAAGGAACGTCGCGGCAAAGGCGGGACCGACCAACTCACCCTCCGCGTAGCCCCCCAAAACGGAGAGCACCATGGAGCCGTGGCTCCCGTCGCCACGGTCCCGGCCGTTGGCCACCGATCCGTCGCCATTCACGAAATCCCATCGAGCCAGGATATCGAGATGGGAGAATGCTTCGTGCCGAAGGTTCTTGAATCCGGTATCGAAGACGGCGATGACGACGCCTTCACCATGAAGGCCCCGGTCGTGAACGGCGGGCACGTTGATCTGCTCGAGCTGTCCGAACGAGTTCCCGTAGTCGATGGCGAGATGAGACGACTTCTCACCCAGCGAGCTCGACGGTAGCGTTGCAACGGACGGTTCTAGGCGCCCCCGCCGATACCGCCGCACGACATCCAGTCGCCGGACAAAAGACAATCCTGCCAGCTCGGCGATCTGCGAACCATTTGCTTCGACGCTCATCGCGTTGAACCAGCGAGAGACGTGACGGACGCGCTCGACGCGGAGCCGAACCGCCTCCACGTAGTCGGGCAGAGGCGGGATGTCCTCGAAGCCGACCAGCGGCAGCACGCCGCCCCGGCGGCTGCGACGTCCCAGGGCGCGAGAGCTGAGCCTGTCTCGTCCTTGCGCCAGACGCTCCTCGGCATCACCCTTGTCGCGAAAATAGACCCAGATCACGTGGGTAGCATCCGGGCTCGCCGATGCGAGGCTCTTCTGAAGCGCGGGGCTAACCAACTCGCCGTTGCTTTGCCCGGACGCGACACCGCACAACAGAAGCAATACAGCGGACAAGATCGCGCGCCTCTTCATACGGTCACCACCACCGCCTCTCGGTCGCTTCCGTAGTCATTCTACTTCTCTCAACAATTCAATGGGAACTTTGGTGCGTACGAATGACAAGAGGATACTATCGAGGCACTTACCTGGGTGACTAGACCGCCGTTCGTGCCAGATAGTACCCGCTCCGGCGACACGCCGTTGGGCAAAACGATTCCTCACCGTCCCAAATCGTCGCTCATTGACTTACTACGTCATTGACCTTGAACTCGGGAGATGTGGCTTTCTGGTGCCGAGTCGACAGTACCCCCTTTGTTACCTCCTTTATCGGACATTACCCCCTTTTCTGCCATCGCGCGCCGCGGCCAGTTCCAAGACTCTCGAGCTTCCCCTCCTTCCGGAGTTTCCGGAGCACGCGACGCACCATATCGCGACTGACCCCAGGACAGGCTCTTTCCAGTTCTGAGACACTGAACTCCCGAGGCATCGCTTTGATAGCCGCTTGAAGCAGTTCGGTCTTCGCGCCGCGTGGGCTGCCGATCTGCCCGACGCGCTCTTCGAACTCGCGGTACGCCTCCTTGAGGATGAAGAGGATGTAACCGATGTGCGGCCACGGATCGTGCTTCCCCTCGTGCCAGCCCTGGGATCCGATCTCGAGTGTCTCGTAGTACCGCTCCTCGTTCTCCTCGATCAGTCGCTCCAGGCTGATGTAGCGACCCACTTCGAAGCCCAGATGGTAGGACTGGAGCAGGAGAAGCAGCCGCGATACCCGGCCATTCCCATCGCGAAAGGGGTGGACACAAAGGAAATCAAGACTGAAGGCCCCGAGCGCGATCAACGGATGAACCCACCTCTCCTCCAGGGATCGGTTCCAGCCCTCGACCAGTCCGTCCATGAACTTCGGCGTTTCGCTGGCTGACACGGGCCGGAACCGAACGCGAACGGAGCCGTTCGCATACCGCTCGATGATGTCGCTGTCTCTCGTCTTGAATTCCCCCGCATCGCCGACACCGGCCCGCGCGACTCGGTGGAGCTCCTGAATCGTACTAATTGACACGCGCTCCTTCGGGTGGCCCTCGTGAATCCGTTTGAGAGCGTTCCGATAGCCGCGAACCTCTTCCTCGTTTCGGTCTCGGAGCTGCGATTTCCCGAACAAGACCGTTTGTACCCGAGCCTGGTCGACTGTAACGCCCTCGATCCGGTTCGACGAGACGGCGCTCTCGATGATGGCGTGCTCTCTCAACACCTTCAGCATCTGGGGTGATTGCCTCCGGAAGAGCTCCTGCTTCCCTCGGGCCTCCCCAAGATCGGCGAGACACCAGGCGATCGCGGCCGGAATCTCATCCTGACCAGCTTCGAACCGTCGGAACGTCTGCACTGGCTCGGCTTTACTCCTTCCCCGTGAGCTTTTGGATCGCGAGGCGAATCATCTCGGACCGACTCAAACCCAGCTCCTTGGCCTTCCGGTCGAGCGCCTTCAGCTCGGAGTCGTCCACCTTGAAGGGAATCACGTGGCGCTTCTTCTCGCTCTTGGGCACCGGAGTCCTCCCCGGCCCCCTTGTCCGCCGGGGAAGAGCGGGCCTCAGGGTCCGCCGATGGCACACAAGCGTCGCTCACCCAACAGATTAGGCCTGGTGCCGGGGGCGGGACTCGAACCCGCACGAGGGGTTGCCTCAGGGGATTTTAAGTAGTAGGAACGGCCAGGACCATACAGCTCCACGGACCTCCACGTGCTGAAAATCAAGCTGTTATGGGCAGCGTGCTCGAAGATGCAACCCAATAATCCTGGTCCCGGCTCGATAGTCTCGCACAAGTAGTGCACAAGTCACGACGAATCGTCGGTCTCGACGGCGACGATGGTGAGCTGAAGATTCGCACACTTCACATCTCGGATAGCGGAATGAATCGCGGCGTCCAGAGTCGGCGCTTGTCGGTCGAACTCAAGATACGCTCCGCGGTTCCGGAACACCAGAATGGCGTCGTCGCAGCCAACCTCGAAGAGCGCGTCCTCGAGCTCGCCGCCGGGCTCAACGACACCCGAAAGAGCGAGCACGAATTTGTGGCTGTGGTCTTCCATGTTCATCGAATCAACTACTTGACTCACCGTGAGGAAGTCGTCTTGAGCTCACCGGGCAGAAGTGACAAGTACTCTCTCACTTCCAGATTCATGCGATCGACTTCAGCGAGATAGCCGGATACGGCGAGTCGATAGTTCTCTGGGTTCGTCTCCTTCTGGCGCAATTCTGTGACTTGGCGACGAAACGTGTCGATTCTGTCCAAAGTCGTCTTTAACTCTGCGTCATTCACGATCATTGACCACCTCGACAATCCCTCTCCGACCACCATCGCGTTTGATTTGCCACCGGGCAATGAAATCATCTTCTCCACCTAGCGCAGCGAGTCGCCTAACCCAGAAGACACTTGCGCCGAACACCGTCTGTGCCACCACGTGGTCGAACAAAAGCGCTACTTCGCCCTTCAACGCTGATACGTCGAAGTTATCCTCCATGAGCATGACGATGTCAACGTCGTTGGGCTCCGACTTGGCTGTCACGAACGACCCGAAAACTACAAACCGTGCTACATGGCCAGTAGAGGAAGCCAAATCGTGGATTCGACGCAGCCTATCGGAAAGCTGCATCCTGGCCGCGGACCCGCTCCCGAATCGGTTTTCCACCTCCTCCAGTGTCGCAGTGTGGATTCCGGGAGACAAGTCGCCGGTGTCGACGAACCCAGGAAGAGACACGAGCTTCAGTATACCCAGAGTTCGCTTTCCTCGCCGTTTCGGTCAGGAGTGTTCCGGCTATCGAGCTCGGACCAGCACAAGGTGAGCACAAGTCGAGGGCAGGCTGCGTCCAAACGCCTCGTGCCTGGAGCGTTCAACTTCAAGCGGCGCAATCGTTTCAACTGGTGCCGGGGGCGGGACTCGAACCCGCACGAGGGGTTACCTCAGGGGATTTTAAGTCCCCCGCGTCTGCCATTCCGCCACCCCGGCCGGGCGGCTTTGCCGAGGCGATTCTGCCACACCGGAGGGCGAGAGGATACCCTATCGGAGCGCTCGCCGTTCAGGAGGACTCGTGCGTCTTTCCGTCGGCATCGGTGATGCGGATGGAAACGTCGATGGTGAAGTTCTTCTCGCAGGATCGGCAGAAATAGACCGAGTTCGTCCGACCCACGGTATGGAGCTGTTCCCAATGGCAGTTCGGGCAGATGAAGACAAAGTTGGCGCTATACAAGATGGCGCGGCGCGGGTTCTTTTGTTCCGGCAAAAGCTTGTCCCATATGAAACTGGAGCCGGAGGGGGAAGGTTAGAAGGGCTGGAGGCGGCGAGCGGATTCGAACCGCTGAATAAAGGTTTTGCAGACCTCTGCCTTAACCACTTGGCTACGCCGCCCCTTTGCGAAAACTAAGGCCGCCTGCCTCCCCGCTCGGCTCTTTTCAGCGCCCTCCGAGCGGCAGTGAGCGAGCATTGCATGGAGCGGGAAACGGGATTCGAACCCGCGACTTCAACCTTGGCAAGGTTGCACTCTACCACTGAGTTATTCCCGCTCGCCTGTCGATAATTAACAAAAGACAAAGGAGTTGTCAAACCTCAGGCATCCTCCGGTTTGGCCTTCGGAGAGCGGTCGCCGGGACGTAAGTCCTTGAGCTCACGCAAGTTCCGCGCCACCTCCTCGGGCGGAAAGGAGTTGATGTGGACTCCGGTTCCCCATTCGAAACCGCCGACTCGCGAGAGGCTGGGCATGACCTCGACGTGCCAGTGGTAGTCGTCGTCGCTCGCCTCGCCATGAGGCGCGCTGTGGACGACGAGGTTGTAGGGAGGGTTCGAGAGCCGCTTGTTAAGGGCAGCCAGCGCGCCCTTGAGCGCCCGAGCCAAGCCGGCACGCTCAGACTCCGACGCTTCCTCGAACCGTGACCGGTGCCGCCGGGGCAACAACCAGATCTCCCATGGGAAACGGGAGGCGTAGGGTGCCAAAGCAATGAAGTCTTCATTCTCGAGTACCACGCGTTTTCCCGCTGCCCTTTCCTTCTCGATGATCTCGCAATAGACGCAGCGCCCCCGCCGGGAGAAATAGGCGCGGGCTCCTTCCAGCTCCTCCTGCACCCGCCGGGGCACGAGGGGAAGGGCAATGAGCTGGGAGTGTCCGTGCTCGAGTGTTGCGCCCGCCTCCGAACCATGGTTCTTGAAGATGAGGACATACGGAAATCGTTTGTCGCTTTGCAGCTCTCGTGCGCGAGCCTGGTAAGCTTGCAACACGCTCTCGATGGCCGATTCGGGAAGCGCCGCCAGCGTCGCCCCGTGGTCGGGAGTCTCGATGATGACCTCATGAGCGCCTAAACCATCGAGCCGCTCGAACAGGCCACCAGCGCTACCGCTCGGCGCCTTGACCGCTTCCACGGCGGGAAACTTGTTAGGAACGACGCGTACCTGCCAACCGGCTCCGTCGCCCGGGGTCCTCTCCGGAAGGGTCAACACTTCGGGAGGAGTCATCGATTCGTTGCCAGGACAAAACGGACAGGCGCCGGGGGAGCCAGGAACGTTGGCCGCTTCCTTGACGAAATCCGTGGGGCGCCTCGCCCGTTCTGGCGAGATAATGACCCAGTCGCCGGTCACCGGATCTTTTCGGAGCTCGGACACGAAAGGAGGCGCCGCCTAAAGGCTCTCCGGACCATCGAAAGCGTTTCGGTAGATTTCGACTCGGGGTTTCTGGTTGGCTGGAAAATCCACACCCACCACGTCGAAACGAAGGGGTGTTTCGCTCCATCCCCGGCGCGCGGTATAGGCCAATGCCAGCCGGATGAGCTTCCTTTGCTTTCGCCGATCGACCGCCTCCGCCGGTTTGCCGAAGCGCCTGCCTCGACGGGTCTTGACCTCGACGAAAACGAGAGCCGGGCCGTCGCGGGCCACGATGTCGATTTCTCCGAGCCGGCTGCGCTCCCGGCGCGCCAGGATGCGGTAGCCTCGTTTTTCCAGGGCACGGCAGGCCAGCTCTTCACCCCGAAGAGCGAGCCATGAGGCATCCTGCCCGCTTCCTGCCGAGCGCCGCGATCGAAGACCCGGTAGGAGTCTCCGCAGCCTTTCTCGCCACGGCCGGAGCGAGCTCACTTCCTTCGCCACCGTATGCCCGCCGGCGTGTCCTCGAGCACGATCCCCCGCGCCGCCAGCTGGTCCCGGATGGCGTCGGAGCGAGCGAAGTCACGCCGAGCCCTGGCCTCGCGCCTCTCGGTGATCAGCTTTTCCACCTCGTCATCGAGCAAAACGGCCTGGGTGTGTCCGAATACGTCCAGAACGGTGTTCATCCGTTCGATGGTCTCCACCATCTGGGAGGCCTCCTCCTTAGTAAGAGAAGACGAGGAAAGAGCGATGTTCCCCTCCCTCACCAGGTCGAAAAGTGTACCGAGCGCCCCCGGCGTGTTGAGGTCATCGTCCATGGCTCCCTCAAAGGCCTCGCGGGCTCGCCGGGTCATCTCCTGGATACCGGCGGACACCGAGCCGACGGTGCGGACTTCCGCCAGCCGCCCCAGGAGATCGTCGACCCTCCGGACGGCTTGCTCCGCCTGCCGGACACCCTCGCGACTGAAGTTCAACTGCTTGCGATAGTGGGCGGAGAGGAGAAGGTAGCGAATGGCGACCGGCGAGTAGCCCTCATCCACCAGCTCTCGAACCGTAAACTGATTACCCCTGGATTTGGCCATCTTCTCGCCCTCTACCAGCAGGAACTCGGGGTGGATCCAGTAGCGAACGAAAGGCTTGCCGGTTGCTCCCTCGCTCTGCGCAATCTCGTTCTCGTGGTGGGGGAAGATCAGATCCACTCCGCCGCCGTGGAGGTCAAAGCTGTCACCCAGTAGTTTCATGCTCATCGCCGAGCACTCCAGGTGCCAACCGGGTCTGCCCGGTCCGATATCGGTATCCCAGGAGGGCTCGTTCTCCTTGGGTCCTTTCCACAGGACGAAATCCCTTGCGTCTTCCTTGGCGTAGTCGTCACTGTCGACCCGCGCTCCGGCCTGAATGCCGGCCAGGTCGATCCGAGACAGCTTTCCGTAGGCAGGGAACGTGGAAATGCGAAAATAGATGGACCCGTCGCTCCGGTAGGTATGGCCACGCTCCTCAAGCTTCTTGACCAGCTCGACCATGGCGGCCAGATACTGGGGATCGGCGGCGCGTGGATAGTGCTCGACGCGCTCGATGTGGAGCGAGTCCGCGTCCTGGTAGAAATACTCGATGTACTTGTCGGTGTACTCGCGCAGAGGCAACCCGGCCGCCTGCGCACCGGCGATGGTCTTGTCGTCTACATCGGTGAAGTTGACCACCTGAGTCACTCGGTACCCCTTGTACTTCAGATAACGCCGCAGGACGTCTTGAGCGACGAATGTCCTGAAGTTCCCGATGTGGCCGCGGTTGTATACCGTCAGGCCGCAGGTGTACATGCGAGCGTGGCCGGGATCGATAGACTCGAACACCTCCTTCGCTCCACCCAGGGTGTTGGTAAGCTTCAAAGGGCGTTCCATGCTTAGAGCCTCTTGACCACGACCACCGTCAGATCGTCGATGAGGCCAGCTTCCGCTGCGAACGCACGCACCTCGCTCACCAACTTGCCGACGATTTCCCTCGCCGGAAGCCCCGCGCCGTCTCGCGCCGTCTCTGCGATCCTCTCCTCCTCGAACTCTTCGCCCGCCGGGCTTCGCGTTTCGGACAGGCCGTCCGTATAGAGAACCAGCATCTCTCCCGATTGGAGGGTGGATCGTCCGATCGACACTCGAACGTCCGGTAGCAGGCCGATGACAGGACTCCCTTCGCTGAGCGGTATGACCTCTCCCGTTCGCCGCAGCAGCAGAGGGTAGACGTGCCCCGCGTTCACGTAGGAAAGGGCACCGGTAGCAGGATCGAGAAGACCATAGAAGACCGTGACGTAATTGTTGGGCTCGGTACTACCATAGACCATCCTGTTCAATCTAGAGAACATCAGGTCGAGGGGCAACTCTCCCAAGGCGGAAAATGCGCGAAGCGTCGCTTGCACCGAGGCCATGAGAAGCGCCGGACCGGTGCCCTTCCCGGAAACGTCGGCAATGGTCACGCCCAGCTTCCCACCCGAGCCCTCCAGGTAGTCGTAGTAGTCACCTCCTACCATGAGGCAAGGGATATTGACTCCGGCGATGTCCCAGCCCTCGAGTGACGGATCGCGCTCGGGCAGAAACCCTCTTTGGATCTCCCGCGCCACCGTCATCTCCTTCTCCAGTTTCTGCTTTTCTAGCCACTCTCGAGTCAGTCTGAGGTTGTCGAGAGCCGCCGCCCCCTGCGCGGCAAGGGAACGGAGAAAATCCACGTCCTCCTCGCTGAGAGCCTGGCCGTTGGCCTTTCGACCTACCAGCAGGACGCCGTGCCAACTGGCCCCGGAACGAAGGGGTAAGGCGACCTCGAAACCATTTCCCAGAAGCAGATCCCGCACCGGGCCGGCCGCGAGATCGTTCACCGCCACGACTCCTTCTCCACGCGCGTCCAGTTTCGGCGCCTCGGCCCGCAAC
>Ga0214473_10004273_pt1 | contig 17176 bp, 11 predicted proteins | sample RVTome_7_FD_203509 | JGI IMG/M metagenome (GOLD analysis project Ga0214473, IMG submission 203509) | Soil microbial communities from uranium-contaminated site in the Upper Colorado River Basin, Wyoming, United States - RVT98D197 | ecosystem: Environmental > Terrestrial > Soil > Contaminated >... | reverse complement strand
AAGGCCTTCTTGAACTGAAGCGCCATCCCTTTGCCCATGTATCCCACGCAGTTGACCGTGTTGACCAAGGCCTCTGCGCTGGCCGTCAGCAGGTTCCCTCGCTTGATCTCAACCATGACAGGTCCCCTGTCAATGTCGGAGGAGCACGTCCAGGTTGTCAACACAGACTAACCTGAAAATCGGCGCCGGAACCGGCGGCGTCATTACACAGCCACTTTGGCAGCCTCAGAAACCCGCAGGTCTGCATAGGCATGAAGACGGTGAGAGAACAGATGCTCCATTACGTTGAACCCAAGCGCCTCAGGAAAGTCGTGAACACCGCGACACCCCCAGTTCCACTGAGAGCTATCGTGTCTCATGTGACGTGCAGGACGGGTCGGAGGGGCGGGATGGAGTAGATGCTTTTACCTTCCCCGAAGTAGGAGTCGTAGACGTGCAGGTAGGCCTGTTCGCACACCTGTTCGTACACCTTCGGCGAATAGACCGGAGGCAGCCGGTCAAGGAGCTGCTCGATGCATTGGCGGACGGCCGCTCGGGCTTGCTGCTTCTTCCGCCAGTCCAGGACCAGCTTCTCGCGCTTTAGGGCCTCCAGGAGTTCCTTGGCTACCTTCTTCACCTCCTGCTCCTGTCGCTTGGTAAGCTTCACACCCCGCTTGGCAAGGAGGTCGTAGATTGCCAGCTCTTCCTCGCTTAAGTTCTCGGAGATTCCCCGCTTCTCTTCCTCGTTCAGTTCTTTGGCGAAGTCCACAAGCTGCTTGAAGAATTGCTCGGCGTTCAGGCTGCCGGCGTTGTACTCGTCAATCATCTCCTGGAACTTGGCCAGGAAGTCCACCCGGGTCCTGTTCAGCGTCACCATCCGTTGAAGCCGGCTGTTTATCGCACCCCGCAGTTTCTCCAGCTCGATCCGTTTGCGCCCTTCCTCAAATCGTTTCCGGAGGGCCTCGAAGTCAAGTCTGCTTAGATCCACCGGCTTCTGGCCCTGGATGGCGTACCCCTTCGCGTCAATGGAGCGATCCAGGAGCGCCTCGACCTCTGTCATGACCTCGGAGATGTCCGCCGGCCCGCCGAGCGACCGGATCTTCTCGGCAACTACCGCGAGGAGCATGCAGATGCCCTGGAACTCGTTGACGGCCGGATCCGGCTTGACCGCGCGGAAGAGCCGAGCGACGCGCTCGGTCAGGACACAATACTTCCGCTTGGTCTCGTCGTTAACCAGAATGGCCTCGACGGCGTCGTCCAACAGCTTGACCCGCGTGAACCCCTTGGCCTGAAGCAACTTCTCGACCCGGATGCCCAGCTTCCCGCAGAAAGCGGTCGCCTCCGCAACGACCCTTCTCAACAGGTCCACTAGCTCGGCCTTGTCCCGGACCGGGGTGGCGCCCGCCTCCGCGGTCGGGGCGTAGATCGCCAGGGCCCTCTGGAGATTCCTGAAGACTCCCACGTAGTCCACGATCAGGCCGTTCACCTTGTCGCCGAAGACCCGGTTGGCCCTGGCGATCGTCTGCATCAGGGTGTGATTCCGCATCGGCTTGTCCAGGTAGATCGTGGAGCAAGAGGGCACGTCGAATCCGGTCATCCACATGGCGCAGACGAAGACGATGCGGAACAGATCGTCCGGGTCCTTGAACTTCTCGTCCAGATCTTCCTTAGCCATCCGCCGCCGGTGCAGCGTGATGTCCACGCCCTTCTTTTGAAGGTCCTTGGCCTCGTTCTGGGACTGGGACACCACCACAGCCATGTCCGTGCCTTGCATGAACTTGACTCTGGCCGCCAGCCTCGCTTTCTCTTCCGGGTGCTTGGCCTCTCTCAGTTGCCCACGCAGATCCTTGAGATACGCCTTCCAATGCTTCTGAACCTTGTCGTACATCTTCACGGCCGTGGCCTTGTCAATGCAGACGACCATGGCCTTGCCCTGGTCCTCCCGCCCCATGAAGTGAGCGACGATGTCCTGGGCGATCCGCTCCAGCCGGTCCTCGCGAGTGATAAGCTGGTACTCGCGGCCGAATTCCCGCTCCAGCTTCCGTTCCTGTTCCTCATCCAGCTCCGCCGCCTCCAGCAGGTCCTCCATATCTTCGTTCAGATTCTCGTTCGTGAGCTGAAGTTCCGGGATGCGATTCTCGTAGAACAGTGGGACGGTCGCCTGGTCCTCAACCGACTGTTGGAAGTTGTAGATACTTACGTAGTCGCCAAAGACCTGGCGGGTCTTTTCCTCGCCCACAATCAGCGGCGTCCCCGTGAATGCGATGAAGGCGGCGTCGGGCAGGGCGTTCCGCATGTTCAGGGCCAGCATGTCATATTGTGTCCGGTGAGCCTCGTCGGTGATGACGATAATGTCGGATCGTTTGGAGAGCACCGGGTACCGCTCCCCCTTCTCCGAACCGAACTTCTGGATCAGCGTGAAGACGTACCGGTGGTCCTCCTGGAGCCGCCGCTGGAGGTCCTTCCCGCTCTCGGCCTTGGCCTTCGCCTCGGTGATCGCCCCTGCATCCACGAAGTTGTCGTAGATCTGCTTGTCCAGGTCCTTTCGGTCCGTCACCACAAGGAAGGTGTACTTTCCGGAGAGCTTCCGCAGGGCCTTCTGGGCAAAGAAAATCATGGAGATGCTCTTGCCACTCCCCTGCGTGTGCCAGAACACACCTAGCCGCCCCTGGTTGTCCCTGATCTGCCTCAGAGCGACGATGGTGTTATTGACGCCCAAGTATTGGTGATTCTTGGCAAGCAGCTTCACCAAACCCTTCTTCGTCTTCATGAAGAGGGTGAAGTTCTCCACCAAGTCTAGCAGCCTCGCCCGATCACACGTCCCCCGGATCATCGTCTCCAGTGAGACGATCCCCTGCTCCCCCTCGCTGTTGATCCGCCTCCACTCGACAAAGTGCTCCCACTCAGCCGTGACGCTGCCGATCCGGCTCTGGCTGCCATTTGAGAGGATGCTCAGGCCGTTGTACCAAAAGAGGTGAGGAATCGTAGTCTTGTAGTCGCGCAGGTTGTGGAAGAAGGCCGACTCGATGGACTTGTGGGCGGCCTTCAGTTCTACGAAAACCAGGGGCAAACCGTTGACGAACCCCACGAGATCGGCCCGCCGCTTGTATATCTCGCCCGTGACCCAGAACTGCGACGCCAGGAAGAAGTCATTGTTGTCCGGCTGGTTCCAGTCTATGACCTTGACCGTCTCGTGACGGTCCTCGCCCTGGTCTCCCCTGAAGCTGACCTTCACACCATCCTTGAGGAGCCGATAAACCTCCTGGTTCGCCGCCGCCAGACTCATCCGGCTGCGGTCACGTGTGATCTCTTCGATGGCCTGAGCGATTGCCTGGCCAGGCAAGGCGGGGTTCAGTCGCTCCAGGGTTGGTCGGAGCCGCTGAACCAGGACAGCCTCTGCCCACGTCTCTCGGCCGAGCGGGCTACCACCCGGCTGCTCGAACTCGTGGAAGCAGTCGGCGGTCTTCCACCCCAACTCGTCGAACAACTCAATCGCCGGCCGCTCGATCAGGGCGTCTTCGGAGTAGCCTCCGCCGCTCGAAGTCATGCGGCTTCGTCCCCCACTTTGATGTCCAGCTCGCTCACGTTCAGTTCACCGGAGATCAGCTTGGGCCGCAGAATGTCGCGGGCTTTCCGGAGGTTCCCGTTCTTGACGGCAAGCAGCTGAATCGCTCCGAACATCGGGGCCGCGTGTTCAGCGAACGTCCCAAGCGTCATTGGATCTGGATGAGCGAACATAAATTTGTCAAAGCATGCTGGCTGGACCCGCTGCCTTCCACTTGCCCCGGACATACTCTTGATCGCATTACTGCGAAAATCGACAGATCGGGCAAGGAGATATACGAACTCCGGGCAGAGGGTCTTCGACCGCAAGACAATGAATTCCGTCGAGCCAAAGGCGACATCTTGATCGGCGGGCAGGAATTGGACGAATGCGGTCTTGCCGTTTTCCAAACATGGGGTGATGCGCGCAAATAGAGTATCCCCATTCCTGAACTTCGACCCGGAATTACCCGTGCGTAATTCAAAATCATGTACGAGCATGGAGTCGCTTGAGAGGCTGCTCATGGGTACGAAAGGCTTTTCCCCCTCCCTTGGCACGAGGGTTGGTGGATCAACGGTAATCGCGTCGGTGGCTCTCTTGACTTCCCATCCATGGGGGATCGGGCCGAGAGGAGAGTTGGCCAGCTTTCCCTTCTTGTGCCCGGGGAAACGGAAGTGGACGAACCACTCGCGGTAGATCGCCTGCGCCATCTCCTCCAGTATCTTGATCCGCCGCGTGTTGTTCGCGATCAGGTCGTCGTAAGCTGACAGAACTGCAGATATCCGAACTTGGTCACCGATAGGCGGCACCTTGACTGCTAATGGATGTATGTGGTTGCGGTTTATGGTGGGATTGGACGCACCGCAGTCATACTTCTCTAGCCGCATCGTCTTGAGCAAGTAATAGACGAATCGCGGATCATTCCCATGGAAGTCCTTAACCCACAGCGTCGTGTCGTGGGGCCAATAGTTGCCCTCCACAAAGAACACAGTGCCCAGGGTGCCTTTGCGGCCAATCACGACCCCGGCACCACGGACCCTGAACTGCGAGTGGGTGCTGGTCGGTCCCGAGGAGGTAACAACCGGGTATGGACCATCCCCCTGTTCAGCCTTCGTTATATCGAAGCCACGCTGAAACGTTGCCACCTCGCCAAGAGGAAGAACCGACCATTGCGCCCGGGAACCCCTATTCATCGCGACGTTCCCTCCGAGAGTTTCAAAATATTCTCGGCGATCCGTTCTTCCAGAATCCTCGCCTCCGCGTTAAGCGTTTCTAGCTCCTCATTCAACTCTCCGAGCCGCTCGGCGAAGTCGAAGCCGTCGTCCTCTTGCTCTCTCACGCCGACGTAGCGCCCAGGGTTGAGGCTCCAGCCCTGGGCCTCGATCTCTTTGATCGTGGCGACCTTGCAGAGGCCGGGCACGTCGGCATACTTGCGGAAGTTCTTGCCGAAGTGCTCCTTCATCAGGGCTTCCCTGCCATGGGCCAGTTCGATCTCCTCGCCGCGATAGAGCCGGACGATGTTGGCCAGGAACTCGATCTGCTCCGGCGTGAAGTCGCGGTGGGCGCGGTCAAGCTGGCGGTAGATGTGGCGGGCGTCGAGGAAAAGAACCCTGTCCTTGCGGGGTGTCTTGGACTTGTCCCGATTGAAGAACCAGAGGGTGCAGGGGAGTGTGACAGTGTAGAAGAAATTGGGGCCGATGCTAATCATTACATCCACGGCTCCGGATTGGATCAGCTTTTTACGAACCTCCAGCTCTGCACCGCGTGCATCGGCGGCGGAGTTGGCCATGACGAAGCCGGCACGGCCCTTGTCATTCAGGGCATGGTAGAAGACCTGCATCCAGAGGTAATTGGCATTGTCCGTGCTGGGCACGCCAAGGCTGAAGCGGGGATCTTCCCTTACCTTCTCCTTGTCCACACCCGAGACGTTGAACGGAGGATTGGCCATCACGAAATCGAACTTGCCGCCCTTTCCACCATTGGTCGAGTTATGCAGGTCCTCGTAATACGTATTCCCCTGGCGGATGTCTCCGGAAAGGCCGTGGACGGCCAGGTTCATCTTGCACAAGCGAATAGTCTCGGCGACCCGCTCCTGGCCATAGATGGAGATTTCCGCGGTCGGGTTCCGCTTGTGACCTTCCACGAAGGCCGCGGACTGAACGAACATGCCCCCGGAGCCGCAGGCGGGATCGTAGATCTTCCCATGGAAGGGCTCGATCACGTGGACGATCAGTTTGACGATGCTGGTCGGCGTGTAGAAAACCCCGCCCTTTTGCCCTTCTTTCATGGCGAACAGGCCAAGGAAGTACTCGTAGATCTTTCCGAAGGCGTCCCCTTCCATGTCCATCGGGATCGAGCCCAGGGTGCGGAACAGCTCGATCAGCGTGGCGTTGTCGAGGCGCTTGTATGTCTTGGGGAGGACGTCCCGCAACTCCTCGTTCTCTGCCTCAATGGCCTTCATGGCGTCGTTCACGGCCTTTGCGAGGTCGTCTCCCTCCGGGAGCTTCTGGAGATTCGAGAACCGGGCCGCATCGGGCAGGTAGAGAACGCCCTCGGCCTGGTAATCCACCTTGCCGATCTTCCGGCGCCCTTGCCCTCCCTTCATCTTCTTGGCGAGGGTGGCCTCAGCCTGGGTGAACTTGTGATCGGCGTAGCGGAGGAAGATGAGACCGAGAACGGGCGTGGAGAACTCGGAAGGCTTCAGGCTCGAATTTGCCCAGAGCTGGTCCGCCGCCGCCCACAGCCGCCTCTCGATGTCGTTGTTCGTCGCCACGGCTTCGCCACCTCGCCTTCAGAACCTTCGATGCCAAGTCCTAGTTGAGCCAGCCGGATAACATCCAGGGACGCGGAGGCTTGTAATTCAAATAGTTAGCCTGGCTTCCTATCTTGTTTTCCGAGCATCTTGGAAAACAACGGCATCTTCGGGGAGTGCTGGGTTCCGCGTAAGGCCGGTCCTGGGTGGCAGCGATTTGATTCGCAACCAGAAGAAGGCCCTTCTGCTCCACGAAGGTACCTGCATAGCGCAATACGAAAATAAAGCGCCGACCCTCGTATGAGAATCGGCGCTGGCTGCGTCCAAGGCCCCCTCCAGGCGATTATGCGTTGTGTCGCTTGACCATCCGGGCGATTATGGGCCGTAGTGAGGGTATCTGAGTGACGGGATTATGCGAGAATCGCGGCCGACTTACAAACTGGATGATTGACGACCGTTCCCTAGTACAGACCCCACCTCTGCATAACCGGTTTGGGGAGGACGATGCATAGCCACCGATTATCTTGTAGCTACAACGCTCCTTGTGTTCGGTCAAAGCCGGGCTAGTATCTCCCATTAAGAAAGGAAATAGCCTGCTGCCGTTGGGACCAGAGAAGCGGTTCGACCTCATACACACGCAAGGCGGCCAGGTAGTCTTCGTTTGGAGGACGTACCGTGTCATTGATCATCGCCAGCGCACCGAGTGGATCGGTCCGAATCGCTCGGACATCCGCTAGGGCGAATGCAATCGAGGTTGTGTTCTCCTTTGCCAGATTATTGATGGCCTGTAAGACCCGTTGCGGTTTTTCTGCTGTCTTGGGCAGCCCAAAGTCGAATTTGTGATCGAACCCGCTCTTGCCGCTGAGCTTAAAGTCCGAGAATGCCGGGACACGATGCGCTTCCAGAAACAGGGCCACATCCTCCTTAAATAGAGATAGCACATGCTCTTCGGCCATCACGAACATGTCGTTTACGGCTAGTATGGCCTGAACAAGGTTGTGTTTCTTCTGAGGGAAATCCTCCAACGAGCCCACGACACAGATCTCATCGTTTTCGAGCTTTACACCAAACCCGTTAAGCACAGCCGCGAGGTGGGCTTTCCTCCTTTCGGTCGTAAATTCCATGCCGCTTGCCCGGAGGTCCTGAATAGTATAGCCATCATCGGTGAGACGCAAAGGTCCGTCTTTCTTCTCAACATAGATTTCAATCGCGTCGTTATGCCGATCAAGAAAGGGTGTAGTGATCTGGCAAGACCCATCAAGAGCTGTGGCTTTTAGCTCCTGCTTGAGCCAGTGGACGTATTCGTCAACAAATCGCTGACACTCTGCCTTGGTCATCAGAGTGAAGTCTGAATCGGCGGCCACTGAGTAACCGCGCAGTACCGCATGAAGTGTTCGAGAGCGGGAATCCCATCGGTAATGTTCGGATCAGGCCAACGGGGGGCGTCTACAAGTTCGTAGGCGATACGGTCATCGAACCCCTCCCTGTAAACGTGAAGGTGCGTTTCGCTTATCCACTCTCCTGGCTTGTATGGAGAGTATGGTGGATTCTTGTGCGGTGGGCCGTTCAATTCGAGCCGCGCTAGTATGATGACGCGCCTGGCGCGAGTCTGGTACTTTAAGCGAATATGTTTTCGCCGGCCGCGCTCGATCGTCAAGAGAAATTCCTCTCGCCGATCGGTCGAATGAAGGACGCGTTCGTAGTTCATGGGTTGAGTGAGGGTGAATTCAAGAGGAGCGGGATCGATGAAGACCTTGGGCATCTCCAACAACCCATCAGCCTCAGCCTGCGTCAAAGACATTGATGATCCATGCGCATCCGTCCGGTCTTAACAGGCCTCTTTCCGAGGAGTGTGTCGGGGCATGTGAGTGCCGAAAGTCGGCAAACACCCGTCAGCCGTGGCAGTAGGTCTGACCGTGAACTCCATACCTTTTCTTGTCTTGCCAGGATTGCGCTCTTCCCGCTACACCAGCCGCTGGGTGGGTGTCAAGGCATCCAGATCGTATCATCCCCCCTGTCTGTGTCAAACCCGAAAGTTTCGCCAGGGAGGGTGCAAGGGTGGATTGGCTGGGAGTTGGGAGAGTAGATAGGGTGAGGACACGGAGGCATCTATCGGCACTTGGGAGTTAGGCTCCAAAAACCATGCGGGGACCTCAGCGACCCCGCATGGTCTCGTCGCTGCTAGTCTGGGCCTCAGGCTACTTCTCGCCCATCTCCTTGACCTTGACCTGCCCTTTCAGGGCGGCGTGGGCGGCCGCCAGCTTGGCGATGGGGACGCGGTAGGGCGAGCAGCTGACGTAGTCCAGCCCGATCTCGTGGCAGAACACGACCGAGCGGGGGTCGCCGCCGTGCTCGCCGCAGATCCCGATCTCCAGGTCCTTGCGGGTGGCGCGGCCCTTGGCGACCGCCATGCGCATCAGGTAGCCCACGCCGGGCTGGTCGATGCTCACGAAGGGATCCTCGGCATAGATCCCCCGCTCCACGTACAGGGGCAGGAACTTCCCCGCGTCATCGCGGGACAGGGCCAGGGCGGTCTGGGTGAGGTCGTTGGTGCCGAAGGAGAAGAACTGCGCCACCTTGGCGATCTCGTCGGCCACCACGCAGGCCCGGGGCACCTCGATCATGGTGCCCAGCATGTAGCGGACCTTGACCCCCATCTTCTTCATGGTCTCCTGGGCCACCCGCTCCACGATCGCCTGCTGTATCTGGAGTTCGCGCAGCGTCGTGACCAGCGGGATCATGACCTCCGGGTAGGGGTTCTTGCCCTGCTTCTTCAGCTCGCAGGCGGCTTCGAAGAGGGCCTGGGCCTGCATCTCGGTGATCTCGGGGTACTCGATCCCCAGGCGGCAGCCGCGGTAGCCCAGCATCGGGTTGAACTCGTGCATGGCGTCCACCTTGGCCTTCAGCCGCTCCGCCGGGATGTTCACCTTCCGGGCCAGGTCCTGGATCTCCGCGTCCGTCTTGGGCAGGAACTCGTGCAGCGGCGGATCCAGGGTGCGGACCGTGACCGGGAGGTCCCCCATGGTGTCCAGGATGGCCTTGAAGTCGGCCTTCTGGATGGGCAGGAGCTTGGCCAGGGCGCGCTTCCTGCCCTCCACGTCCTCGGCCAGGATCATCTCCCGGACGGCGTCGATGCGGTCCCCCTCGAAGAACATGTGCTCCGTCCGGCACAGGCCGATGCCGCCCGCGCCGAACCTGCGGGTGACCTGGGCGTCCTTGGGCGTGTCCGCGTTGGTCCGGACCCCGAGCGTCCGGTACTTGTCGGCCCAGGTCATCAGGGTGGCGAAGTCTCCCGACAGCTCGGGCTGGATCAGCTTGACCTCGCCCAGCATCACCTCGCCGGTGCTGCCATCCAGGGTGAGCGCGTCGCCCCGCTGGACCTTGAGGTCCTTGGCGAAGAAGTAGCCGTGCTCCTCGTACACCGTGATGTCCGTGGACCCTGCGACGCAGGGTTTGCCCATGCCGCGGGCCACGACGGCGGCGTGGGAGGTCATGCCACCCCGCGCCGTGAGGATACCCTGGGCGGCGTGCATCCCGCCGATGTCCTCGGGGGACGTCTCGGTCCGGACCAGGATCACCCGCTCGCCCTTGGCGGCGGCCGCCTCGGCCTCGGCCGCGGTGAAGACCACCTTGCCCACGGCCGCGCCGGGCGAGGCCGGGAGGCCCTTGGCGATCTTCTGCATCTTGGCCGTCGGGTCCACCCGGGGGTGGAGGAGTTGGTCGAGTTGGCCCGGCTCCACGCGCAGGACCGCCAGCTTCTGGTCGATCAGCCGCTCCTTCACCATGTCCACGGCGATCTTCACGGCCGCGGCGGCGGTGCGCTTGCCCACGCGGCACTGCAGCATGAAGAGCCGGTTGTCCTGGATGGTGAACTCGATGTCCAGCATCTCCCGGTAGTGCTTCTCCAGGCGCTTGTAGATGCGCTCCAGCTCGGCGTACACCCTGGGCAGGCCCTTCTTGAGCTGGCTGATGGGCTGGGGGGTCCGGATGCCCGCCACCACGTCCTCGCCCTGGGCGTTCATCAGGTACTCGCCGAAGAAGCGCCGCTCGCCCGTGCCCGGGTCCCGGGTGAAGGCCACCCCCGTCCCCGAGTTGTCCCCCATGTTGCCGAAGACCATGGACTGGACGTTGACCGCGGTGCCCCAGTCGCCGGGGATATTGTGCAGCCTCCGGTAGGTGATGGCGCGGGGGTTGTCCCAGGACTCGAAGACGGCGCTCACGGCCAGGCGCAGCTGCTCCTTCACGTCCTGGGGGAACTCCTTGCCGGTCTTGTCCTTCACCACGCGCTTGAAGAGGGCGACCAGCTGCTTCAGATCGGCGGCGGCGAGGTCGGTGTCCAGCTTCACCTTCTTGGCATGCTTCTGGGCCTCCAGCAGCCGTTCGAAGGCCTGCTTCTCGATCCCCAGGACCACGTCGCCGAACATCTGGATGAAGCGGCGGTAGGAGTCGTAGGCGAAGCGCTCGTTCTTCGAGCGGGCGATCAGGCCCGGGAGCGTCTGGTCGTTGAGTCCCAGGTTCAGGACCGTGTCCATCATGCCCGGCATGGACACCCGGGCCCCGGAGCGCACCGAGACCAGGAGCGGATTCTTGGGATCGCCGAACTTCGCCCCCATGGCCTGCTCCACCCGCTTCAGATACGCCTCCACCTGCCGCCACATCCCCGTCGGGTACTGCTTCCGGTTCTGGGTGTAGTGGATGCACGCCTCGGTGGAGATGGTGAAGCCGGCCGGAACCGGGATGCGCAGGCGGGTCATCTCGTGCAGGTTGGCGCCCTTGCCGCCCAACAGGTTCTTCTGTTCCGCCCGGCCCTCTGCCCTGCCCTTGCCGAAGAAGAAGACGTATTTCCGTGCCGTGGCCATACCGTGCCTCCGATGTCCCCCCCCTACCCCGCCAGTTTCGTGAAGTCGGCAATCCGATTGAACAGATCCCCCACCGCCTTCAGCAGCGCGAAGCGGTTCTGGGTCAGCTCCTCGTCCGGCCCGATGACCAGGACCTCCTCGAAGAACATGTCCACCATGGGCTTCAGCGCCGCGATCCGCTGGAGGGCCCCCAGGTAGTCCTGCTGGGCCACCAGCCGATCCACCTCCTCCTGGAGCGCCGTGGCCTGGGCATGGAGGGCTCGTTCCGCGCCCTCCACCAGGCGGGTGGCGTCCACGGACCGGTCGAAGCCCCGGGGCACGATGCCCACCACCCGCTTGAAGGCGGCCGACAGCTCGCCGAAGTCGGCCTCGCGCCGGAGCACCGCCAGGGCCTCGGCGCGCCGGGCGGCGCCCACGACGTCGTCGGAGCCGGCGGCCAACGCGGCGTCCACCACGTCCGCCGGCAGGCCCCGGTCCGCCAGGACCACCTGGATCCGGCCGCGGAGAAAGTCCAGCACCTCGCGCCGCGCCGAGTCGGCGTCCCGTGTGAGGGACGGGAAGCCCGCCCGGGCATGGGTCACCATCTCGGTGAGGGACGCGCGGAATCCTCGGTGCAGGATGGACTGCACCACCCCCAACGCCGCCCGGCGCAGGGCGTAGGGATCCTCCGACCCGCTGGGGATCAGGCCGATGCCAAAGCAGCCCACGATGGAGTCCAGGCGATCGGCCAGGGCCACCACGGCTCCCGCGTTGGAGTCCGGCAGCTTGTCGCCGGCAAAGCGGGGGAGGTAGTGCTCCTCGATCGCCTGGCAGACCTCCGGTGGCTCGCCCGAGAGCCGGGCGTACTCCCGCCCGATGGTCCCTTGCAGGTTGGGGAACTCCTTGACCATGGTGGTTACGAGGTCCGCCTTGCAGAGCAGCGCGGCTCGCTCCGCGACGGGGCGGCAACCCGGATCCACCCGCTCGGCGACCAGCCCTGCCAGGTGGACGATCCGCTGCACCTTGTCGACCATCGTCCCCAGCTTCTCTTGGAAGATGATGTGTTGCAAGTGCGGGACGCGTTCCGCCAGGGGGATCTTGCGGTCGTCGCGGTAGAAGAACTCCGCGTCGTTGAGGCGGGCCCGGAGCACCCGCTCGTTGCCCTCGCGGATCAGGTCCATGTCCCGGGTCCGCATGTTGGAGATGGCCACGAAGTGGGGCAGGAGGTTCCCGGCGGCGTTCACCACGGGGAAGTACCGCTGGTGCTTCCGCATGGGGGTGATGATGACGTCCCGGGGCAGCTCCAGGTACTCGCGCTTGAAGGAGCCGCAGATCACGGTGGGAAACTCCACCAAGTTGGCCACCATCTCCACCAGCTCGTCGTCCAGGACCGCCCGGCCCTTCACGCGCGTCGCCGCCTCCGTCGCCAGGGACCGGACCAGCGTCTTGCGGCGTTCCTGGTCCACGATGACGAACTTCTCTTCCAGCTTCTCCAGGTACTCCTGGAAGCTGCGCACCCGGACGCCGCGCGGGGACAGGAAGCGGTGACCGTAGGTCTTGGCGTCGGCCTTCATCTGCAGGCCTTCAATCGTGACCGGGACGACCCGGCCCCCGTAGATGCAGAGCAGCCACCGAATGGGCCGCACGAACCGGAACGTCCCCTCGGCCCAGCGCATGAACTTGGGGAAGGACAGGGAGGTGACGAGCCTGGGCAGGACGCTCATCAGGATATCGGGCGTGGGGGCGCCCTTCTCTTCCAAGACGGCGACCACGTACTCGCCGCGGTCGAGCATCCGGACCGTTAGGCGCGCCACCGGCATCCCCTGGGCGCGGGCGAATCCCTCGGCGGCCCGGGTCGGCTTCCCCTCGGCATCGTAGGCCACGGCCTTGGTGGGGCCGATCACCTCGCGCCGGGCATCCGCCTGCTTTTCCGCCAGGCCGTCCACGAACAGGGTCAGGCGCCGCGGCGTGGCGAGGGTCCGGATCGTGGCGAAGGTCAGCCGCTGCTCCTGGAGCAGGCGGCCCGCCACCGTCTTCAGCTCCTCCAAGGCCGGCGGGATGTAGCCCGAGGGAATCTCCTCGGTCCCGATCTCGAAGAGCAACTCCTTCCCCATGACCGCTGACACGTTCTCCCCTCGCGCGCCGGAGGATGGCCTCACGCCGAGCGGGTCTTCAGCAGCGGGTATCCCATCTCCTCCCGCTGCTTGAGATAGCCCTCGGCGACCCGCCGGGCTAACGTCCGCACCCGGCCGATGAAATGGGTCCGCTCCGTGACGCTGACGGCCCCCCGCGCGTCCAAAATGTTGAAGGTATGGGAGCATTTCAGGCAGTAGTCGTAGGCCGGGAGCACCAAGCCCTTCTCGAGCAGCCGGAGCGACTCCCGCTCGTACTCGTCGAAGAGGCGGAGCTGCAGCGGGACGTCGGCCGCTTCGAAATTGTGGATGGACCACTCCACCTCGCCCTTGTGGTGGACGTGGCCATAGGTGACGCGGTCGTTCCACTTGAGGTCGTAGACGTTGTCCACGCCCTGGAGGAACATGGCGATGCGCTCGATCCCGTAGGTGAGTTCCCCTGAGACGGGCTTCAACTCGATGCCCCCGGCTTGCTGGAAGTAGGTGAACTGCGTGATCTCCAGGCCGTCCAGCCAGACCTCCCAGCCGAGTCCCCAGGCCCCCAACGTGGGGGATTCCCAGTCGTCCTCGACGAAGCGGATGTCGTGCTTCAGGGGGTCCACGCCGAAGCTCTCCAGGCTGTCGAGGTAGATCTCCTGGATGTTGATGGGAGAGGGCTTCAGGATCACCTGGTACTGGTAGTAGTGCTGCAGCCGGTTCGGGTTCTCCCCGTACCGCCCGTCGGTGGGGCGGCGCGACGGCTCGACGTACGCGACGTTCCACGGCTCCGGCCCCAGCACCCGGAGGAACGTGGCGGGGTTACTGGTTCCGGCGCCCACCTCGATGTCGTACGGTTGCTGGATGACGCAGCCGTACTTGGCCCAGAACCTCTCGAGCGCGAGGATCAATGCTTGGAACGTCATGCTCGCCTCTCCCGCACATACCCCTGGAGAAAACGCCACACACGCTAACAAATCGCTGGAGAGAGTGTCAAGGGAAAAGGCCCGAAAGGATGGCTGAACAGCTTTATTGATCGAGGGTTACAGACGGGCCAGAAAGTCTGACGACCGGAGCGGACGCCCCAGGACGTGGCGGAGGAACGCCTGCAGGATATCGCTAACTTCTTGTAAAGGTTGGGGAAGAATGGTTATCCGATCCAGGACGCGGAGCGCTGAAAGACTGGCGCCCCGCAGAAAGCCGAGAACCGCCGGCGAGGCGGGGATGCAATCGGGGACGCTCTGCCGGCAGGTGTTGCAGACGATCCCGCCCGCGGCGGGACTGAGGGAGGCGTCTTGGTGGGGGGAGACCCCCTTCCGGCAACGCACACACACGTGCAGCTCGGGGAGATAGCCCAGCAGGCGAAGTAGGTGGAGGAGGAACCCCTGCAGGACCACGCCGGGCCGCGGCGCCTCTTCCAGCCGCTCGAGCCCGTCGGCCAGCAGGCGGTACAGGTCGGAGAAGGCCTCCTCTTCCTCCACGCCGAGGGCCACTGCCTCGACGGCCGTGGACGACAGTGCCAGCCGGTCCAGGTCCTCCCGCAGGGGATGATGCGATCGGATCACCCCGAACTCGTTGACCTTGTGCAGCGTCTTGTTGGGCCGCTCGAAATAGACGAGATGCCCCCGGGTGAAGAGCAGCAAGCTCCCGCCGAACCGCGTCCGGATGCGCCGCGCCCCTCCCGCCACGGCCCGCACCTTGCCGGACGTCTGGGTGTAGAAGACGACGATCCGGTCCGCCTCGGCCAGGTCGTGGCCACCGATGACAATCGCCTCCGTCGAATGCAACGGCACGCTAGCCTCAGGGGTCGGGGATCGGGTGTCAGGGATCGGGTTCGGAACCAACCCCCGATCCCTGGCCCCTGGCCCCCGGTGTTACGGTTCCAGGTAGCCGAAGCGTTTCAAGGCCGCTTGGTCCGTGCGCCAGCCTTCCAGGACTTTCACCCAGAGGCGAAGAAAGACCCGGGTTTCAAGCATCGCCTCGATCTCGGGCCGGGCCAGCGTGCCGATCTTCTTGAGCATCTGCCCGCCGGCCCCGATCACGATGGCCTTCTGGGACGCCTTCTCCACGTAGATCGTCGCCTCGACGTCGGTGAGATCGCGGCCCTCCCGGGCCCGCACCGCCTCCACCTGGACGGCCACGGCGTAGGGGAGTTCCTCGTGGAGCAGACCGAAGACTTTCTCCCGGATGCTCTCGGCGATGAAGAACCGCTCCGGCCGATCGCTCAGCTCTTCGGGAGGGTAGAACGGTCGGCCGACCGGCGCGTGCTGGACCAGGACGGACTCGAGCCGAGCCAGGTTGTCCCCTTTGGTTGCGGAGATGGGGATGATCTCGGCGACGGGGCACGCCTCCCGCCAGCGGTCGATCATGGGCAGCAGGAGCGGCTTTTCGACCAGGTCCACCTTGTTCAGGGCCAGGATCACGGTCGCCCGGGTGGGCTTGCCTTCGCGGAGCTGTTCGAGGATGAGCTGGTCGTCGGGGTCCTCGGGCCGGGAGGCGTCGAGCAGCCACAGGATGATGTCGGCATCGGCCATGGCGCGTCGAGCAGACCGGACGAGGCCCTGGTTGAAGACCGCATCCGATTTGTGCATCCCCGGCGTGTCCAGGAAGAGGAGCTGGGCCTGCGGGAGGTTCCGGATGCCCAGGATGCGATGCCAGGTGGTCTGGGGTCGCGGGGAGACGATGGACAGCTTCTGCTGGAGCAGGCGGTTCATGAGGGTGGACTTTCCAACGTTCGGCCGGCCGATGATGGCTACGTAGGCCGCCCGAAATTCTTCCTTCCCCTGCTCTGTGACTGCCGTCTCGTGGCGAATGGCGTCCATGGTGACCGGCTCACGAAGAGCGTTCGGTCGTTCGGTTGTTCGGTGGTTCCGGTGCTCCTTGAACAACCGAACGACCGAACCCTCGAACCACCGAACGCATTTAGGGGGATTGTACCATCCGCCGGGTGTGTCAATCCAGGGCGGAGATCCGGAGGAGTTCCTGCGGGTCGATCCGGGTCCCGTGGAGGCGGGCGCCCCAGTGCAGGTGTGGTCCGGTGGCGCGCCCGGTACTGCCGACGCGGGCAATCGGCTCGGCGCGGTCGACGTGCTGGCCCTCCCGCACGAGGCTCTCCTGGAGGTGGAAGTACATGGTGTACAGGCCGAAGCCGTGGTCCAGGACGACCGACGTCCCCGAGAAGAACTGGTCCGCCACCAGGGCCACGACCCCGGCGTTGGCGGCGAGGACCGGTGTACCTTCGGATGCCGGGAAGTCGGTCCCCGTGTGGGGGGATCGGGGCTCGCCATTGATGATACGCCGGACGCCGAACCCCCAGCCGGGCCCGGCCCCCTCCAGGGGGATTTGAAAGGGCTCGCGCCAGAGCCGTTCGGGGCGAGCGGTCTCCCACACGTGATCCAGGACGGCCTTCTCGCGGTGGACCCGCTCCAGGGTGGTCGGGTCCAGCTCTACAAAGGGGCGGGGCACGGTGAGATGCTGGAGGGGATAGCGCGCATCCAGGACCCGGAGCGTGCGTTGCCCCTTGAGGGACCGCCCGCGGGCATCCACGGCCTCGGCGCGGACTTCCACCGGACCCGGCGCGTGTTCCAGATCGACGCCGATCAGCATCGCGACGCGACTCCGGTCAGTCCACGCGGGGGCTGCGATCTGACGACCGCCTGCCCAGACGTGCAGGGCGCGGATGGGCGCCTGCCACTCGATGCTGAGGATCGACACGCCACCCTGTTTGACCCGGTCCGGCGACAGGCGAATGGCGAGATCCGAGGCCTCAACGGGTACGGGGAGCTGGAGACTCAGGAGGGCGAAGAGGACGACCGGCACCAGGGGAGGGCATCCACGTCGCCGCTGCATCGCGGCGCAGTGGGCAGATGGACCATCAGCCATTCGGTTCCGCGATGGGCAGGTGGAACCGGAAGGTCGAGCCGACCCCCGGGGTACTCTCGACCTCCACCCGGGT
>Ga0214473_10004272_pt1 | contig 17176 bp, 13 predicted proteins | sample RVTome_7_FD_203509 | JGI IMG/M metagenome (GOLD analysis project Ga0214473, IMG submission 203509) | Soil microbial communities from uranium-contaminated site in the Upper Colorado River Basin, Wyoming, United States - RVT98D197 | ecosystem: Environmental > Terrestrial > Soil > Contaminated >... | reverse complement strand
GTTGGCGGTCAAGGCGGCGAGGGTGTCCATGTTGTCCCCATCCCAATAGCGCAGCCAGTATCTACCATCACAGGTGAGGCCCAGCAGATAGCCCCGGTCCGCGGCGTGCCGGTCGGGCACGCGGAACATCAGGCCGTAGTGATCGTTACCGCTGCACGTGCCGGTGCGGAAGGTAGCCTCCAGGTAGAAGTCCTGGATCTCCGGCCACGTCAGGCGCCAGCCGTCGGTGGAGCTCAACCCGGTGAGGACCAACCGATCATCGTCGATCTCGGCTTCTGTGAAGCTGTCCTCGCCGAGGGTCCAGTTGTTGCTGTTCGTGAAGCGATCGCGCCAGGCCGGATCGCCGAGCGTCGTGCGCGGGTCGCCAGCGACAGTCGTCGGTGTGAGCGTCACCGTCGCGCTGGGAGTCACCGTTGTCGTCTCGGTCGGCACCGTCGGCGTGGCGGACTCCGTAGGCGGAGGTGGGGCGGTGTCGGTGACGACGGCGGGCGGCGCCGTGGGCGCCTGCGGGTTGAACGCCGCCATGGTAGCGGCCACGCGCGTGGCGACCTCGCCGGGGTTGGTGGTCGCCGGCAGCCCGGAGCAGGAGGCCAAGAGAGCGGCGGTCAGGAGAATGGGAAGACTCTTCATCACGCCCTCCTACTAGCGCTTAGAAGCGACAGGCGCTCGGAAGCGCCAAGCGCCTCGCAAAGAGCGCTCGGCGACAAGCGCCAGGAAGCGGCAAGCGCCTCGCAAAGAGCGCTCGGCGACGAGCGCCAGGAAGCGGCAGGCGCCAGGAAGCGGCAGGCGCCTCGCGAAGTTCGCTCGGCGACAGGCGCCCGGAAGCGGCAAGCGCCTCGCAAAGAGCGCTCGGCGTCAAGGCACAAGAGGCCGGATGACTGACGGCTATTCTCCATACAACGCCGCCGCGCCCTTCTTCGCCCGCTCCTTGACGTCCCCCGACGCTCCCAGAGCGGCGTACAGCGCCGAATCATAGTCGCGCGCCCGGACGACGACGGGCATCGGGACGGCGTGGCCCAGGATGAGGGCTTGCTGGCGCGTGTCGAGGCGGGCCAGCACCTCGCGCAGCGCGCCGGCGCCGCTGACGCCCGAGAACACGGCGCGGATGTCGGCCTCGTTGTCCAGCAGGCACGTGATGCGCGTGCCGATCTGGCTCATGACCTCGTCGTCGATCCCGCTCGGCCGCTGGTCGACGACCAGCAGGGTGACGCTGTACTTGCGCAGCTCGCGGGCGATGTTGCCGAAAATGGTGTGCCCGGCCACGGCCTCGTCGAGGAACTTGTGAGCCTCTTCGATGACGATAACCAGCGGGTGCGGCTTGTCGGCCTGCTGGCCGGCGGCGCGATCCGTCTGCTGGACGTAACGCCGGTGGATGCGCCGCGTCAGGTAGTTGGCCACCAGGACGTAGGCCTCCAGCATGTTGCCGTGCCGGCCGAATTCCAACACGACGCTCGTTCCCTGGTTGAGGCGCTGGAAGATGTCCTCGACGATGTCCTCTTGCGTCCCGGGGGTGATGAAGTCCAGGCGGCGGAAGAGTTCGAACTTGCGTTTGATCGCATACAGCGTGCCCTTGATGATCTGCTCGGTTTCGAGCATCGACTCCAGGTCGTCGTCGCGCTCGTCGGCCAGCAGGCGGGCGATCCAGGAGGGGCCGAGGCGCCGCCGCAGCCAGTAGAGCGCGCCGACCTGGACGTCGCTCAGGTCGAGCAGCCCGGCCAGCAGCTCGACGTCTTCCGGCTCGATCTGGTCGTAGCCGATCTTGAGCTCCCGATCGATCTTGCTCTTGCGCGCCCGCGACGTTTCGGGATCGAGGGTGAAGACGCTGACCTGCCCCCCGGGAAAGAGCTGGCGCAGGCCCTTAAACTCCCGGCCGCGTTCGTCGAAAACGGTGTAGCCGTAGTCGTTGTGCATGTCGAAGATCAGGGCCGAGGCCAGCCCCGAACGGATGACGCCGGCCAGCAGGGTGCGGGTGATGAACGACTTGCCGGTGCCGCTCTTGCCGAACACGCCCGACGAACGCTCGACCAACCGCGCCAGGTCGAGGTTGACGTGGACTTCCTCCATGTCGAGCGGCGTGCCGATGTAGAAGTGTTTCGGGTCTTCGGCGCCGAAGACGTCCTCGACGTCGTGCGCGGTGGCCTCGTAGACGGCGGTGAAATGAGCCGGCACGGTCTTGACCGGCCGCGGCTCGTCGGCACCTTCCGGAAGGACGAGCATCGGGCTGACCTTGAGCAGCCCATAGGCCACGCCGCCGCTGAACACGGACGCCGCGAAGGCGTCGCCAGGCTCGGGCGGCCTTCGGATCAGGTCCGGATTGGTGGCGTCGAGGGCGATGTCGGTAATCAGGCCGAAGAAGCGGCTGCCGCTGACGCCCTGGATGACGACGTAGCGTCCAACGGCCAGACGCTCGATCGACAGGCGCGGATCGAGGTTGACGAGCAGCCCCTCCGATAGTGAACCACCGACGACCATCCCTAACGGGACATCGGGAGCGCGCGGGCCGAGGAAGGAGTCGAGCTCGGAGCGTTCGGTCATGGCTGCCCCAGGTCCTGGACGAGTTGATTCAGGCGGGCCAGGTCACCGGCCAACAGGCGGGCACAGGCTCTCCCGGCATCGATGAGGAAGGCCCGGCGAGCCGACTCGGGCCGGGCGAGGGCCGCCTGGCGCAGACAGGCGGCCAGCAGATGATCGACCGGAAGCTGGGGCGCGGCCAACACCAGCGTCAGGAAGTCCAGGCGCTCGGTGAACTGTCGGACTTCCTCCGACTCGAGGGGGTAGATCTCCGCCAGGGTGATCGGGGGCTGGGGCGGCAGTCGCTGTTCGAAGCGCCCGCCGGCGACGAAGCCGACCGTCAGGGTGCGGATCTCGATCGGGATCGGGCGGACGAACTGCTGGTCGGCGCGCAGCTCGGCCGCCGGCGCGTCGGCCGCCGCCAGCTGACGGGCGAGCTCGTCGTCCTGGATGTTGATGTCGTAGATCAAGCCGATGACGTCGGAGGCCCCTTGCTGGGCCGCCGCCTTGCACAGCGCTCCGAAGCTGGGCCGGTCGGGGTGGGTCAGGCGAATCCCGCCGTCGAACCCCTGGATGCTGCAGCGAGTGACGCGGCCGATGGGAGCCGAGGTCGGCATGCGCAGTCTCCTACCCGATCACGTGACGGCGCCGGTTCGACGTCCAGCGCTTGGTGCGGGACTTCTGGGAGATCTCCGGGAGGAGTCCGTGGCGCGTCAGTGCGGCGGCCACAAGCTGGTCGAGGGTTTGTCGGTCCGCCGGCCGGACGACGGCCAGCTCGTGCGCGCGCACGAGCACGTAGGGGATCCCGGTGACACGGCACTGCTCGAGCAGGCCGGCGTGCACGCGACCGAGCGCTTCGGAGTCCTCGCCGACCCAAGCCGGCACTTCGACGCGGGCGACGTCGCCGGCGGCTTTCAGGTAGAAGGCCTGGACCTCTTGCCCTTTATCGGCGAAGGTCTGGTTCAACGGCGAAAGGGGAGTGAAGCGCGCGCTGCGCTGGCCTTCGTCGAGGAGACCCTTCATCAAGCTTCGGTCCGTCAAGCCGGCGGGCGGCGGTCGACGGGCGGACTCCGGGGTGACCTTGTCATCGGGCATTTCGGCCAGCGCGAACAAAGCCAGCAGGTTGGCGTTGCGCGGCCGGTTGATGAACCCGGCCAGCGACACCTGGGTCGCCTGCACGGCCGCCATCGCGCGCAGATAGGCCTGGAGCAGCTCGCGCACTTCGGGTCGCGGGGCGTGATGTTCTTGGGAAGCCTGCCACAGGACCAATCCGTTGTCGAGCAGCGCCAGGCCCGGGCGGCCGCCGGCGGCCGCGGCGAGCTCGGCCAGGGCCTGCATTTCGGCGACGTCGCGGCGCGTCTTGACCAGGGTGTCGTCGACCATTCCGCCGGAGGCGGTCTGGAGATCCTCGTCCCGGAAGAAGATGGCCGGCCGCGTGAAGGCCCGCGGCGGTTCGCCGCTGCCGTAGTGCAGGTGCAGGCCGCCCACGTTGATCAGATAGTAGTAGGCGGCGGCATGCCGATCGGCGTAGACCTGGGACCCGTCGGCGCCCAGCACGTGCAGCTCGGCCGGGTGAGCGGGGGGCGAGAAGGTCGCATCGAGGCGCTCGTCCGTCGGCCGCGCCCCGCGCCATCCGGCGCCGGCCGCGGCGATCTTGCGGTTGAGGATCTCCGGGTCGGCCCGCGCCGCGGCGTGCAATGACCGCTGCGCCGCGGGGATTGCCGCCGCCGATTCTTCGGCGCGGCGCGCGGCGAACGCGCTCAGATCGTCGACCGGTTGCAGCAACTGCGGGAGATCGAGGCTCATCGGATGGGCTCGAACACGTGTTCCGGATTATAGTCGAGGAGGAAGCGCCTCGCTGCGCTTGGCGGCATGCGCTGGGAAGCGCCAGGCGCCTTCGGCGACAAGCGCCTCACGAAGAACGCTCGGCGGCAAGATACAAGACGCAAGACACGAGACCGGCAACTGGGAACTGGAAACTGGGAACCGGCTGATGGCTGACAGCTGACAGCTGATGGCCGATGGCCGCCTTGTGGTCCCCGCGAAGCGGTTGTGCTATACTGCGCGAATGCGCTGGTTGCATCGAGTGCGCACGTCGAATGCACTACGCGCCGAGACGACGGCGAGCGCGCGCGTGGAAGCGCGCCTCCGCCGACTGGGTCTGGCCCCCTGGGCTGCGGCTTTGTTCGAAGCCCTGGAACCGCTGGCGCTCGTGGGGGCGCAGGTGGGGTACCTGCTCGAACCGATCTTCGGCGGTGAAGCGCTGCGCGAGTGGGCCTCCGTCCTCGAAGATCCCGAGCAGCGGGCGGATTTGAGCGCCCGCCTGCACCAGGACTGATGTCCGGCGCCGCCTCATCCGAGGCAGGCGGGGGCTCGTGACCGTTCAGGATGGGCTGACCATCGGAGTCGTAGTAGGGCTGGCGGTCGCGCTGGTGGCGCTGACGCTGGCCGAGCGGCGTTGGCCGACGACCCTGCGCCGTGTGGCCGCCTTTGAAGCGCTCGACGCGGCCATCGAACGCGCCGTCGAAGCCGGCGAGCGCGTGCATCTCTCCCTTGGCACCGGATCCCTGATCGGGTCCGACTGCGCCCCGGCTCTGGCGGGCGCCACGGCCTTGGCCAAGATCGCCGAGGCGACGGCGATGAGCGACCGGCCCGTGGTCGCGTCGGCCGGCGACGGGGCGTTAGCGGTCCTCGCCCAGGATGCCTTGCGCGGCGCGTACGCCCGCACCGGCGCCAAGGACCACTACCGCGCCACGACCGGCCGCATGCTCGGGCCGACTCCGTTCAGCTACGCTGCGGCCCTTCCTGTCATCCTATCCTCTGAGAAGGTCTCAGTCCACCTGCTCACCGGCTCGTTCGGCGCCGAAGGCGCGTTGGCGGCGGAGATGGGCGAGCGGCAGAAGGCCTACGTCCTGGCCGGCTCGGACCAGGTCCAGACTCAGGCGCTGTTCTTCACGACCGCCGAGCACACGCTCGTCGGAGAGGAAGTCTTCGTCACCGGGGCCTACCTGCAAGGCAGCGGCATGCAGCGCGCCAGCCTGCGACTCCAGGATGGCTTGCGCCTTGCCCTGGCGGCGGCGATCGTGATCGGCACCCTCCTGCGAACGCTGGGAGTCGGCCTGTGAGGAGCGGACTGCATTACTTGTGGACCGCGCTCGCCATTCTGTTCGGGGTCCTCGTCCTCTCCGGCTACGTCCTCGCGGTGCCATCGCTGCAGTCGATCCGCAGCCTGCTGATGCAGTGGGCCGTCGTTCTGTCGGCGGCCGCCCTTTTGCTGGGCCTGGTCAACATGCTCAGCGTCCACTGGAACAAGGTCGGGGCGCAAGAAAAGGGCTGGCCCTACAGCGCGCTGCTCCTGCTCTCGCTGTTGGGGACCTTCATCCTCGGCCTGGTGTTCGGCCCCGACAGCGCCATCCTGACGGCGCTCTTCAACGACATCCAACAGCCGGTGGAAGCCAGCCTGGTGGCGCTGTTGGCCATCACGCTGACGGTCGCCGGCTTCCGTCTCGTGGCGCGGCGCCGCAACGCCGCCAGCGTGGTTTTCGCCGTCAGTGCGTTGATCGTGCTGTTGGGGACCGGTCCGTGGCTGATCGGTGGCGACGGGTCGTGGTTTCTGACGATGGGCGAGCTGCGCGCCTGGTGGTCGCAGGTGTGGGCGGCGGGCGCGGCGCGCGGCTTGCTGCTTGGCGTGGCTCTCGGCGCGACGGTCACCGGGCTGCGCGTCCTGCTGGGCTCGGATCGGCCGTACGGGGACTAGGCCATGGCCGAGATCCGCTGCCCGATGTGCAGTACGCTCAACCAGGCCGACGCCGCGAGCTGCAAGTTGTGCGGCGCGCGCCTGAAGCCGACGGGTCGGCTGGGGACTCCGTCTGAGGAACCCGGTCCCGAGATGCGCCTGCCGGCGACCGGCGAGCTGCCGCCCTGGTTGGCGCGCTTGCGCAAGGACGTGACCGGCCGCGGGCAAGTCCCGGCGGAGGTTCCGCCGGAGGAAACGCCCGAACCGCCGTCCGAAGAAAGCCCCGACTGGTTAGGGGGCCTTCGCCCGGCTGACTCCGAGGAAGAAGGACCACCCGAGGGCGAAGTACCTGATTGGTTGGCCGAAGCGGCGCCGGCCGCGCCGGCTACCCCAGCCGAGCCGGCCGAGCAGGGCGAAGGACCGGTGCCCGACTGGTTGGTGCGCATTCGGGCCAAAGCTCAGGCCGACACCCCGGCTGAGGAACCGGCCGACACTCCATCGGCCCCTGCGCCGACCGTGGAGCCAACTCCTCCTCCGACGGCCGCTCAACCGCCGGCATCACCTCCAGAGCTCGCGGCCGAACCGACTCTCGGCCTCCCGGACTGGCTCCTGGCCGCGCGACCGGATGAAGCGCCGAGGAAGGCGGAGGCCGAAACTCCGGGGGAGCCTTCCTGGCTTAAGGAAGCTGGTCTTGATTCGAGTCCGGAGCTCCCGCACGTCCAGGCGCTGATCTTTGAAGGAGACGCTCCGCGGACGCCGGTCAGCGACGCCGATGTCGGGCCGATCTCCGTCGAGGTGCCGGATTGGATGACGGAGCTGAAGGCTCCGCCGGCCCCGCCTCCCGAGGGAAGGCCCAATCTGGCGCCGGCGACCTTGCCCGCGTGGCTCGAAGCCATGCGGCCGGTCGATACTTTCCGGTCCGTCGTCGAAATCGAACCGGAGGATGACCAGACGGTCGAGGCCGCCGGGCCGCTCGCCGGCCTGCGCGGCGTTCTGTTGGCGGAACCGGTCATGGCCATGCCTCGCACGCCGACGGCGGGCGGAGGCCGGCTGGAGGTCACCGAGCGGCAGTTCGCGCAGGCCGAGCTGCTCCACCGGCTGGTGGAAGAAGAACAACGTGAGGCCAAACCGCGGCCGCAGGCCCGGCCCCGGCCACCCTTGCTGCGCTGGCTGGTGAGCGTCGTCCTGTTCGTGGCGGCGGCCGTCCCGACGTTCGCCGGTGGCCCGGCCTTCCCGCTCCCGCGCCTGCAACCACGCGAGCTCGACGTGTTGGCCTCCATCGTCGACGGAGCGCCGGCGGGCCAACCCATCCTGCTGGTTTTCGACTACGAAGCCGGCTACGCCGGCGAGCTGGAGGCCGTCGCCAGCCCGTTGATCGACCACCTCCTGGGCCGCGGTCTTCCTCTGGCTACCCTATCGACGCGGCCGACCGGCCCGCCCCTGGCCGAACGATTGGTGGCTCAGGTCGCGGCGCGGCACGGTGCCGTGCGCAATCAGGATTTCGTCCACCTCGGCTATCTCTCGGGCGGACCGACCGCGGTCCAGCTCTTCGCCGCGGCGCCGACACAGGCTGTATTCCGCGGGTATCTCGGGCCTGGGGGCTCCCCGTGGCTGCAGCCGATGTTGTTGAACGTGCACTCCTTGAGCGATTTTGGTCTGGTGGTCGTCCTGACGACCGGGACGGAAATCGCTCGCACCTGGACCGAGCAGACCCAGCCCTGGTTGGGCGGCCGGCCGTTGGTGATGGTCCTGAGCGCCGGGGCCGAACCCTTGGTCCGGCCGTACTACGAAGCGCTCCAGCCGAAGGTCCAGGGCATCCTCTCGGGCCTGCCGGCGGCGGTTTCGTATGAGTTGCGATTGGGCCAACCGGGCCCGGCCGAGTCGCGCTGGAACGCGTTCGGCCTCGGCCTGACGGCCGTCGAAGTCTTCCTGATCGCGGGTCTGTTGTATGGCGCCGCGGCTTGGCTTCTGCGGGGGAGCCGGCGGTGACGAACGAGGCCTTGCTCGAGCTGGTGGGAACAGCCGTGGCGGCGCTGCTGACCATCATGGTCCTCAGCTACGCGCTGGGAGACAACGCCTTCTTTCGCCTGGCTGCCTACCTGTTCATCGGCGTCGCCGCCGGGTATGCCGGCGCGGTCGCCTGGCACGACGTCCTTCAGCCGCGCCTGGTCGCGCCGCTCCTCTCAGCCGGCCCCGCCATCATCCAAGACTCGAGTCAACTGACCCAGGTGGTGGCGCCGATCCTGCTGGTCATCCTTCTCCTCTCGAAGGTCTCGCCGACGATGGGCCGACTGGGCGGGCTGCCCGTAGCCCTGATGGTGGGGGTCGGAGCGGGCGTGGTCGTCGGAGGCGCCATCACCGGCACCCTCCTGCCGCAGACGGTGGCGGCGATGGATAGCCTCAATCCCGCCGTGGTGGCGCCCCAGACCGGCGAGACGGGCATCGAGCGCCTGGTCAACGTGCTCATCGTCCTCCTCGGGACGCTCAGCACGCTTTCGTATTTCCGCCTGACCGGGAAGCGGGACCAGCCGGACGCCGCCCGTTACGGAACGCGGCCGCTTCGGACTCCGGTGGGGGTGATTTCCATCCCGTGGCCCATCCTTCCCTTCCTCGGCGAGATGTTCATCGCCCTGACCTTCGGCGTGATGTTCGCCGGCGCCCTGGCCGCCGTGATCCTGGTCCTCATTGAACGTCTCCAGTTCCTGGCCGGCGCCGCCAACGTCATCCTGGGGGGACTGCTGCCCGCGCCATGAGCACCATGCTGGAAGCCGACACGCTGTTGGCGATCGACGTGGGCAGCGTCAACACACGCGCCAGCCTGTTCGACGTTGTCGACGGCAGGTACCGTCTCGTGGCCACCGGCCGGTCCGCCTCCACCGGCGGCGCGCCCCTCATGGACGTCAGCGAAGGCGTTCGGACGGCCCTCGAGCAGGTGCAGGTCGTCACCGGCCGCAAACTCATCGACGACGCCGAAAGCCTGATCATGCCCGCCACCTCCAGCGGCGCCGGCGTCGACATCTTCGTTGCCACCACCTCCGCCGGCCCTTCGGCGCGCGCGTTGCTCGTCGGGCTCATGCCCGGAATCTCCGTCGAGAGCGCTCGGCGGCTGGCGGCGTCCTGCTACCTGGAAGTCGCCGGGGAGCTCGGATTGATGGACCGGCGCCGTGAGGACGAGAGGCTCGACACGATCGTCCAATCCCGGCCGGACTTGGTGTTGCTCGTGGGCGGCACGGACGGCGGCGCTTCGCAATCGATGCTGCGCCTGGTCGACCTGGTGGGCGCCGGGCTGGGGCTGTTGCCCGATGAGACGCCGCCGCGGGTCGTGTACGCCGGCAATCAACGCCTGGCCGCCGACGTGACGGCGAGGCTGGGCGAGCGCTTCGCCGTCACGCCGGTCCCCAACGTTCGGCCGGCGATCGACCAGGAGGAACTGGCCGCGGCGCGCCAGCGGTTGGCGGAAGTCATTCACGACGTCCGCTCCTCGCGCATTTCCGGCTTCGAGGAGTTGCGCCAGTGGTCGGGCGGGAACCTCATGAACACGGCCGACGCCTTCGGCCGCATCCTGCGCTACCTGAGCCAGGTCTACGACCCGGCCAAGGGCGTGCTGGGGATCGATCTGGGGGCCGCCCACACGACCATCGCCGCCGCCTTCGCCGGCGACCTGCGGCTGTTCGTGCGATCCGACCTCGGGCAGGGCTCGGCCCTGACGGGCGTGCTGCGCCACGGGACGTTGGCCGACATCCAGCGCTGGCTGCCGATCGACATCGGCGAGAACCGATTGCGCGATTACATCTTCAACAAGACCCTTCATCCGGGGATCGTCCCGGTAGGGACCGAAGAGCTCCATCTGGAGTACGCGCTGGCACGGCAGGTCGCGCGCCTCGCGCTGAACCTGGCGCGAGCCGACTGGCCGCGCGGCAAGGACGCCGCCTCCCATCCCCTCCTGCCTCCGATGGAGCCGATCCTGGCGAGCGGAGGCGTACTGGCGCGCGCCCCGCGACCGGGCTACACGGCCCTTGTGCTGCTGGATGCCCTGCAGCCGACGGGGATCGCCACGCTCGTGCTCGATCCCTACAATCTGACGCCGGGCCTGGGGGTGGCGGCCGGGCCTCTGCCGATGGCCGCTGTACAGGCCCTCGACTCCGGCAGCTACGTCAGCCTGGCGACGGTGGTCTCACCTGTGGGGAGGGGCCGCGCCGGGCGCCCGGTTCTGCGCATGAAACTCGAGCGCGAGCATGGGGAGACGACAGAGGGCGAGGTTCGGCTCGGACAGCTGGTGGTCCTTCCCTTGCGACAGGGGGACTTTGGCAAGCTCACCTTGCGCCCCGAGCGAGGCTTCGACGTCGGTTTCGGTGCGGCCGGCAAGGCCGGAACCTTGCGGGTGTCGGGGGGGGCGGTGGGGTTGATTATCGACGCCCGAGGTCGGCCGATCCAGGGCCCCCGTGATCCCGGCCGGGCACGGGATTTGAACCAGAAATGGCTGTGGGACATCGGGGCGATGGAATGAGCCTGGCACCGGACTTGCATCCTGGGGCCGCTGAGTCATGAGTCAGGAGACCATGCTCCCGATTACGCATGTTATCCCTCTGACCACGGTCCGCCGTGAGCGGTCTCTTCCGGCCGCGGGCACGGTCTCGGCCCGGGTGAACGAGAAAGTCCAGGCAGGCGACGTGCTGGCACAGGCCGAGCCGCCCGCCCGGCACTATCTGCTCGACCTGGCCCGCGCACTCGGCGTTCCAGAGAAGGACGCCGTGCGCCATTTGCGCCATCAGCCCGGCGAGCGGGTCGACAGCGGGGACGTCTTGGCGGGACCCGTGGGCCTCGGTCGCCGGACGCTCCGTGCGCCGGCCCCGGGCCAAATCGTCAGCGTCCAAGTGGGCCGGATCCTTTTCGAAGCCCGCGGCGAGGCTGTTTCCCTCAAGGCCGGGTATGCCGGGGTGGTCGTGGCCACCGACGGCGTTCAAAGCGTCACGTTGGAAGCGACGGCAGCCCTGGTTCAGGCCGTGTGGGGGAACGGTCGGCAGGACCACGGTGTCCTCCGCGTCGTCGGAGGGGGCGCCGCCGAGCGCGTGAAGACGGAGGATTTCGACATCAACCTGCGCGGCGCCGTGCTGGTCGCCGGGATTTGCCTGCACACGGCGCCGCTGCATCAGGCGACGGAACTGTCGTGCCGCGGCCTGATCCTGGGAGGGTTGGCCTCCGACCTGATCCCGGTCGTCCGGCGCCTGCCGTATCCGGTGCTCATTGTCGAAGGATTCGGCGACATACCGATGAACGCGGCGGCCTATTCCCTTTTGTCCGGCCTTGCCGGCCGCGAGGCGTCGCTCGACGGACGCGTCGGCGGACTGTACAGCAACCAGCGGCCGGAAGTCATTATTCCGATGCCCGCCAACCGGCAGGTTTCCCTGCCGGATGAGGTCATCCCGCTGCAGCCGGGCGTGCGCGTGCGCGTCGTCCAGGCTCCCTACCACGGGGCGGTCGGCGTCGTCCGTGAAGTGCTGATGCGGGCGGTCGGCTACCCCAGCGGCATCCTGGCGCGCAGCGCCCGTGTAGACCTGGAAGGCCTAGGCACGACGAACGTGCCTCTGGCCAACCTCGAGATCCTGCAGTAGAAGGCCGGCTCGGGGATCGAGTCGCGAGGAGAAGAGACGATGGCTGAAGACTTTGAGATTGGCGGTCCTCCGCCCGAAGAGTCCTCGAACCGGACATTCGTCGTCGCCGCCGCGGCGATCGGGGGCTTGCTCGTCCTGAGCATGGTTTGCCTGGCGGTGTACGCGCTGTTCCTGGCGCCGCGCCAACGGCAAGCCGCCTCCGACCGGGCCACCCAGATCGCGTTGGACAACACGCAGGTAGCCCAATCGATCACGGAGACGGCCGGCGCCCGCTTCCCGTCGGCCACCTCACCGGCGACGCATACGGCCACAGCCTCCGCCACGGCGACCCGCACACCGACTCCGGTCGTCGTGATCCCGACGGCTACACCCACGGTCGCACCGGGCACCTTTGACCCGGCCGCCGCCACGGCTGCGGCCGCCGCCACGCGGGCGGCCCTGACTCCCTCTCCGACCGTAACGGCCCTGCCGACCACCGGCTTCGCCGACGAGGGAGGCTTCCCGATGCTGATCGCCCTCGGCGGCGTGCTCATCCTGGTAGCGATCGTCGCCCGTGGTTTGAGGACGAGGCCGGCGGCCTGACGCGCCGCGCTCGGTTGAACGCAATCCTTGCGGCAGGGCCAGCCATGCTCGGCCCTGCCGTCGCGTCTGGGAGAGGGCTAAGGAGCGCCCTACTTCCTGCCCCTCGCTTCAGCCCTGTGGACCTCTTCGCCGGGGATCGGCTTTCGACAGGGCGGACCGTTGAGGAGCGGGGGTAGAGAATTCAAGGAGGCGGGGGCCTTTGGCCCCCGCCTCCTTGAATACCTCACCTCCCCCGGCTTGAGATTGTGGGGAGTAAGACCGATTGCCCTCTTCGCAAGCTCCTAGGAAGTTCAAGCCTTACCAAAGGCGCGTGCTATCATCCTGCCCAAGGGGAAGGCATCGAGCCCTTGGCCGACAAGGGTGGACCCTTGACCCGTTGACCCAATCACCGCTCACCACGAGATCCGATTCGCATGACCTCATCGACTGACTGGCCCCTGCCGTTTCCGACTCTCTCCAAGCGCGTCCTGGGTGACCTGGCGGCGGGGGAGTGCGTGGCCGTTTGTGGCCTGAGCAACACAGGAAAGTCGTCGCTGATGCGCGCCCTGGCCGGGGACCCCGCCGAATCCCTGTTTCGACGGCAGGTTGCGCGCCCCATCACCCTGGTCTACGTTGACTGCAACCGGGCCGTAGCCATCAGCGCACAGGCCTTTTACGAAGTCGTCCTCCGCTCCGTCCTCGAACGCCTCGGGGCGCAAGCCGCGCCGGCTCTGGCCACGACCCTGCGCGCCCACCATCAGGCAGTAACCGAAGCCTCGACCTCGTTCGCGGCCTCGCTGGCGTTCAACCTGGCCCTGACCGAAGTGTGCGAGCAGCTGGGGAGCGGTCTGGGATTGCTGCTGGACGAATTCGACGAGATCTACGCCGCGCTCGAGGCCCGGGCGCTCCTCAACCTGCGCGCCCTGCGCGACCGATTCAGCGACCGACTGAGCTTCGTCACCGCCACCCTGCGAGGTCTCGAGGAGCTGCGCGGCCACGACGTCGAGGACGAATTCGCCGAGATGTTCGCCCGGTCGACGTACACGATGCCTCCGCTCAGCGACGGCGACGCCGACCATCTGCTGGAGGCCGTCGCCGGAGAGGCCCTCAAGGCCGAATCCGCACGCCTGTGCCGCGAGCTCGCCGGGGGTCACCCCGGACTGCTGGTGGCGGTGGCCCAGGCCTTGATGGAGGAGCCGATTGGGCGCGGCGAGGAAGCGCGACCAAGGATTCGCCAGCACCCGGCGCCGCGGGCCGAGTGCCTCAAGATCTGGGGGCAGCTGAAGGACGAGGAGCAGGCCGCCCTGACGTCGTTGGCCAGCGACGAGCCCGCCGGGCTCTCGCCCCAGCAGAGACGACGGCTGGAAGTCCTCGGCCTGCTGCGCGATGGGAGGATCTTCTCGCCGCTGCTGGCGGATTTCGCCGTGCGGCGCCAGCGCAGCGTCGGCGAGGCGCGCCAGGGCGTACAACTCGACACGGACTCCGGCGACGTTTGGGTGGACGGCTCGCGGATCCCCGTCCTGACCGACCTGGAGTATCGCTTGCTGGAAGTCCTGAACTCAAGGCGCGACAAGCTGACGGACAAGTACCAGATCGTGACGGCGGTGTGGGGGGAGAAGTACCTCGGAGAGGTGGACGACGCCCGGGTTGAAAAGCTGGTCAGCCGCTTGCGCGGCAAGATCGAGGCCGATCCGGCCGAGCCGCGCTACCTGCTCACCCAGCGCGGCCGGGGCTACAAACTGCTCTCGAGCCCCGTTCGCGATGCGGAAGCCGAGTCCTAGCTTCCAGCCGCCAGCCACCAGCCATCAGCCATCAGCCAGGAGTCTCCGGTTTCCAGGTTCTAGTCGCCCGTCAAGGGCTTCCGGTCTCAGTCATCGGCCGACGGCTGATCGCTGAAAGCTCTCTATCCCAGCTTTGCTTCCGCCACGGCCCGCCCATGGGCGACGAGGGCCTGCACCATCCTGGGATCCCGGGCTTCGGCGTACACGCGTAGGACCGGTTCCGTCCCCGAAGGCCGGATCAGCAGCCACGACTCATCTTCCAGCAGGTATTTGACCCCGTCGAGCGGGTTGACTTGGGTCACCCGCGCCCCGCCGATCGTCGCCGGGGCTTCCTGCTGGAGTCGGTCGACCATGCGCGCCTTGGAGACCGGCGCCGAGAGGCGCAGGTCGACCCTTTCGTAGAAGGCCGGCCCAGCCCGGGCCAGCAGATCATCGACCAGGACGTCCAGCGGCGCGCCCAGGGCGGCCACGATCTCCACCAGCAACAGGCCCATCAGGATGCCGTCGCCCTCAGGGATGTGCCCCTGGAACGACATCCCGCCCGACTCTTCGCCGCCCAACAGGGCTTCCCCGCGCAGCATGTACTCGGCGATATGGTTGAACCCGACCGGAGTCTCGATGACCTCCAAACCGTAACCGGCCGCCAGGCGGTTCAGCATCTGAGTCGTCGAGACGGTCTTGATGACCTTGCCGCGTAAGCCGCGCCGTTCGACCAGATACTGCAGAGCCAGTCCCAGGATCCGGTGCGGATCAACGTACCTGCCGCGGCCGTCCATCGCCCCGATGCGGTCGCCGTCGCCGTCGGTGGCCAGGCCGAGATCGCCACGGCCGGAGGAGAGCGCACCGCTCAGCTCCTCCAGGTAGCGCAGGATCGGCTCCGGATGGACGCCGCCGAAGCCCGGGTTCATCTCGCCGCGCATTTCGACGACTTCGCAGCCGGTCCCCCGGAGCATCTTGGCGATGAGGCCGCGCCCGGAGCCGTGCATCGAGTCGACCACGACTCGCGGCGGGCGTCGGGAGATGACATCGAAATCGATCAGGCTCCGAAGGTGGACCTCGTATTCGGGCGACGGATCGAAGCGCTCGATGAGACCGTCCCGTTGGGCCCGGTCATAGTCCATCAGATTCGGGCCCCGGGCGCGGCTCTCGTTATCGGTGATGTAGACCTCGACGCGGCGGCACTGCTCGGGCGTGGCGGAACCGGCATAGGCGGCCTTAAGCTTCAGCCCGTTGTAGCGCGGGGCGTTGTGCGAGGCGGTGATCATCAGCCCAGCGATGGCCCCGCGCTGGAGGACGGCGTGCGAAAGCGTCGGCGTGGGGACGTCGGCGGTCGTCAGGAGGACGTGGTAGCCGTTGGCCGCCAGGACGCGCGAGGCTTCGACGGCATAGCGATCGGACAGGAAGCGAGTGTCGAACCCGACGACCATCGTCCGCGGGTCGGGGGCCGAAGCCGACGGCATGCCTCCATTCATCCACTCCTCCGAGGCGACGGCGTCGGCCACGGCCTGCGTCACCAGGCGCAGGTTGTCGAAGGTGAAGGTGTCGGAGATAACTCCGCGCCAGCCGTCGGTGCCGAAGTGGATCGCCATTCGTTAGGATCCTTGGGGAGGGAACGCCGCGGATTGTAACATGCGCGGTTCGGGCGCCTCGCACAGAACGCTCGGCGACGGGCGCTGGGAAGCGACAAGCGCGGGGCGACAAGCGCGAGGCGACAGGCGCTGGGAAGCGACAAGCGCGGGGCGACAAGCGCGAGGCGACAGGCGCCTCGCGGACAAACGCTCGGCGTCAAGCGCCAGGAGGCGACAAGCGCTTCGCGGACAAACGCTCGGCGACAGGGAACGAGACTGGTAACCGGCCACTGGCTACTGGGGACTTCGGGCGTCACTGGCATGAATGACAGCTGGCGGCTGATGGCTGAAGGCTGACGGCCGACAGCTTACGGCTAGTATTTCAACCCGATGAAGATATCCGCGACGTTAGTTCCCGTCCGGCCTGTCAACAGCAAGGCCCCGGCGGAACCCAGCGCCACGTAGGAGTTGTGGGAATCGAGCAAGCCTTCGGGGTCGAGTCCGTGTTGGCGAATCTCCGAGGTGGTGGTTCCCGTGACCACCGCCCCGGCGGCGTCGGTGGGCCCGTCGATGCCGTCGGTGGCGAAGGCCATACAGGCCACGTCCGGCGAACCTTCGAGGACGAGCGCGGCCTGCAGCGCAAGTTCCTGATTGCGGCCGCCCCACGCCGGGGTCGCCAGAGTCACGGTGGTCTCGCCGCCGGCGGCGAGGCAGGCGCCGCGCCTCTCCCGCAAAAGGCGAGCAGCCATCCGACGACCTACGAGGCGCGCCTCGCCCTGCATCGGCTTTGCGAGTCGGTTCACCCGGAATCCAAGCCGGCGTGCCGCCTCAGCCGACGCCTCGACAGCGTCCCGGTTTGAGGCGATCACTAGCGTGATCGGAACCGGAATTCGACGGCGAGTCGGCTCACGCGAATGAAGGGCTGCCTGCACGCTGGGGGGGAGAGGCTCCCACAGCCCGGCGCGCTGCAACAGCGCCTCGGCGCGCGGGCGCGGGTCCCGCGTCGGGATCGTCGGGCCTGAAGCCACGGCTGCCGGATTGTCGCCCGGGACGTCCGAGACGATCAGCGTGACCATCCGGGCAGGCGCGGCCAGACGCGCCAGACCGCCGGCCTTGAGCCGCGACAAGGCGCTGCGGATGATGTTGACCTTCTGGATCGACAGGCCCGACTGCAACAATCCGGAGTTCACGGCCTGCAGATCTTCCAGGGTGACCCCAGGGATGGGAAGCTCCAGCATGGCTGACCCACCACCCGAGATGAGAACGAGAACAACATCCTCGGGTGTGGCGCCTGCCAGCATCGCCACGAGGCGCTCGCCGGCGGCCAGGCTCGCTTCGGTCGGGAGCGGGTGACCGCCGGCGTAGGCTTCGATCTCGGGCGGCAGATCCGCCAAGGCCTCTTCCGGC
>Ga0214473_10004271_pt1 | contig 17176 bp, 16 predicted proteins | sample RVTome_7_FD_203509 | JGI IMG/M metagenome (GOLD analysis project Ga0214473, IMG submission 203509) | Soil microbial communities from uranium-contaminated site in the Upper Colorado River Basin, Wyoming, United States - RVT98D197 | ecosystem: Environmental > Terrestrial > Soil > Contaminated >... | reverse complement strand
TCGGGCGGGAGTTTCCCTGCCAGGATCGAGATGAAGATGATGTTATCGATACCGAGGACGATCTCAAGGCCGGTCAGGGTCGCTAACGCCACCCACGCATGGGGTTCCGTCATCCAATGCATTGATCTTTCCTCCTAATCATTTTCGCTGATTCAAAGAAGCTCTCAAAAAAATGCCAGGTAGATGGTCCTCGACTGATCCTTTCAATCAATCTTTTGCCTGGCATATTTCTCATTCAATTATCTTGTGCACTAAGCTCTGGGATTGAATCTTTATCGGCTGTTGAAATGTGAATCAAGAACGGAAATAGGATAGGCCTATTTCGAAACAAACGCTATGCGCCATGCCCTTTGCGATCTTTTGTTAAAAGGGCCAACTTTTTTATGGATGACACCAAATCGCAATATCCCAAGCCTGACCCCAAGATCTTGTTCTTCCTAATTATTAAATAAAAATAATTTCATCAGGATAAAATTATAATTTTGAAAGAATAAAAGCAGTTAAAAATCCTAAGACGGTTAAAATCCCGACAAGATAGCCGCCTTCTTCATAAGCTTCAGGCATCATGCTGTCTGCAAGCATTGCAAGGATTGCCCCTGATGCAAAAGACTCGATTATGCCGAGAGTATTTAAATCCAGCTTTTCCAGAAACAAGAAACTTAAAACAACACTTAATGCAACACATATGCTTACTATTGACCATGACAGATATATCTGCTTTTTGGATAAACCCTCTTTTTGCAAATCATCTATGGATGATAGGCTTTCAGGAAGGTTTGACAGAAAAATTGCAACGAGCATTAACAATCCAATTCCATTTTCACTAAGAATGGCAACACCCAAAGCCATTGATTCAGGGACCCCGTCAAGAAGAGAGCCTAATACAATTGCCTTGCCGTTTGTTTCTCTTATGGACTTAAAATGCCTCTTTCTTTTATGTTCTCTTCCGCCATATCTGTGTATCAGAAAATCCCCGACTATAAAAACCAGGCCTCCTAATAAAAACCCTGTGATTATTGCATCAAATCCTCCATGCTTAAATGCTTCCTCCATTAGCCCAAAAGTTAAAGCGCATATTAAAACACCTGATCCAAAGGCCATTATTGCAGCAATAATTCTCTGGCTGAATTTTAGGGTGGTTCCTAATATTACACCAAGAATCAAAGAAAAACCGGTTAGAAATGCATATAATAAAACTGTTGCTGTCATAAACAATTAGATTTATTTTATTTTTTGGGAATTACTATCTTACTTTGAGCTTTCATCTTTGAGCTTTACGCCATGCTCTATGCCCTTGGCGCTCTGCTTCAGGGCAGGGCCAACTTTTTTATGGATGGCAACTAAACTCGATTTCAGAATAATTCAACTCAGTCAACAACGTCCCCTTAGCCCAACGTCCCCTTCTCCTTCTCATTTTCTCATCACATTTTCTGAAGGGCTTAAAAAAAGTCTTTCAAAAATCTAATGATTTTAGCAATGACATCCTTCTTAACAGGTTGCTTTTCACTCTCTTGACAGCCACCAACAATGGGGTTTCTGTCCATTGTAGATTGTATGCGACTCCCCTTTTTATCTTTGAGTGCAATAGAAACAAGCAGGGTTGCTCCTAAAACGGCAACTGCTCTCGTCATCGCTGTGCTGACATCAACTATTTTCGCTATTTCTTTTTTATCTGGAGGAGGTATAATGTATGTTCCTTTGACGATAGAAATCTTTGGAGAAGTAAAAATAACATACAGGAAAGCAGCAGCTCCTATTCCTAAAACAATTCTTTGTTTGTTATTCAAATTCACCTCCTTTTTATAATCTATGCTTATAAATATATCTTATTTCTTCTTTCTTTTCATCTCCCGATCTACCACCTTCACCATCTTTAGGCTATGGCTTCTGCTTGGTCGACTGAGATAAGGAACTCCGCATATCGGTCATATCCCTCTAAAAAATCATTGAGTTCTTCCTTGGTAAGGAGATAAATATTCATTATTGGATTTCCTTTAAAGGGAATAATGGTGGTTACTCTATATTTGGAGGATAGGTAAATATCAACTTCATCACTTCCAATAGACTTTGATTCGATCAACAACTCTTTCACTTCCTTTCTTTCTCCATCTCCAGATTTACTCCCCTCACCATCTCCAATAACTCCTCTTTGGTGAATATCCCTTATGGGCGTACAAGCGATTTGTCATCTTGCCCTCGATTTCCATACTCACCTCCGATGACGGTGTTGATGATAAGGATAACGGTAAGGGGAGTGATAATGGCGGTAGTAATCATAATAACCACCGTAATAGTATGGATATGGATAATAATAGGGGTATGGGTATCTGTAGTAATCGGAGTACGGGTATGGGTCATAATATCGTTCAGGATAAGGTTGCCCCTCTGACTGTGAATAATACCATCTTCCCCCCGGAGAACGATCGCATTGGGGGGTATCAGTTACTCTATCTTGATTGAAAGTGATCCGACAGATAGAACCAGAGCTACCAAAATGGTATTCCCATGTTTCAAGAGTTGTCCCATCAGTAGCCTTATAGGTGATAAGGGCTGTTCGCCCCCACAAAGAGACCACTTCTTCTTTCGTCATGGCAGGTTTAATATCTGAAACATGACGAGGGTGGCATGAAGAAAAAACAAGAATAAGAACGATAAAAAGAAATAAACAAATGACCCTCTTTCTTTGCATATATTCTCATCTCCTTCCTACAATCTATGCTTATAAATATATCTTATTTCTCCTTTCTTTTCATCTCCCGATCGATCACCCTCACCATCTCCAATAACTCCTCCCTGGTGAATATCCCTTTCTCCACGAGTAACCGGGTGAGACACTATCCGCCAAATAGAGCCTCTCTTTTTTACATCAATTGCTTATCGAATTTGGAACTCGCTTTTGAATTCGTCTGTCCTTTCATTATAAGAGAAGGTGCCTTTTATAGTAATAAAGTTGAAAATCTTCTCGTCTCTACTGTTGTGGCTGATGTGTCCCCCAACCAACTTAGTATTTCCTCTCATGCTCCGTATCTCTGGCTTACATTGAAGCAGAAATTTCCACTTACTTTTAATAATCTCTTCCATTTATTCCTTTTTGTTTCACGAGGAAGGGAACCAGTCTCTACCTATTTTATACCTTATGAACAATTACATTCATTTTTTGGAAGTCCTATTACTTAGGGTTCTCACAAGTTCCTTGCCTAGCGTGAGGCACTTTTTCTTCGTTTCGTTGCTAATGGGACGCTCACATCCTACCGTCTCCCCCACCTGTTGGAAGAAACGTTGAGCAAGGGATTCAAAAGGCTGCTTCACTTTCCCGCCACCACCGCAGGAGTAGAAAAGTACAGCCGGTTTTCCTTTGACGGGCTTACCTGACTGGTCCCACAAGTAAATATCATCGAAAAAAGTCTTGATTGTGCCCGCGACATATGAGAAATAGTCAGGGGTGCCAATTGCAACCGCATCGGTGGCCAAAAATTCTTCCAGGGTTACCCGTCTCTCGTTTGTGTTAATAAGGTTAACCTCAGCCCCAGCTTCCCGAGCCCCCTCCGCAAGCGCTTCCGCAAGAATCTTAGTATTCCCATACTGCTGGCTGTGATAAATAACAATAATTTTCCCCATAATCTTCCTCCTTCCATTACTCGGTTCTACAATTCCATGTCTCCTAATTTTTGTAAAAGACTTTATAGACTACCATCTCGAAGTTTTGCCTCAAGACCTTTCTTCAAATTAAACTCATTTCATAAGAAAAATACCCCTTGCAATATCGGCATAATGGAAAAGATGGGCCAACTTTTTTAGGGATGGCAACTAAACTCGATTTCAGAATAATTCAACTCAGTCAACAACGTCCCCTTTTCGAGGATATCACAATTTGTGATATCCTCACGTGCTCTCGCACGGGGAGCTTCACTTTTTTTCCATTTTTAGATTCAATAATTAATCTCCACTGAAACTGGTTCCATCAAATGTAGGAAATAAAGAATAATATCTTTTGGAGGAACTCCGAAGATGGTCTTGAGGGTTAAATGGGATCATGGAACTCCCTCCTCCTGCCGCACTAAACGGGGAAGGGCTGTAAAAAGGATAGCCCATCGAATCTTTTCTTCAGGAAGATTGAGCGTCCTGGCGACCATCTGGGTGTAAGCATTGAGTTGAGGGCGATGGCGTTCTAACTGTTCTTGAATCCAACCCTCTACATCTTTTTCGGGTCTGCCGGTTTTATAATCCACTAATAACCACCCGTCTTCCATCCTCAGAAGTAGGTCAAAGCGTCCCACACGAACTGTCCGTTTGCCGTCAAAATCCTCCAGAGCCCATTCAACGTGAACCTCCCTGGCCGATTCGCGCATGGAAAGAAAATCCGGAGATTCCCAGGCCTTTAACGCCTCTTTTAGAACCTGAGGGGCCATGCCCACGGTTTCATTCAGAGGAATCCCTTCTCGTGCAAGGGCTGAGGCAATGGCCTCCGATTCGGGACAGGGTTGTTCCCGGGCAAGGGTTTCCAATACCCGGTGGATCACCACTCCTCTCGCCCGTGCATATCCTTCCTCCTCTTCTGCTCCAGGTTCGGTTGCCTGCGAGGTTTCATCTTCAATCCTGGAAGGGCTGGTGACCTGGTAGGGTAATGGTTCCGGGTCGAAAGGCGGAGGCATCAGATCTGAAACAGGGTTTTTCCATTCAACCCCTATCGATATGGATGGCAGAGGGTTTTCGAGCAACTTAAAATCATCTTCATCGGTTTTCATCATTTTCAGTAATGAAGAGAGGTCCGTTTTGAACTCATCTTCATCCCCGTCTTTATGGGGGCTACCCCTCCCACTCAGTGTCAAGCTCTCCTTTGCGCGGGTCGCCGCCACATAGAAGAGCCTTCTGGCCTCGGCAAGAATGCGCTGTTGCCCCAGATCTTTCAAGAGATAAGAACCAAGACGATCGAGGCCGGTTCTCCGGTCAGCCGTTGCCGCAACGAGAAAATGTTTCTCTTCTCCGGGTAGGCGTTCCATTCGATAAGCAGGTTGTTCACCCCGGCCCCCACCAAGCGGATTATAGTCTAAACTGACTGCAAAGACATGGTCAAATTCCAGTCCTTTGGCCTTGTGGATCGTCATCATGGAAACCTTTGAAAAAGCCCCTTTCGGATCAGGCGGTGTGTAGGCTTTTTCAAGAAGTCGACGAAGCTGAAGAAGGGCTTCCTCTCCTGGCATCCCCGAACAGAGATCCATTAGATCGAAAAAGGCCCTCGTATTCGAAACCCCGGCCGCACCATAAAGAGCTGCCGTTTGGCAGGGACCATCCAAATCCTCCCACAACCTTGAGAGGGTTGATCTGTACGATTCTCTGCCAAACATCCTCTGGGCCTCATCAATGGCCTCACAAAATCTTGTCAGCTCGGGAGAGGCAATCTTTTTAGAAAGAACCCTTTCGGACCAGAATCCTGTGACATCCTTGAAACCCAAAAGGATCTCGTTTGAAACCCTAAACCACGGGGCCCTCACCGCGCCTGCCCAGGCCACATCGTCGTATGGCCTGACCATGGCTGTAAAAAGATTCAAAAGATGATGCACCTCGGGCCTTCGATTCATCGATTCCCCCTCTAAGAGGCGGAGTGGAACGTCAAGTTTCATGAAGGCCCTGACAAAGACGGGAAGATGAGTGCGCGCAGGGATGAGAATGGCAATCGTTTCTTCAGGCCTTTCTCTATGAAGCCTGGCCACTTCCGCCGCGACCCATCGAGCCTCTCTCTCAAGTGGAGAAAAGTTCCCATCTTTAGAATCCTTCTCATCATAGAAAATGGCCGCTCTCGTCGGAATCGATTGACCAGGCTCCTCTCTCGCCGGTTGGGATCGAGAAAACTGAACTTCGTCGTATTCTTTTCGCGGCGAGGCCATCACTTTTTCAAACAGCCCGTTCGCAAAATGGATAAGGTGCGGCCTGGACCTGAAGTTTGCCTTCAGAAGAAGTGGCTGGAGAGGAAGAGGAATCTCGCTGTTTCGGGGCAGGCCTTTCTCCTTCAATTCATAAAACAGACCTACCTCTGCCCGCCGGAAACGATAAATGGACTGTTTGGGATCGCCCACGACAAAAACGGTTCGCCCATCTCCGGGTTCCCACCCTTCTGTCAATCTGCCCAGGATCTCCACCTGGATGTCGTTCATGTCCTGGGCCTCATCAATGAGGATGTGTTTGAGATGTTCATGTTGAAAGATGAGGCTCTCGCTCGGCCTTTCCGTATGATTCAAGGCCCTGAGGGCAGCCATCTCAAGCTCCAAGTAATCCACCCCCTGGGTGCGAATGAGATCCTGAAGCCTTTTCATCGCCCCCCCTGCAAGGATAAGTATGTCTGTCAGCGCTTCTAATCCCAGGCTGTCTTCTTCAGAGTCCGGCCAATCTCTCACAAACCCTAAAAGTTTTGCCAAATCTTTTGGCAGTTGAAGAATAAATGTTGCCAAAGGGTGGTTTTTAAAATCCTTTGGGAATCCATCAGCAGTCGATACTCTTTTCCGAAGGGTTTTTGATTTCGTGAGAAAGACCTCGGAGGCTTTCTTCCATTTAAGAATCTCTTCGAGCGTTTCACGAGGAACAGAGGCGGGGAAAGATTCACCAAACTCCACCCCTCCATCTCTCAAAGCCTCTTTGAGGCATGACCACTCTTTTTGAAATCTAATGAAGTTTTGATTCAATCGGTTCAGGAAATGACCTGCATAACCTTCAAGCCGACGATTTAGCTCGGATCTTAAGCCTTCCTGAGCTCTTTCTCCTGAAGAGAAAATTGGAAAATCCTTCAGCCTATCCCGCCTTCTCAACAACTCCACAATCTGCCTTGAAAGAGCATCGGGATAGTTGTTGACTCCCGCCAGGCGGTTGATATAGGCATCCCTCTCCTCCTTTGAACCATTCTCTGACAGGATACTCTTTATGTACTGGTCAACCGCCCTTTGAAGCAGGGCCTCCTGGTCGATGTCGTCCAAAAGTTCCACACCGGGTGGAATCTCCGATTCAACAGGCCAACCCCTCGACAAAGAGGCGCAGAAGCTATGGAAGGTCCCGATCTGCAGGGATTCGGGATGAAACAGGATCGCAGGGTGTGTATGATGTTTTTTGAGGGCCTTCCTGGCCAGGGACAGGAGAAGCCCTTCCCAGGGAGCCCCGGAAATATTCTCCTTTGACTCCCTCACCTGATTGAGTTTCTGGACAACCCGGTTTTTCATTTCAACCGCTGCTTTTCGCGTATAGGTGACAGCAAGGATCTGACGGGGATGAGAGACCTTTGAAAGAAGAGCTAAATAGCGGGCAATGAGGAGATCTGTTTTACCAGACCCGGCAGGAGCCTCTACAATGAAACTTCCTCCTGGATGAAGGGCCTCTTCCCGAATTATTTGGTCAGACGTTGAAAGGACCATAATAATGATCTACTCCTCTTCCCATGAACGGTCGTCTACTTCCTCACTCTGTTCATCAAGGCCACAAAGGTTGGGGAAAGGACAATGCTTACAGGCACCCTCGTTTTGTGGCGCAGAAGGCGGCGGCAAAGGGTCTGGACTGTAAATCCCCTTCAAAGGCCCTTCAAGTCTTTTACTCACCCCTTCGATCCATTTTTCTAAAAAATTGTCCCAGTCTACTTTCTCCAGCCCCCGCACTTTCACCTCCGAGACCCTCTTCAGGCTGATGTAACCCGCCTCAATCCCACCCCTCCAACCACCGAGGCGAGACAGGAGCCCTTTTTTAATGGCAAGGAGATAAGCGGGTAACTGGGGCCTGACCATCCATTCAGTCACTTCCTTACTGTTTGGCGGGCCGCCTGTTTTATAATCCCAGAGGGCTTTTCCCTTTTCCGGGTGGCTATCGATCCGGTCAAGTCGGCCCTTCAAGAAGATCCCCGTCTCTCCTATTGAGAGTCCCTCGAAAGACTCTTCAGCGGCTTCAAAGCGCCAACCCGCAAGGGCCCTTTCCTGTTCCACATCGAGCCAGGTTTTAAGCAGGCCTGGAAATTGATCGTTTCCCAGAAGTCTCAAACGCTCCACCATCCAGAAAGGATCTTTCATCTTGTCGCCCAGGATGGTGTCAACCGTCTTCACCAAAAATTCGAGGGCCTTGCCTTTTTCGTCCGGCCAATCAGGCGCAGCTTTTGCTAGTCCTCGGGTGAATTCCCTCAGAATTTTGTGAATGACTTCTCCCCTCTCTCCGGGGTCGATCCCGATCTTCGGTTCTTCAAGGGACTCCAGGGCCAGCAGATGCCCGGCAAAAAATTTAAAAGGACAAAGGAGTAGGTCCTCAAATTGGGTCACCCTCATCTGCCCTGTCAATGGGAAATTCACATATTCGGAAACCCTTTCTTTTGATTCCCTTGAAATGCTTTCCAGTCCCTTAAATCCTTCCCTGAGCCAGCGAGCCCTCAGCCACTCCATGGGAGGCCTCTTCCACAGATCGACCGTATATTGGGACCCTTCTTGAGAGGATTCATCCGGGATCAATGGGCAAGGAAGATAGGGAAAGTCTTCTCCTCTGGAGGCCGCACGGCTAAACGCCACATCAGGGGCGAAGGCTAAGAGGCAGGAGAGGTTTCGTTGGCCCGCCTCCCATTGCCCTTCGGCAGTACCTTCTTCGATTTTACGAAGTTCATTGGGATCAAGAAAAGGCAGGGCACTCATCATCTGTGGCAGGGCGCGGCCGTGGGTTCCTACCACCCAGACTCGGTCAAAAGCCAAACCCCTCGATTCCGCGAGATTAAGAATCTGAATGCCAGCGGTCTCAGGAGTTTTCTCAACGACCTCAATTCCCCGGGAGGCCGAATTCATCCACGCCAGTACATCCTTTCTGCCCATCTCCAGATGTCCGGTTTCACTTTTCAAGCCCTCCACAATCATCAAAAGATGTTCTTTTGCTAAAGTATCCGTCTCACACCTCAACAGGGGGAAACCGAGGTTCTTCCACAGATTCTCAAGCTCCTCAAGCCAAACCCTCAGCGGCTTTTTCTTATAAAAGCAGAGGTTTCGAAGAGGCTGAACCGGAACACCGATATGGCTCAGGCGGAAAAGAAGATCTCCCAATGTCTCCGAATTGTTTTGACCCCAGAGTGTGGATCTGACCGCCAGTTCCTGACCCTGCTTAATTCTCCTCGCATAAGGCGAAAAGAGGAGGGAGGATAAAAGCCCGTTCGGCTGAGGCTCATCTGATAAACGCAGAGGTAACAGGGCTGTCTGAAAAAGGGGATGTTCTGAAAGTTCCGTCCCTCCAGTCAGGTTGTAACGAAGGGCATCAGGAGGCCTCTCTTCCCGGTCTGTCAGTTCTTCAAAGAGTTGCTTGAAGAGTTTGAAATAATCAGGATCGAGAAAGACCACTCCGAGTCGCTTCTGGTTATTGTTCCAACACTTGATCACTTCAGCGCAGACGGATTGACACTCCTGCTCCGGAGTGGCGTAGACGCGAACCCTTACGTTTTCGTCAGGACTCTTTGAGGCGCGGCAAAGGTAGATTTTCGACCTTTCAGATAGTGATTTGACGAGACTTTCCTCCATGGGCGAAAACTCGTTAAATCCGGCCAGGATGATATTTTCAGGAAGACTGATCCTTCCCTCTGCCAATGCCTCCCCTACCCTTTTCAAAATATTTCCCCAGGGGATATACCGATTCTTCTCAAGGAGATCCAGGAAATGTCCAAAAACCTCCCGCCTCCAGTCGGCGAGCATGTGCCCACTTGGAGAACCCACAAGGGGTTGCCCGGAACGCATCAACAGGTCGAAAGAATTCTGCAGTTCGAGATAAAGAAGGGGCCCTCGTCTCAGCCCCTCCATCCATTTCACTCCTTGCGTCGCCTCATCCCACAGGCGAAGCGCTGCCAACCTTGAGAGAGGCTGAAAAGGCTCCCATAGCGATTCATGGGCCATTTTGACCCAACGGTTAAAGCCAAAGATGGCCGGGGTCCTCCATCCCTCTTCTTCTTTCTTGATCCTTGCCAACCGGAAGCAATGCAGCAATCTTCGCGAAAGGCGTGAAGTCGCTGTGAAGACAAGTTCTCCCCTAAAAGCGGCTTCAACCAATGCCTGCTCAAATTTGAGGGCTGATGAAAATGCCTGGTCAGAAATCGCGGCCATCTTCTCCTAAAGGTCCTTCGTTCGGGTCACTATACCACGATTAAACAATGCGTTCCACCAAGTTGTAAGCATCTCTTTTCCCGTGATAGAAATCCATAGGAATGCCAAATCCAGAGGGGCAGTGGGGCCAGCTGAGAAAGATTTAGGCCTGCCTGCCCTGCCTGCCTCAGGCAGGGATATACCACTTTCCACTTTCCACTTTCCACATTCCACATTCTAAACGATGACCTACCCCAGGAAGTGTCCTATGTCTAAGTGGTTGGAATTTAAGGCGGGATTCTTAATAAATTTTAGCTATTTTCTCTACTTCAGTTTTGATCAAATCTCTGAGGGTTTTTGGCTTGATGACTTCCACCTGATCGCCGTGTTTTAAGATCTCCATTTTGATCTCGGAGAAGTCGGATACGGGAAAGCTCAATTCGAGAGATCCATCTGCAAGGTACTTTACTTTCTGATCCTTATGCCACACCTGGTCTTTGATCCATTTGGCCTTCAGGGGTGAAAACCGGAGGGTAACATCTTGAATTGACTTTCCTTTGTAAAGGCCAAAGGTTGAAAGAAAATACTTTTTAAAATCAAAGTCAACCGGTACTTTATAAGCCTCATCTAAAACCTTTGCACCGGAGATCCTGTTAAGCGCAAAGTCCCTGATCTCTTTTCTCAGATGGCATTTCCCCAGAAGATGCCAGGTCCCCATGTAATTAAAGAGATGATACGGGTCGACCGTTCTTTCCCTCATCTCTTCTTTTGCAGGAGAAAAATAGGTAAAACTCAGTCGCCTGTTTTTCAGGCAACCCTCCAGAACGGTTTGAAATGTATTTTCCACCGTGGGGGAATATTCCACCATCTGAAACGAGAAGGTATCATCGATCGCATCTTCCTTCATGTTGTGCTTGGTCAGGATATTCGTAATCTTGTTGAGAATGGAAGAGATTTCCTTCCCCAGGGTTCCCCCGCTGATATCTTTAAGGGTCTTTCTTGCAATCAGGAGTGCGGATAATTCTTTAGGAGAAAGGTAAACCATTGGAAGGGACAGGGTATCATCTTCGTAATAATATCCCTTTCTTCCTGGATCATACTGGAGGGGGCAGTTCAGTCTATCCCTCATAAAATCGATGTCGCGCTGGGCAGTTTTAGTCGAGATCTCGAATTGCTCCGCAAGGATCGTGGTATTAGGATACTTATTTGCCCTGACCTGATTGTCAAACCAGACAAATCGTTCATAAATATTTTTAACACCCATCAATCTTCACCTCTCTCTATCGATCTTTATTGAGAGAACAAGTGTATTTCTAAAACGGGCAAATTGCATGCCTATTACAGCAGATCTTTCGGGTTTAAAAGAAATTGTTTCTAAAGATTTTTTTCGAAATCCACAATCTCTGTGGAATGGTTGTGGAATCAGGCACTCCCCTTCTTGACAGTAACGGCCTGGGCCATTTTGCTTAATAATTAGGCAGTCCTAACTGATTGTAATTATTTAGATAAAGATGAAATATGAAGGATTTGTTTCTACTTTCTCAGATACCGCTCTAGCACCTGATCGGTGACCTCTTCGTTAATAAAATCGCCATTGACGATCAGGGTAGGCGTTCCCATAACTGGAACCCTATTCCCGACAGCTATGTCCTCCATGACCCTTCTTCTCCCTGTCCCCTTTTCCATCGCCGTCTGAAAAACTCTCACATCAAAACCTCTCTCCTTCAGAATCTCTTCAACCTTTTTGATGACAACGCTCACATCTTCCCTGATAATCATCTGACCTTCAGGGGAGAAGAAAAAGTCGTGGATGATCCAGAAAGCTTCACCACCCAGAACCTGAGCTGAGGCAGCAATCTCGGAGAGTTCAAAAGACCCCTGAAGGGATTTAAGGGGAAAGTGTTTAAAGACATATCGGATCATCTGGGGATGCCTTTCCAGCATCTTCTCCATCTTCGCCCATGAGAGCTGGCAGTGGGAACACCGGAAATTTGAGAATTCGACGATCGTCACCTTTGCTCCCGGATTCCCCCGGATGGCGGATTTTTCGATCTCAAATTGACCCAAATCAAATTTCCGGGGTCTTGCCTCTCCCGCCTCCTTGACGGCCATATTCTCGCCCTTGATGATGAGGGCCCCCAGGATGACCTTTTCACCGGCCTCATCCACATAGACGATGACAGGCATCTCCCTGTCCGGAGTTAGAACCAGTATCTTAACGGAGTAGAAACCTGCGAGGGGGCTCTTCTTCTTCTCGATAAACCTGACTTCCATCTCCTTCGGGATGCGCATATGGGCGCGTGCAGTGTCGATAGCGATCCGGACGATCTTATCCTCCTGTGCAAAACCTAACTGGGAGAAGATGAAGCAAAACAGGATGATGAGCATTAAGATGATTTTTTTCAAAAGTTTTTTCCCTATTCTAAATTCGGCAGGAGGTGATGCTATGGTCCGAAATGAAGTATTATGCCTTTCTCTTGCGATACCTCTCTCTAACTTCTCGAACAACATAGGTAGATTGGGGCTTTAGAAATCCATCCATAGAAATCGCAATACCCGGAAACTTTTCCTGTAGTTCTCGGTCCTCGGTCACACATGGAATTCCCATCTCCAGGGCTACCGCGATAAACTGCCCGTCATAGGCGGTGATTCCATATTGTGAAACGAGGTCGATCACTTTGGACGCAGAAGGTTCGCATTCGTTCTCAACCAGGATCTTCGAAACCTTTTCCCAAATATCCAAAGCTTGTTCTGGCTTAATTTGTTTCGCCTTGATCGCGGTGGCCAGGATGTTCTGGAACTCGTATCGCCATAGGACAGGCACAATCCATACGGGATCCTTTTCCTCAACCTGCTCGGCCTTAGATGTTAGAGTGCTGGTCAAGTTTCGCGCCGTGACGATGTTCGAATCCACAACAATCATAGACGACCTTCGCGCTTAGCCTGGTCGATAAATTCCGCCGTTAAGACCGTTCGGGTCTGCATCGGGGCCGGAAACCTCACCGGATGAAATCGCCGCATCCTTTCCTCAAAAATCACGATGGCCTGTTGAGTCATGGAACGACGGTTTCTTTCCGCTTCATGCCTTAACCACTCATGAACTTCACGGGGCACATCTTTTATCAACAAAGCGGGCATAACATACCTCCGATACCTTTTTGGTATAATAATACTATCATCCCATTGATATGTCAACTCACTAAATATCCTTGTCCAATCTGTCAAGTTTCAAGCCCATGTTCCCTTCCATACACCCACCACTGAATCACATAATTCCGTCGGCATGGAATCCCGACGTTATAATTCAGGATTACGAATTATAAGTTTATTCTCCAATTTCCCTCCGTAGTTTTCGGATGGTCTCCTTATAATTTTCTGTCTTGAAGATTCCTGTTCCCAGCACAAAGATGTCTCCGCCTGCCTTGGAAACCTCTCCGATATTCTCCAGTTTGATGCCTCCGTCCACCTCTATCTCTACGGGGTAGCGATTCCTGTCGATAGTCTTTCTCAACTGTTCAACCTTTTTCAGAACGGTCGGGATAAAGGCCTGCCCTCCGAACCCCGGATTGACCGACATCAGAAGGACAAGGTCAATCTCCTCGAGAACAGGATAGAGCCTCCTCAGAGGGGTGGCGGGATTGAGCACCACCCCTGGCCTCACATTCAACTGACGAATCTTTCTCACAATCTGCCTCAGGTTGCGACAAACTTCGGCATGAATCGTGACCCAGGTGGACCCAGCCTGAGCAAACGCTTCGATATATCGCTCGGGTTCTTCGATCATCAGGTGGACATCCAGTGGAAGAGAGGTCAGTTTCCTCAAACCGGTCACCACCAGAGGCCCGATGGTAATATTGGGGACAAAATGTCCATCCATCACATCGACATGGATCAAATTGGCTCCTGCCTTTTCAACTGCCCTTACCTCTTCACTGAGTCGGCTGAAATCGGCAGATAGAATCGAAGGCGCTATCTTCTTCATATTGGCCCCTCGGATTTTCGTCGGCAATAAACCCCGTTAGAAATTCCAGCGGGGCATTATTTCTAACGGGGTAAATGCCGACGCTACATTTTTTTAACAACCTGGCTGTTTGCGCAATCATAATCGAGTCAAAAGGTTAATTCAATTAAATTCTCCCCGCATCTTCTCGTTCTTGTTTTTTAACTCCGCAATCCTCAATCTCTCCGAGCCAGAGGGCTCTCTGAGCCGGAGGCCGAATTCCGCATTTCATTCCCTCTCCCGATCACCCTATCTCCCCATCTCCCTAATCTTTTTTAATCAGCTTTGCGACAAAGAAACCATCCATTTGGTCCTTGGGGGGAAAGGTTTTGAGGTATCCGTCATTGATGAAGGGATGGCACTCCTCCGGCAGAACACCGTAAACAGACTCCTGCCGAAATTCGGAGTGTCCCTTTAGGAAATTTTCCACCACTCCTTCGTTCTCCTCGCGGAAGACCGTGCAGGTGCTATAGACGAGAACACCTCCGCTTTTCACAAACCCTGAGAGATTCTCCAAAATGGCCCCCTGGAGTTCGCTCAACCTCCTTATATCCCCCTCTCCCTTTCTCCACTTCAAATCCGGGTTCTTCCGGAGCGTTCCAAAGCCGGAACAGGGGACATCTGCGAGGACGCGATCAAATGTCACTCCCTCTAAAACGGGAAGAGATTGGGTTGCGTCTCCCTTCAATGTTTTCACAATCTTTATTCCCAATCTTCGGCACATCTCCTCCACGAGAGCCAACTTATCTCTTGTGAGGTCCAGGGCATAAACCTCTCCCTTATTCTCCATCCTTTGAGCAATGTGTGTTGTCTTTCCTCCGGGCGAGGCGCAAGCATCCAGTATTCTCTCTCCCGCTTTTGGATCCAGAACGGATGTGACCAGTTGTGAAGCTTCATCTTGAATGATGAGAAGACCTTCGCTAAGAAAGGGTAACTCAGAGACGGGTGGAGGATCATTCAGTAGAATTCCTTCCGGCGAAAAAGAGGTTGGAATCGCCTTCAATCCCTTCTTCCCCAGCTTCCCAATCAGTTCCTTCCTGCTCAGCTTCAAGGTATTCGTCCGGAGTGTGAGCGGAGAAATCGTGTTATTGAATACACAGGCGTTCAATGTCTCTTCAATTCCCATCTCTTCGATCCACCGCCGGACCAACCAGAGGGGGTGAGAGCGGACGACTGAAAGATGAAGGGCCGGGTCATGCTCGATCTCCGGACAGGGGATTTCTTCCTTTTTGCGGAGAAAGGAGCGGAGGATGGCATTGACAAAGCCACCTCCCCCTGAACCTCGATGCCTTTTGGCTAACTCGACCGATTCATTCACTGCGGCCGAAGCCGGGGTCCTGGTCAGGAACTCGATCTGGTAGAGTCCGAGGCGGAGGATGTTGAGCGTCTCCGGTTCGATCTTTTCGAGTGGAATCCTTGAGAGATGACGGATGGACCAGTCGAGCTTCTCCCTCCATCGGAGGACTCCATAGGTTAACTCTGTGAGAAAACCTCGATCGAGAGAAGTGAGGTGTCTGTATCTTTTGAAGGAATCGCTTAAGAGGCGATCGGGATGGCCATCCGCTTTTTCCAGTTGATTCAGAATTTCAAGACAGATCGCCCTCGGGGTCTTCTTTCTCAAAACCTTCCTGTTCTCGCCATCTCCTCAAGCCTGGCGATCCGTTCTCCGATGGGAGGATGGGTGCTAAACAGGGAGAGAACTCCTCCCCCGCTTAATGGATTGACGATGAACATATGGGCAGTCGATGGATTGACCTCCATCGGGATCCGGTGGGCTGCCATGTCTAAATTGCCAAGGGCCTTTGAAAGCGAGAGGGGATGGCTGAGGTGTGCTCCTCCTTCGTCGGCCAGATACTCCCTTGACCGTGAAATCGCCATCTGGATGAGCATGGCTGCGATCGAGGCAATCATCGTGAAGACGATGACGACGAGGATGTTTCCTCCACCGCCTCCTCCTTCTTCATCACTGGATCGTCCCCCGCCGAAGATCGCTCCCCAGCGCGACATGGAAGCAAGCATGCTTATCGCGCCGGCAAGGGTTGCGGCAATTGTGCTGATGAGGATGTCCCGGTGCTTGATGTGGGAGAGTTCATGGCCGATAACCCCTGTCAACTCGTCCTTCGACAGGATTTTCATTAGACCGGTCGTCACTGCCACAGCGGCATGTTCGGGGTTTCTTCCTGTGGCAAAAGCATTGGGCGTTTCATTGTCCATGATATAGACCTTGGGCATCGGCATGGAGGCCTTGCTCGTCAATTCTGCAGCGATCCGGTGAAGTTCAGGAGCCTCTGCCTGGGAAACCTCCTTCGCTCCATACATCTTGAGCACGATCTTATCGCTGAACCAGTAGGCGAAGAAGTTCATCAAGGCGGCAAATATAAAGGCATAAACCGCCCCGGTCTTCCCTCCTATGGCAGAACCCACAATAATGAAAAGACCGGTTAATACCAGCATTAAAAGGAATGTCTTAAAATAGTTCATCTCTTATGAACCTCCCCTTATCTATAAAGTATAATCACCTCAAAAATGATTGTCAAATCATCCCGGGAGAGAGGCAGGGCAACGTCAAAGTCGGGTTTATCTTGTCGAATTGGTTTTAAAAATGCTGATAATCGGAAAATCCCCCTTCATCCCCCTTTTCCAAAGGGGGAGATTAGAAATCTCCCTTTTGCCCGCTGCGCCAGCGCTTGCGCGGCGAGTAAAGGGAGATTTAGAGGGATTTTGCAACTTGGTTTATCAACTTTTACGTTACCCTTGGGAGAGAGGGTTCGAGGAAGTCCAGAAGCGCCTTCTTCACCTTTTGAATATCAGCTTTGGTGTTGATGCAGGGACCGAATGGCCTTTCGTTGAGAATGCCGATCACAGGGATGGGATAGGTATCCTGGATGCCGCTCGTCAAATCGAGTTCGCAGGCAACCGCCACAATGGCTTCGGGTCTGTTTTCCACAATGATTCTCCGCGCCAGCGTCCCTCCGGTTGCCACCGCGATCTTCACCTGGTATTGGTCCGCCAGTTCGATCAGGTCCTTGATCTCACACTTCCCGCATCCTTCGCAGTTCTTGATATTTCCGGTGATCTTGATCTGGCAGTCGAAATCCTGGATGCAATG